>Ga0308170_10001959_pt1 | contig 18319 bp, 22 predicted proteins | sample PhyBR2_2_FD_202136 | JGI IMG/M metagenome (GOLD analysis project Ga0308170, IMG submission 202136) | Phyllosphere microbial communities from UC Gill Tract Community Farm, Albany, California, United States - DLSLSB.R2 | ecosystem: Host-associated > Plants > Phyllosphere > Unclassified | place... | reverse complement strand
TGAGTTGCAGGGCAACCTCGACACGGTGCACTTCATCAACGTCGCCAAGGACGACGCGCTTGCCTTCCCCGACGTCAAGCAGCGCACCTACCCTCGCACCGTCGTCGAGCGCATGGACACCGTCACGGCCTTCGTCCGCAAGTGTGCGTCCCTCTCTCTCCCCTCGTCTCACCTACCTGTCGAACTGACGACCTGATTCTCCTGCTCGCAGCCGACGAGGTCCTGCAGACGCTCATGGCCGCGCTCGAGCCCCGACTTGGCCTTCCCAAGGGGACGCTCGCCGCTCTGCACAAGGAGGGCGACATCTCGGGCTCCGAGTCGCGCTGCATCCTCAAGCCGGCCGAGGGCGACAAGGGGTACCTGCCCGAGGGCAAGGGCGACGATGGAAATCCGGCGGCGGCGATCGGGTCCGTCGACTCTCTTTCGCTCTCTCTCCAGGTCTGAAGGCGTGCTGTACTGACTCGAGCTCTCCTCTCGCACGCAGCGCACACACCGACTTTGGCGTAAGCTCTACCTCCTCGCCGGACGTCTCGTCCTGGGCTGCTGGGCAGAGGCTCGAGCGCAAGCTGACCTCGCCTCTCTCTCTCTCTCCTCCTATCCTCTCGGCCGCTTGACGACGTCGTTCTACAGTCCTGTGCGTCCCTGCGTCTCTCCATCTTGTCGAGACTGGCTCCTGGACTGTTACTGACGCCGTCCTCGCTCGCAGTCTCGATGCTGCACGGCCGCGGCTGCGGTGGCCTTCAGGTCCTCCCGCCGGGCACGACCAAGTGGCAGCACATCCGACCTCTTCCTGGACACGCCGTGTGCAACGTCGGCGACACGCTCTCGGTGTACTCGGGCAACATCTTCAAGTCGAACGTGCGTCGCTCGTCCCCCTCGCTCTCGAGCCTCTCCTCGCTCCGGCACTGACCTTCCTCCTCGCTCTCCTCTCTCCTCCTCCATCGCACGCAGATCCACCGCGTCATCCCTCCCCCTCCTCCGCAGAACAAGGACCCGCGCTGGTCGCTCGTCTACTTCCTCCGCCCAGGCTTCGACCAGCCCCTCACGCCGCTCGTCGACCAGTCGGAGCAGATCCGCGCGCACGCCGCGCAGGACGCCGCGATGCAGGCCCTCCCTAAGGGCGAGACGGCAGGCAGCTGGTACAAGCGCCGGATCAAGATGCAGCGCGTCGCGAACCGCACGGGCCCCGAGTCCTGGAAGGCGAGCAGGGGGACCGAGCGTGCGTCGTCCCCTTCTCGCTCTCTCTCTCTCTCTCTCTTGCTCGCGCCTGATCGAGCTGACTCCGCCTTTCTCTCGCTGGCGCAGACGACCCGAACAAGGACTAGGCGTGTCGGGCCCAACCTCTGTACAGACGCTCGCTGTGCCGCTCTCGCTGAATCTGCAACTCAGTCTCTCGTTCTCCACATCCTCGCTCTCGCTCTCGTGCCGGCGCGAGACGATTTCAGAGAGCGGCAAGCGTGCTCACATTGCAGTGCGTGCTGTCGGAGAGGATGAACAAGCGAGAGGAAAGAGGAGGGCCGTGCGCACCGTCGAATCGTCCTCGTAGCGTGCTCTCGTTCGTCCTGGAAGCGCTCGTCAAGCTGCACCTCGCACACCGAGAGAGGGAGAGAAAGCGAATGGCAATGCGCACTGGAGGAGGTACACGGCGAGGCTAGAGGTCGACGCCGGCGTGCGCAAACTCGGTCTCGAGGGCGAGGCGGCGCCAGACCTTGACGACAAAGTCGGTCGCGTCCTCGTCGAGGACCTGCAGGGGATGACCAGGGCAAGCGTCAGCTTTGAGCTCCCAGCTCGAGAGCAGGCGAGAGAGAGAAGACGGCGACGCACAGGCTCGAGCTCGTCGAGGAGCTCCTGCGCGCTCTTGTGGTCGCGCAGGTACTCGCGCACGACGTTGAGCAGCTCGGGCTCCTCGGCACCGAGGTAGCCGACGATGGCCTTGTTGGCGAACGGCGCGATCTTGTGGTTGACGACGTCCTGCGAGATGGCGAGGGGGCCGAGTCAGGTCGGGTCGGCTCAGGTCGGGTCAGCCCTAGGTGAGGGAGGGAGGAGAGAAAGGTCGAGACGCACCTCGCTCAAGCGCTTCCACCTCACCTTCCACGCCCACAGGCCCTCCCTGTCGCTCGGGACGCGCGCCTCGATCTCGCTCGCTTTGCGCTCGGCCTCGCCGCGCGACAACCTCGGACGATCCTCGCCCTCGTCGTCCGAGTACTCGAGCGGGATCAGGGCGCGCTTCTTGCGCTGCGACTCGTCGTCGTCCTCGAGGAGCGTGACGGCCGTCGGGCGCGGTTTCGGCGCCTCGGTCGCAGAGGGCTTGGGCGCCGCGCTAAAGTTGAGCTTGACGGCGAGCGGCGTCGACGAGCCGCCCGTGCCCGTGCCCGTGCCCGGCTCGCCGGACGTGGTAGCCGTAGGGAGCGACGACGCAAGGAGGTCGGCGTGCTGGGCGAGGAACGACTCGGACTGGGCGTCGAGCGCGGCGAGCTGCTGCGCCTCGAGAGCCCGGTCGCGCTCGTCCGCCTCCTGCTCGCGCAGACGTATCGGGCGACGCTGCGCGCGCCAGCGCAATCTGCGGTGGAGAGAGAGGGAGCATCGTCAGCCGTTGAGAGCGCGGGAGGAAGGCGGGTAGACGAGGGGAGAAGGGACGCACCGGTCCGAGTAGAACGCCTCCCTGCCCCGCTCGGCCTCGTGCTCGTCGTCCCACTTGGCGAGCCGGTTCGCCATGTACGCCCGGTCCCGCTCCTCCTGCTCTGCCGCCCCTCGCTCGCGCGCCTGCTCCCGCTCCCACGCAGCTATCCGTGCGCGCTCGCGCGCCTCGAACTGCCTCTCGCGCTGCGGGCAGGGTGGGAGGGATCATCAGCACGAGCGCAGGCGATGTCGGACGAGGCGAGAGAGGGAGAGAGGCGACGCACATTCCGGAAGACCCCCTCGGCCTGGCGGTACTCGCGCTCGGCCCGATCCCGCTCGCGCCTCGCGTCGTCCAGCTCCGACAGCGGCTTGAGCGGCGCCGCCGCGCCGGTGCTCGCCCCTGCGACGAATGTCATCGGGCGATTGAAGCTCTGCGGGTCCTGCGCCGCCGCGGACGCGCCTGCGGGCGACGGCGAGGCGCCGAGCGGCGGCGAGCCGGCGGGGCCCTGCCGCGCCGGCTGGTGCTGCTGCTGGTGCTGGAGCCGGACGCTCTCGACGATGGCGGCCTGGCGGCGCTCCTCGATCTGGCGGTCGAGGTCGTGCTTGGCCTGGGCCTTCTTCTGCGCCGCCTGGCGGAACAGGGCGATCGAGCTGAGCGTGTTATCGCGGTGGCTCTCGGGGAGGTCTTCAGGCGCGAGGTCCTTGAGGTGCTGCGGGATGCGGGGCTTGCGGTCGGCCGGGTCGGCGTTCGGGTCGTCGTGCGACGTGACCGGGTCGCCGTTGGCGATGCGGGTGAGGATGTTGCTCAGGTCGCCCTTGGCCTGCTCGGTCAGGTCGTCCGTGTCCTGCAGACGAAGGGTCTCTGCGTCAGCTGCTGCAGGCTGAGCGACTGCGAGAGATAGATAGAGAGAGCGAGACGCACCTCGGCCTTGACGCGCTCCTTCTCGTACTCGTCGAGCCGTCCCCTCGTCTTCTCGTCGGCCTTGACGAGCAGCGCCTTCCCGGCGCCGGCCCTCGTCTTGATCTGGGCGCCGTGCACGACCTCGAGCGCGCGCAGGACCGACTCGGCGTCGCCGTACTCGACAAAAGCCATGGACGGCGCGGGGCGGCGGAACGACAGGACGGGTCCGGCGACCTGCGAGCAGCGGTTCGGGAGCGTCAGCTCGGCTCGATCAAGGGAGTCTGAAGCATCGAGAGGAAAGGGGACGCACGCCGAGGATGCGCTCGAGCCAGGCGTTCTCGAGGCCGTCGACGATGGTGCCGACGAACAAGCTGAACCGCTCGCCCTGCGCCGCCGCCTGCATGCCGAGCGCACCTGCCGCACCTCCATCGACGGGCGGCGAGCCGCCGTGTGCGACTGCTGCTGCGGCTGTCGGGGTGGGCGGGAGGTTGGACGGTCGGCCGGGGAGGGAGGAGGGAACGCCGGCGGAACCGAGCCCAGCGTGACGCGGACCGGTGGGCGGACTGCCGCCGTAGCCGTGAGGGCTGTTCTGCGCGCCCTGGCTCGCCCGTGCGCCGTAGCCGTTGTCCTGCCGGGGAGCTGCGAGGGGAGCGAGAGATGGAGGTGAGGACGAGGTTCGCACGCTGCAGAGACGGGGACAGGGAGCTGGGCGCACCTCGACCGTACATGTGCGGCTGGTGGCGAGAGCTTGCGCGGTCGGCGAGCGCTGTGGAGAGAGCGAGGCAAGGTCACTCTCTCGGACCCCGAGCGGGCGACCGTCGGCGAGCGGTGAAGGCGACCACCTGTCGAAGCTCGAGCTCTTTCCGGGCGAGAGACACTGACAGAATGATGCGCGTTACAAGAGAGCCAGCTACGTCGAGCTCACCGCCGCTTGAGCTCGGCAAACCGCTTCTGCAGCGCGTCGAACGCGTCCTCCTCCCTCGCCGGCGGTGCAGGCGGCGGCGGGGCCGTCACCGGTGCAGCAGGCGCGACCGCGCTCGCAGCGGCAGGTGGCAGGTTGGTGCGCACGACGGTCGCGTCCTTGGCCTTTGCCGGGTCGACGGGCGGCGTGACGGGGAGGTTCGTGTCGAAGGGAGAGACGGAGGGGGCCTTTGTCGGCGTCGCAGGCGGCACGGCGGTGAGGCCGTTCGTCGCAGAGGATGCTTGAGGTGCGGGTTGTGCGGCAGAATCCTGTAGAAAAGCGAACGTGAGCTGGGCAACGTGTGTCGAGCGAGAGAAGCGGGAGGGACGCACTGCGGGCCGCTCGAGCGGCGGCGGCGCGTTCGGGTCGGGGAAGCCCTCGGGTCGCCAGTCGACTGCGTACTGCGAGACAGTAGAGAGGGAGTCAGTCGAGCTCTTCGTCCTTCGAGAGAGACGCAGAGGAGGAGAGGGACGCACGGCCTTAGCGATCTCGTACAGGTACAACTCGACGAGCTCTGGCGCCGGCGTCTCGACCTTGAGCTTGGACGTCACCTGTCGCAAGAGAGCGTCAGTGTCGACGTGGAGGATGGCGACCGTACAGCGAGAGGGGACGCACTCGCTCCGGCACGATCTCGTCGAGGTTGTCGATGCACGCGATCGCAAAGTCGCGCCCGCCCTTGGACATGAGCATGTCGCGCAGCACGTGGAGCTCCTTGAGCTCAGTCCTGCGTTGGGAGTGAGGAACGTCAGCTCGGTGCGGCATGTAGTCGGCGAAGGAAGAGGGGAAGAGAGGACGCACCTCGGTGCGGCGTGAATGATCCCGGCGGCGGCCTCTTGCACGCCCGGGTCAATCTCCCTGCGCGACAGTCTCGAGTCAGTCCGGACTCGCAGGAGGACCAGGACCGAGAGGTGGACGCACTTGACCGTCTCGAGGAGTCCAAAGCGCGCGAGGAGGAGCTCGCAGTACCTGTCGACAAGAGCAGCGTCAGCTCGCCGCCGCGCCTTCGGCCAGCTCCACAGAGCAAGAGAGAAGGGACGCACAGCTCGAGCACCTCGAGGAGCTCGACGTAGAGGTCCTCGCTGAGCAAGCCCTCGACCTTGATCTTGGCCGACTCGAGCTTGCCCTTCTCGACGAGGGCAGCGACCTCGCGGCGCGTCGACTTGGCGAGCTGGGTGCGCTTCTGCGCGAGGAGGCGCACGCGCTGGATGGCGAGGCGGAGCTGGATCTTGGCGCGAGCCGGGTTCCAGGCGGTGACGCCCGAGGGCATGGCGACGACGCGGCGGGCGGGTGCGGCGGGGTCGGTCGGGGTGAGGAGGCGGCTGAGGCTGTTCACGGTGGGCTGCGAGTCGGGGCTGGACTGGACGAGCGAGTGAGGAGGAGGGAGGAGAGCTGGCCCCCCACTTCCCTCGTCGTCCTCCTCCGCTCCGCTCCTCGCGCTCCCACACCGCTGGGGATAGCCAGGCGCACGTCCGGCCGCTTCCACTTGCTCCTCACTGCTACTCGCCGGGCGCAGGAGCCGCCGCGTGCGGTCCTCGTCCGCTTCCTCCTGCTCTCAGTCCTCATCTCTCGCTCGCTTCAAAGAGGTCGCCTCGCTCCAGGACGGCATGCAGCTCTGCTCGAGCTTTCGAGACAGTGCCTTCTCCCAGTTTGCCCGACGCGCTGCTCTCGAATGGGCTGTTCTGTGACGAGGAGGCCGCACTGCATCGAGACCGAGCTACCAAATCCCGCTCGCACGCTCGGGCGCACGCTCAAGCTTTGTCGGGCGTGTCTGCGGACGAGGCCAAGAGTCAGTCGAGCGGTCGACGTCGGCGCATGAGGAGAGTGAGACGCACGCTCCGTGCCGCGCGAGGCGGCCCACGTCTCGGGCCCCTTGCGGTTCGCTGCGCGCTGGTTCGTCACGCGCCGCTTGAACCAGCTGCCGGCCGTCTCGCCCTTGGGGAGGGCCTGCATCGCCGGGTCGTGCTCGGCGTGCTGGCGGATGATGTTGGACTTGTCGGAGAGGGGCGCGAGCGGGTTGTCGAAGCCCGGGCGGAGGAAGTAGACGAGCGACCAGCGCGGGTCCTTGTTCTGCGGAGGAGGGGGAGGAATGACGCGGTGGATCTGCGTGCGAGGGAGGAGGGGGAGGGACAGAGGAGGGTCAGGGACGAGGCGAGGAAGGCGAGGAGAGGCTCGAGAGCGAGAGGACGAGCGACGCACGTTCGACTTGAAGATGTTGCCCGAGTAGACCGAGAGGGTGTCGCCGACGTTGCACACGGCGTGTCCAGGAAGAGGCCGGATGTGCTGCCACTTGGTCGTGCCGGGCGGGAGGACCTGGAGGCCGCCGCAGCCGCGGCCGTGCAGCATCGAGACTGCGAGCGAGGACGGCAAGAGCGTGAGTACCTGATCGTTCGTCGAAAGGAACAGGTCGAGGACGCACAGGACTGTATAACGACGACGTCGAGCAGTTGAGAGGAGGGGAGGAGAGGGAGGGAGAGGCGAGGTCAGCTCACGCTCAAGCCTCTTCGCCTCAGCGCACATGATGGGGAGGGCCGGCGAGGAGGCAGAGCTTACGCCAAAGTCGGTGTGTGCGCTGCGAGAGAGAGGAGAGCTCGAGTCAGTACAGCACGCCTTCAGACCTCGAGAGAGCGAAAGAGAGTCGACGCACCCGATCGCCGCCGCCGGGTTCCCATCGTCGCCCTCGCCCTCAGCGAGGAACCCTTTCTCGCCCTCGGCCGGCTTGAGGATGCAGCGCGACTCGGAGCCCGAGATGTCGCCCTCCTTGTGCAAGGCGGCGAGCGTCCCTTTGGGAAGGCCGAGTCGGGGCTCGAGCGCGGCCATGAGCGTCTGGAGGACCTCGTCGGCTGCAAGCAGAAGAAGTAGGACTTCAGCTCGAGGAGCTGGGGCAGAAGAGGAGAGAGGGGACGCACACTTGCGGACGAAAGACGTGACTGTGTCCATGCGCTCGACGACGGTGCGAGGGTACGTGCGCTGGCGCACCTTCGGGTAGGCGAGCGCGTCGTCCTTGGCGACGTTGATGAAGTGAACGGTGTCGACGTTGCCCTGCGAGCTCGTGCGAGCGTCAGTGACGAGGCACGAGCGAGAGGAAGCGGTGCGAGAGAGCGAGCGCACCTTGGCGTCGACGTTCGTGGACCCGGCGCGCTTGTACCCGGCACTCATGCCGCTGTCGCCCTGCTCGAATGGCATGAGCTCGTCGTCCGGGAGCTCGAATGTCGCCTTGCCCATGGCGAACATGGGCTCGGTGAGGTGCTCGACCCCATGGTGCTTGAGGTAGAAGAAGCCGAGGGCCGTGCACGCCTGATACAGCTGGTCGATCTCGTGCTCGTCGCCCGCGGCAACCTTGGCGTAGTCGACGACGAGCAGAGGGTGGCACTCGAGGTCCTCGGGGAAGTCGGTGCGAGGGTAGACGGACGACGGCGGCGCGACCATGGTGGGCGAGAGGCGAGCGAGGCGAGGTCGATAGGGCGGGCTTGATGCGCGAGAGAAGAGCTGAGCTAGACGAGCTGTGGTGCAAGCGTTGCGAGCGAAGGAGCGAAGAGGGAGCTGGAACGAAAGGCGCGTCGCTCGATCGAGAGAGCGGTGGGGGAGCGGCGTTTCCGTCGAGAGGGACGAGCGGGGCGGAGGCTGGCTACCGAGCCCGAGCAGCCCTTGCGATCGCTCTTTTGCGAGTCGGCAGGCGCTGCCGAAGCAGCGTGGAACGAGCCCAGAACGACGACGGCAAGGCGTCTGCCGAGCTGAGGAGCGGCCCCACTCGGACCAAAATGAGCCGGCCGAAGCGGCGGCGCGGACCCCCACGCAGATCCGCCGCCTCGTAACGAGCGCGAGCGAATCCTGCGCGGCGCAGAGAGCAGCAGCCTCACCACCACCCGCACTAGCTCGAGCACAGCTATCTCCACCTCCAGCTCGACCACCATGCCGCCCCGACTCGCGCTGCGCACCCCTGCGGCCCGCCCGCCGCCGTCGCTCCCCCTCCAGCCTCGACACCGCCCTCGCTCAACCGCCTCCCGACCGTACACCAGCCCGAGCAGCTCGAGCAGCCAGTCGTTCAATTGGGGAGTCGGCGCAGGGGCGGCCTTGACCGTTGCGGCAGCAGGGGTGCGTCGTCGCTCCTTCCTGCTCCTCCTCCCAGCTCGAGCGAGGACGACAGCTCATTCACCTCCGTCCCCGCAGCTCTACCTCTACTCTCGATCGCCTGTACGACTCGATGCGCCTGGTCGACTGCCTGTCGTCGAGCGGCGCAAGGGCGCCCGCACCATCTCGGCCGCCGAGGTCGCCAAGCACAACTCGCGCGAGTCGCTGTGGATGTGCATCGAGGACGAGGTGTGGGAGTGCGTCCCCCCTCCCCTCTTCCTCCTCGTGACCAGGAGAATGTCCTGACCCTCAGCATCCGCAGCGTCACGGAATTTGTCGACATGCACGTGCGTCCGCCGCTCTCCTCGTCTCCCTCCTCGACCTCGCGCTCTCTGCTGACTCTCGCTCGCGCCCTGCCCCTCTGCAGCCCGGCGGCGCCAAGGTCATGGAGCAGAACGCCGGCAAGGACGTCACCAAGCTGTTCAAGTCGCTGCACCCGCCCAACACGCTGCGCAAGTTCCTCTCGGAGGAGGACAACCTCGTCGGGCGCATCGACGTCGACGAGGTGACCAAGATCGGGGGCGGCAAGAACGCCGAGGACCTGCGCATCGAGATGGCTAGGAAAGAGCTGCGCAACGTGGACACGGTGCGTCGCTCGTCGACTCATCCGTCCTCCTCCTCGAGCGTTCGTCGTGCTGACCCTCGCTCCTCCCGCCCGCAGGTCGTCAGCATCGACGAGTTTGAGGAGCTCGCGCAGACTATCTTGAGCCAGATGGCCATGTCCTACTACGGCACCGGCTGTGCGTCCCCTCGCGCGAGCCTCTTCGACGCCGACGACCTGCTGACTTTGAGCCCGTCCTGCAGCCGAGACCGAGCAGAGTGAGCTCCTTATCGACTCTCTCAGTGCTTCTTCAGACTTGTACTAATGCCTCGACCGTCCTGCAGCGCTGCGAGACGAGCGAGAGGCCTGGCAAAGGGTCCGCTTCCGCCCCCGCGTCCTTCGCAAGATGCGCCACATCGACACAACGACGACCTTCTGCGGCATCCCTGTGCGTCTCTCCTCCCTCATCGTCTTTGTCCTCGTGCGCGCCTGTTCGAGCGTCGCTCACGACTGCGCCTCCTCGCAGACGCCGCTCCCCATCTTCGTCGCTCCCGCGGGTCTCGCTCGTCTCGGTCACCCGGACGGCGAGCAGAACATCGTCCGAGGCGTCGCACCGCACAACATCCTGCAAGTCGTCTCGTCGGGCGCGAGCTGCTCGATCGACGAGATCTTCGCCGTCAAGGAGCCCGAGCAGAACCTCGCGTGGCAGTTCTACGTCCCGTCCGACAAGGCGCTCGCCGAGGAGAAGCTCAAGAAGGCGCTCGCGCTCGGCGCAAAGGCCATCTTTGTCACGGTCGACGTGCCCGTGCTCGGTAAGCGCGAGCGCGACCTCAAGCTCAAGGCGCGCTCGCAGAATTACGAGCACCCGATTGCGGCGGTGCGTCCTCTCCTTCCTCCCTCAAGCTCTTCTGCGCCCGCTCGAACATTTCTTCGAGTAGCTTGCTCACCCTGTCGTCCGCTCGCAGCAATTCAAAGCCGCGGGCAGCAAGGTCGCCGCTTTCGACGCTTCGGTCGGCAAGCAGGGCGTCTCCGACATCCCCGACAGTGCGTCGCTCGTCCACTGCCTACCTCGAGCCGGCGCGTAGCAGCTTGCTGAATCGCGGTTGCGCTCTCACAGCCGCTCACATCGACGCCAACCTGAACTGGGAAGGTCCGTGCGCGCTCTCTGACCTTCCTCGCGAGGCGTCCTGCTGACGCTCCTCTCGTGCTCGCAGACATCGCCTGGATCCGGGAGCGTGCACCGGGCGTCCCCATCGTCATCAAGGGCATCGGCTGTGTCGAGGACGTCGAGCTCGCGCATCAGTACGGTGCAGATGGCGTCGTCCTTGTGCGTCTCTGCTCCTCCCCTTTTCTCCTCCCTCTCGAGCTCTTGATACTCTTCCTTCGTGCGAGGCAAAGTGCGATCAGCATGTTAGGGCTCTCTCATCGAGCTCCTTGCTGACGAGCGCGAGGCTTTCGCCCGCAGAGCACGCACGGCGGTCGACAGCTCGACGGCGCACGAGCCCCTCTCGACGTCCTCATCGAGGTGCGCCGCAAGAACCCCGAGCTCCTCAAGAAGCTCGAGGTGTACATCGACGGCGGCGCACGACGAGGGACCGACGTCGTCAAGGCGCTTTGCCTCGGCGCTCGCGGCGTCGGCTTCGGGCGGCCGTTCCTCTACGCGCAGTCGGTGTACGCTCACGAGGGCGTCAGCAAGGCGGTCGAGATCCTCGAGGCCGAGGTGCACATGGCGATGCGACTGCTTGGCGCCAACACCCTCGCAGACCTGAAGCCCGAGATGGTCGAGTGCTCTTTTCCGGAGCGGTGGGTGCCCGAGTAGCTCCTGCAGTGCATGATTTTCGGGCTCTCAGCTGCTCGTGGCCGGTGAGAGAGAGTGAGTCTTTGCGTACAGAGAAAACGCTCGAGCCTGACGAGCTGCCAGCGTGAAGCGCGAAGCGTACGAGGAAAGAACGGCTCGTCGAGCGAGTCGAGCGTGCTCTCGCCGCGACGGCCGGCGCTTGTCGTGCCCTCCCGCTTGCACCCTTACCGAGTCTGCGAGGCGAAGCAGGCAGCCGAGCAGGAGCGAGGCGGGGAAGGCGAGCCCGAGAGGCTCGTGCGCAAGCTGCCGAAAGGCGACCTTCTCAAGTCGCCGACTGCACCTCACGGTCTCTCTGTCGCGCTCTCGAGGTTTGAGTGAGCAATAAAAACGTTCCTCGTGACTAGTACAGCTACCGAAAGAGAAGAGAACAAGTGTCGAGCGGCCGAAGGCGCCGCCGAGACGATCCAGAAAACGAACATCCTCCTCCTCCTCCTCCTCTCTCGACAGTCGACGCGCTCGTCGCACGGCTAGACGAGGAGGCGGTACGACGGGTGACGGTGGCCGAGGTCGCGCTGCTGCTCGGGCGTGAGTCCCTCGAGGCGGTGGTCGCGGCGCCCGGCGTCGCGCTGCCGGTTCTCCCACTGGCAGTAGAGGGTGAGGCCGATGGCGATGAGGCCGGCGCAAGCGCCGCTCGCGACGTTGAACGAGTTGCCCGGGATGTAGCGAGGCTTGTACTGCGGGCTGAGAGCGCGGAAGAGGGGAGGGAGAGAAGGAGGGTCAGCAGCCGGTCTCGAGCGTCCAAAGCCGCCGTCCAACCTCCTACCACGCCCACAGAGCCCAGGAGGACCACGTACAGGTATAGCCAAGTGCACGCCATCGAACCCCAGCTGCCCCAAGCCGGAACGATGGCAGCGGTGACGGCGCGCGCCGTAGGGCCGCCGGCGTTGGCGGTTGCCCAGGCGAGGAAAAAAGGGCCACAAGGGAGGGCGCCGGTGAAGGTGAGGAAAGAGGCGCCGTAGAGAACCTTGGGATTGTCCGAAGCCAGGAACATGATGTATCCGACGATGCTGCAGATGGAGAGAGTCAGCGAGGGTCCTCGTGCACGAGTGCACGCCGCCTCGGGCGAAGCGCACGACGATCGGGAGCTGAAGAGTGAGAGAGGACGCACGAGAGGACGACTGACGAGGCGATGCACAGGCCGTGACGCTTGGTTTTCCAGCAGATGTACGAGACGCCGACGGCCCAGACGGCGCTGACGATGTAGGGCGGGACCGAGCGCAGTTGGACTTCGGTCGTCGAGTACTTGCCGAGGCCGGCGATGATGGTCGGGAGGAAGAGCGAGGTGCCCTGGACGATGACCTGCGGGGAGAGGGCGAGTCAGTGAGGGTAGGCGGCGACGGCGACGGCGGCGAGAGCGAGACGTTGAGGACGCACATTGATGAAGCCGTAGGCGAGCGTGCAGGCCCAGGTGAACGGGTTGGCAATAGCCTTGAAGACGGCCTTGGTCGTCGTCTTCTCGTGGACCTGGCCGAGGTGCTCGATCTCGAGACGGCGGACGGCGAGCGCGCGCTCCTCCTCGTTGAGCCAGCGCGTCGACTCGGGCGACGTCGGGATGATGAAGAACGAGATGATGCCGTATCCACAAGCTGCGGAGAGGGTGGGTCAGCGAGAGCAGGAGGAGGCCCGAGCGCGTCGAACCGACTCGGGTCAGGAGGTCGAGCGCTGCCCGGCGAGCTCGCGAGGAGGGGAGAAACGCACTGATGATGCCCTCGCACACTGCAGGGGGGTCTGCGTCAGTCGCAGCGAGTGGGAGAGGTCGAAAAACACTAGAATTCACCGAAGATTTTTTGCCACGTGCGGAGCGAGCCGACGCTCGCGTTGAGGAAGCCGGCGGCAGCCAGACCGCCGAACGCGCCTGAGAGGCCGGGCCCGAGCGACAAGAAGACGCCGATGCGGAAGGCGAGCTCCGAGCGAGTGTAGAACCTCGTGAGGAGGTAGACGATGCCGGGGATGACTGCGCGCGCGAGAGCAGGGTCAGCGACGCGGCAGGTCCTGAACGATAAGAAGGTGGACGCACCGCCGCCCTCGAAGATGCCGAGCAGGATGCGCACGCCGAGGAAGGTCTGGAAGTTGTGGACCCAGGCCGAGCCGATGGTGACTGCGCCGAACGCCATGCACAGGAACGACAGCCACTTCGAGCCGACCTTCTTCAGGATGAGGTTCGACGGGATCTCGCCGATGATGTACTGCGCGCAGCCGTGTGGAGCGTGAGCGCTGAAGGCGGGGCGAGAGCGAGGGAAGGAGGCGGTCGGGACGCACGAAGATATACTGCGAGGGAGCAGAGTCAGCATCTCACCACAGCCACAGAGAGAGAGAGGTGCGAGAAAGACGCACGAAGACCATCAGGGCGACGTTGTACTCGCTGCAGAGGGAGGAGGGAGGGAGGGAGGGAGCGAGGGAGGAGGAGGAGGAGGGTCAGAGCGCGCCCGAGAACAGTGAGGAGGGAACGCCGACGGCTCACTACTTCGGTACTGACAGCTTGAGGTCCTTCTGGAAGCCGGCGGCCGAAGCATTGCCTGGAAAGGGGGGAAGGAGGAAGGTCAGGGCGATTCGTGGTCGGACTTTCTCCTCGACGACGAGGGGACGCTTACCGACTGCGCTCCTATCTATGAAATTGAGGAGGAACAGGACCGTTACCTGTAGGTAGCATAGGCGTCAGCGGACGCCCAGGGGCGAGCGGGAGAGGGCGAGGAAGTCGGACGGGCCTGCGGGAGAATGATGAGGTCGAGCTTGCGGAGCAGGCGCTTCTCGGCGGCTGGGTCGATCTCGGCGCGTGCAGTAGCAATCTGTGCGTGTACGAAGCGTCAGCGGTCGTCCAGAGGGCGTGAGGACGACGAGAGGTTGAGGCGGACGAGTCGGCGGGTGGGAGCGGTCCGGGGGAAGGGGGGCGCACCTGCTCGACCTGCTCGATGACGGCCTTCTCGTCTGCGTATTCTCCATGGAAGCTGCCGCTCATGGTGTGCTGAAGCGGTGGTATGGATGAGGAGCGAGCGAGAGCGAAGAGCGAGAGGACGAGGAGGAGGGGAGCGGTCGACGAGGGGACCCGTCCGCCCCGCCTTTTAGCCGCTCGTACGTGTGGGCGGAAGTTCCGATCGTGCGCGTGCGCGCGAGCCCATGATACGGACAGGAGAGCGGGACTCAATCGAGCTGGAAGCCGGGGGTGGGGGCACCGGAACGGCCGCCCGCCGCCTCGGTTGCCGACTCGTCCTGGACGCCGGGCGCTGCTGGCCGTGAGCCGCTGCACTCACTGAAGCAACGTGCCTGAGCAGCGGGGCTTGGCGCACCGCACTCTCCGCTCTCGAGGGTCAGGGACGCACGAGCCTCTCGCTCGCTCTCTCGTCCGGCTCAACAGATTAAGCGTCGGTTGCACAGCGCGACCTATCCAAACAGCTTCGAGGCGAGTACGTACAGACTGCGGGGCACGAGCAGGACGAGGGTGAGCGGAATTCCCGGGCCGCGAGCGGGCGAGTCGGCGAGGAGGAGGGCGACGCACATGAGGAGGACGAGGAGCGCCAGGATCGCGTACGTCACTAGTCGCTGCTGCGAGGCTCTGCGAGACGGTCGAGAGAGTCAGCGAGGCGAATGAGGGGCCGAGGGCCGCGGTTTCGAGGCGGCGCCGCGGCTCAGAGAGGAGGGGAAGGGGCCGACTCACCTCCGCATCATCTTCTTGAGCGTGCCCGCCGCCCGGTCGATCGACCCGTCCGCCTCGTACAGCTGCGCGCAAGAGCAAGAATCAGCTCGACCCGGCAGAAGAGGCCGAGCGGCGAACGACGACGCACCGTGTCCCTCGTGTGCTCGAGCGTCTCCCTCTGCCCGCGCAAGTCCCGCAAGATGCCCGTCCCGAGGTCCTCGGTCTCGAGCGCGACCCGATGGCTCTCCTCGAGTCGTCGCTGTCCGTCGGCGAGCTTGTCGGTCGCCGAGAGGAGGCGCTGCGCCTGGGCGAACGACGGCGAGCCGGAGCGCGAGTCCATCTCGAGCGCGACGTGGTCGGCGCGTGGTGCCGAGGACGAGGACGAGAGGAGGGCATCGCGGTCGGCGCTGGTAGCGAGGGCTTTCTGCAGGGCGGTAAGGGCTCGGTCAGATCAGGACGCGCGAGTCGAGCGAGGGAGGGGACGAGTCGACGCACAATCTCGCCCTTGTGCCGCGCCAGCGTCGCCCGATGATTCCGAAGCTTGCCCTGGAACTCGACCTTGTCGTCCTTGACGGCCGTCTGCGCCTCGAGCTGCATCTGCTCAATCTGCGAGCGGGAGCACTGGATCAGAGCGGTCGCGCAGCGCGAGGAGGAGAGAGAGCACGCACAATCTCGTCCGCCTCCTCGAGCTCGCGGCTTAGCCGACTCAGAAGGTTCTTGCGGTCATCTGCGAGGCGTGCAGGGTCAGCTCTGAGGGTGTGGGGGGGGGGGGTAGACGAGTGCGCGTGGCCGGACGACGCACCACCTCGCAGCGCGTGAGCCTCGCCGCCGATCTTGTCGCTGACGCTCTTGAGGACGGTGACGAGGTCGGTTTCGTACTCGACAAAGACGGACGAGTCCATGGCGAGCGGCCGAGGCTGTCGAGGCGACGAGGCGGACGAGGCGGTGCTGTCGTCGAGCGGGGAGGGGCGAGGCGGGCTCGTGGGCGGGTGCGGGAAAGGCGTGGACGTAGCGGCGGTGTCTGTGCGTGTGTCAAGCCGACTCGAGTGGCAGCTTCCCGCTCGAGGTGTTGAGAGAGGGGCAGCCGTGCCCCGCTCGTCCAGATCTCCCTCCTCCTCATCGTGGCACACGCCAACACTGCTCAAGGGCCCTTGCTGCCGGCTTGCACGAGCTCAGTCACTCCTCTGACTCACTTCGAGCGCGCCGTCCGACCCGCCAAGGCCATCTCCTCGTCGTCGTCGTGGCCACCTCGCGAGGTCGACGTCCACCGCTCACGGCGCACAACGGGCCAGGATGAACGTGAGTCGCCCTCCACAGACCCGCAAGCGTTACAAAGCTCCCTCCGAGCGAAACCAGAGCTGACTCTCTCCCCTCTCGCCCGCAGTTCAACGACCTCATCGAGCGCGCCAAGCTGAACACGGCGCGCGAGCAGGCCGAGCACGCCCGCGTCGAGAAGGAGCGCGCCGAGGCCAAGAAGGCGGCAGAGGCGGCCGAGGCGCGCAAGCAGGCCGAGGCCAAGCGGGCGCTCGAGGAGCGGCGGCGGCAGCGCGAGGAGCGCGAGCGCAAGGAGCAGGAGGAGGCGGCGCGCAAGAAGGCCCTCGCGCAGCAGATGCCCAAGACGGCCAACCTGTACGCGCTCAAGCAGGAGCGCAAGAAGCGCGGGCTCGACCCGGACGGCAAGGAGGACCACCTGTTGCCGGGCAGCAAAGCGTCGACCAAGGTGCGTCCCTTCTCGCCGCTCGCCCGTGCTCCCGGGCGCGCACTCAGCTAACTCTCTCATACCCTGCAGGCCTCTTCGTCCAAGGCGACCTCGTCGAGCAAGAGCAACGGCTCGTCGGCCAAGGGCAAGGAGAAGGAGGAGCCCGCCGGGCTCACGCGCGAGGAGCGAGCGCGGCGCAAGCAGGCCGCCCTCTTCCGCGACGACGAGCCGTCGAGCGGCTCGTTCGCCCTCGCCAAGGCGCAACAGCGAGCGTCCTCCTCTCGCCCCTCGCCCGGCGCGAGCGACTCGCCGCGCATCTCGCCCGCCCTCTCCAAGCCGTCGACCTCTCGCCCTTCGTCCTCCTCGACGAGCGCCTCCTCCTCCTCGCTCGCCAAGCCCAAGACGCCGTCCCGCCCCTCATCCCTCTCTCGCTCCGCCGGTCCCTCCTCCGCCCCCGCGCCCGCCGCGAGCGGCAGCTCGACCCGCCAGCGTCTCATGGCCTCGGTCGGCAAGGGCGCGCCGCAGAAGCTCAACACGGTCAAGCGCGACACGCGCACGATCGAGGAGATCGAGCGCGACATGCGCGCCAAGAAGAGCGCCGCGTCGTCGTCGTCGTCCGGCCTCGCCGGCTCGAAGGGCAAGGAGGTGGCGGGCGCGCGCTCGAACGGCTCGGGCTCGGCCGCGACGGGCGGCGCGAGGCCTCGCAACGGCGCGAGCGCGTCGAGCAAGCCCGCCGCACGGCGTCGCTCTGCATCGCCCTCGTCCGACTCGGCGTCGTCGTCCGAGGACGACGCTCGTCGGCGCGAGCGCAAGCGGCGCCGTAAGGCGTCGGCCGAGCAGTCGTCGCTCAATCACAAGCAGCGCGAGACGATCTGGCAGATCATGGGCGTCAAGCGCAAGCATTACGACGACTCGGACAGCGAGGGGAGCAGCGACATGGAGGCGACCGGGCGAGACGTGCTCGAGGAGGAGAGGCAGGCGTGCGTCCCTCTCTCACTCTTTCCCCTCTCGTCTCGGTCACGATTCGAAGACGACGCTGATGCTGCTCTGTCGTGCGCGCAGGGCCCGACTCGCGGCGAGGGAGGACGCCGAGGAGCAGGAGCGGCTGCGGCGCGCCGCCGAGCAGAAGAAGGCGCGCAAGGCCGGCCTCGCCTGAGCCGCTCGGCATGCATGACGAACTGGTGAAGGGGCGCGGTGGAGGAGGAGGACGAGGAGGAGGTGGATCTCGCTCGCGCACCAGCACTTTCTTGAACGACCCGCTCGCACACCTGTCACGCTTTGCACCGCATCTCTTGCCTTTCCCTCCTATGCCGTAGCGTCCCTGCATCCTTGCAAGTCCTTCTCTGACCTCCAGCTCGCCCGTCTCTCCTCTCGCTCGCTCGCTCGAGGTCCGAGCGCCTCGCTCAATGTCAACAGAAGGTCCGACTGAAATTTCACTCTGCGCCTCGAGGGCTGCGTCCCCCCTGTCTACTCGTCCAGCTGCTCTGCGCGCCGCTTCATCGCGCTCGACATCTTGCTCTGCGCGGCCGGGTGGCGCGCGAGGTCGGGCGGCAGGCGCGACACGGGCGACTTGCTGATCTCCTGCTTGAGGTCGTAGCTGCGAGCGGCGACGACATGCTCGTCGAGTCAGCTCGAGCGACGACGAGGATGTGAGAGACACGCAGAGAGGGAGGAGAGGGACGCACAAGAGCTCCTCGTCGGCGTCGCTCAAGAAGGTGACGGCGACACCCGTCTTGCCCGCACGACCGGTGCGACCGATGCGGTGGATGTAGGCCTCGATCGTGTTGCTCATCTGGAAGTTGACGACGAGCGACACGTCGGGCACGTCGATACCGCGCCCGGCGAGGTCGGTCGCGACGAGGACGTCGTTCTCGCCCGTCCGGATCGAGTTGAGCGCCGCCTCGCGCTGCTCCTGGTTCTTGCCCGAGTGGAGCGTGACGGCGTTCCACTGCGAGCGAGCGAGGGGAGGGAGAGGAGAGGA
>Ga0308170_10001958_pt1 | contig 18319 bp, 21 predicted proteins | sample PhyBR2_2_FD_202136 | JGI IMG/M metagenome (GOLD analysis project Ga0308170, IMG submission 202136) | Phyllosphere microbial communities from UC Gill Tract Community Farm, Albany, California, United States - DLSLSB.R2 | ecosystem: Host-associated > Plants > Phyllosphere > Unclassified | place... | reverse complement strand
TCGCTCGTCCCAGCCCGGGGAGAGCTCCGACTCGCTCGGCGGAGACGCGCTGAGCGGCGGCGAGGCCGGCGGCGTCGACGCCGTCGATGGCGTCGATGGCGATGCGGCTCCGGGCGTGGTGGGCCCGGCTGCCGCCTCCCCGCTCGGCGTACCACCGCAGCCGGCCAGTGCCGTTGTCGCCAAGGCCGCCACCGCGGCCGTCCGAAGCCGTCGCACCCGAGTCGTCACCTCCCCATCCCAGCACGACCCGGCCACTGCGCTCGCACCACCCGCCGTCCGGTCCCCCGGGAAGTGGTGGGTTGAGGCACGCCACCCTCGTACGAAATGGCCGAAGGGCGGCCGCCCGTGTGGGTGACCGCCCTTCGGCGTTGCTTCAGAGCGAAGCTCAGGCGTTCTCGTCCTCGGCCGCGACGTTGCGGGTGCGGTTCGGGTCGACCTGGACACCGGGGCCCATGGTCGTGGAGACGGTGACCTTCTTGATGTAGCGGCCCTTGGAGCTGGCCGGCTTGAGACGCAGCACCTCCTCGAGGGCAGCGGCGTAGTTCTCAGCGAGCGCGGACTCGGAGAACGAGGCCTTGCCGATGATGAAGTGGAGGTTGGCGTGACGGTCCACGCGGAACTCGATCTTGCCGCCCTTGATGTCGGTGACGGCCTTGGCGACGTCCGGGGTGACGGTGCCGGTCTTCGGGTTCGGCATGAGGCCACGGGGACCCAGGACACGGGCGACCTTGCCGACCTTGCCCATCAGGTCCGGGGTGGCGACCACGGCGTCGAAGTCGATCCAGCCGCCGGCGATCTTCTCGATGAGCTCGTCCGAGCCGACGAAGTCGGCGCCGGCCTCGCGGGCGGCGTCGGCCTTCTCGGCGTTGGCCAGGACGAGGACGCGGACGGTCTTACCCGTGCCGTGCGGCAGGGAGACGGTGCCACGGACCATCTGGTCGGCCTTGCGCGGGTCGACACCGAGGCGCATGACGACGTCGACGGTCTCGTCGAACTTCTTCTTGGAGGAGCCCTTGGCGATCTTGATCGCGGCCAGCGGGGCGTAGAGCTCGTTCTTGTCGAACTGCTCCGACGCCGCGCGGTAGGTCTTGCTGCGCTGCATGATGATTCCTTTGTTAAGTCTTACGAGGAGATGTGGTTAGCGAGCCAGCGCGGCTCTCCCACGGTGGGTCAGGCCTCGACCGTGACGCCCATGGAGCGGGCAGTGCCCTCCACGATCTTCATGGCGGCGTCGATGTCGTTGGCGTTGAGGTCCGGGAGCTTGGTGTTGGCGATCTCGCGCACCTGGTCCTTGGTCAGCTTGCCGACCTTGTCCTTGTGCGGGACCGACGAGCCCTTGGCCAGGCCGGCGGCCTTCTTGATGAGCTCCGCGGCCGGCGGGGTCTTCGTGATGAAGGTGAAGGACCGGTCCTCGTAGATCGTGATCTCGACCGGGATGACGTTGCCGCGCATGGACTCGGTCTGGGCGTTGTACGCCTTGCAGAAGTCCATGATGTTGACGCCGTGCGGACCGAGCGCGGTACCGACCGGCGGGGCCGGGGTCGCGGAGCCGGCCTGCAGCTGCACCTTGACGAGTGCGGCGATCTTCTTCTTCGGAGGCATGTTCCTCTATCTCTTTCTTCTCGTGGTCATGACGAGGGCCGTACGGCCTCTGCCACTTCGCTGCGCGCAGCACGAAACGCGCTGACACAACAACTTGGCCCAGTGTCGCCGACGCGGCGGCACTGGGCCAAATTCTGCGGTCTCTCCGAGCGACGGCCGGAGCAAGCTCCGGCCGGGTCTCAGACCTTCTGGATCTGGTTGAACGAGAGCTCGACCGGGGTCTCGCGGCCGAAGATCTCGACGAGCGCCTTGACGCGCTGCGACTCCGCGTTGAGCTCGGTGATGGTGGCGTGGAGGGTGGCGAACGGGCCGTCCACGACCATGACCGAGTCACCCTCGGAGAAGTCCGCGACCTCGACGGGCTTCTTGGCGGTGGTCGCCGAGCCACCACCGGAGGTGCTGGTGCCGGCGGCGGCAGCCTCGGCCTCGGCGGCCGCGACGACACCCGGGGCCAGCATGTTCTCGACCTCGCTCATGCTGAGCGGGACCGGCTGGTGGCTGTGGCCGACGAAGCCGGTCACCGACGGGGTGTGGCGGACGGCCGCCCACGACTCGTCGGTGAGGTCCATGCGGACCAGGACGTAGCCGGGAAGGACGGTGCGCTTGACCATCTTGCGCTGGCCGTTCTTGATCTCGGCGACCTCCTCGGTCGGCACGACGATCTCGTGGATGTAGTCCTCCATGTTGAGCGCGACCTTGCGCTGCTCCAGGTTGGACTTCACCCGGTTCTCCATGCCGGAGTAGGTGTGCACGACGAACCAGTCGCCCGGCTTCGCCCACAGCTCGCGGCGGAAGGCCTCGAGGGGGTCGTTCTCGTCGGCCTCGTCGCTGCCGGACTCCTCGGCGTCGTCGCCGTCGGCGTCGTTCCCGCCGTCGGCGTCGATGACCTCGCCAGTCTCGGCGTCGAACTCGACCTCAGCGTTGTCAGAGGTCGCCTCGGCAGACGCCTCGACCTCGTCGATGGCCGTCTCGTCGGTGTGGTCCTGCTCAGACACGCGCTGCTCCGTTCGGGTTCTGCGTCAGTTGGATCTGCGAGCCGCGGCCGGTCAGGAGTCCGACGGACCGTCGAAGATCGCGAAGAACAGCCGGCCGAAGCCCAGGTCGAGGAGCGAGGTGATCGCCATCATCACGAGGACGAACACCAGCACCACGAGGAAGTACGTCGTCAGCTGCTGCTGGGTGGGCCAGACCACCTTGCGGAGCTCTGCGACGACCTGCCGGTAGAACAGCGCAGGAGAGGTGCGTTCGTTGCTCTTCGACTCCGACACGTGCGTGTCACCTCTCTGCGTCATCCGACTTTCTAGCAGGGCACGAGGGACTTGAACCCCCAACCCTCGGCTTTGGAGGCCGATGCTCTGCCAATTGAGCTAGTGCCCTTCGGTGGTCGCACTCGCCGCGCTTTGGGCGCGGCCGAGCAACTGGCTCAACCACCGGGAACCACTCTACGGGGCGGATGGAAAAGAAGTCGAACCGGCATGGAAGGATTGCCCCTGTGACCGCGCCGCGCCAGCCCCTCACCAGCCTCTCCCCCGACGAGCTCGCCGCCTTCCGCGCCGAGCAGCAGAGCGCCTACGACGCCCTGGTCGCCGCCGGCCTCAAGCTCGACCTGACGCGCGGCAAGCCGAGCAGCGAGCAGCTCGACCTCTCCGACGCCCTGCTGGCGCTGCCGACCACGGCGTACGCGCCCGACGGGACCGACACCCGCAACTACGGAGGCCTTCTCGGCCTGAGCGAGCTGCGGGCGATCTTCGCCGAGCTGCTCGGCCTCGAGCTCAACCAGATCTCGGCGCAGGGCTCCTCCAGCCTGACCCTGATGAAGGACGTGCTGTCGTACCTGTGGCTCAAGGGCGGTGTCGACTCCGAGCGCCCGTGGGGCGCCGAGGAGAAGGTCAGGTTCATCTGCCCTGTACCCGGCTACGACCGGCACTTCGCACTGCTGGAGTGGTTCGGCATCGAGATGGTGACCGTGCCGATGCACGATGACGGTCCCGACGTGGACGCGGTCGCGGCCCTCGTCAAGGACGACGCCAGCGTCAAGGGCATCTGGCTGGTGCCGACCTACGCCAACCCGACCGGCCAGGTCACCTCCCTGGAGGTCGCCGAGCGGCTGGCGTCGATGTTCACCGCGGCGCCCGACTTCAAGATCTTCTGGGACAACGCGTACGCGTTGCACCACCTCACCGCCGAGGAGACCAAGAGCGCGGACATCGTCTCCCTCGCCGCGGTCGCCGGGCGTCCGCACCGCCCCGTCGTCTTCGCCTCGACCTCCAAGATCACCTACGCCGGCGCCGGCGTCGCGTTCGTGGGCGGCTCGGCCGAGACCGTCGCCTGGTACTCCCAGAACCTCGGCTTCGGCTCGATCGGGCCCGACAAGGTCAACCAATTGCGCCACCTGGAGTTCTTCAAGGACGCCGCGGGCGTGCGCGCCCACATGGCCAAGCACCGCGCGATCCTGGCCCCGAAGTTCGCCGAGGTCGTCCGGATCCTCGACGAGCGCCTCGCGGGCCTCGACGTGGCGACCTGGAACAACCCGTCCGGCGGCTACTTCGTCAACCTGGACGTGCTGTCCGGCACCGCGTCGCGGGTGATCGAGCTGGCCAAGGCCGCAGGCGTGGCCCTCACACCGGCCGGATCGTCGTTCCCCCACAAGCACGACCCGAACGACACGAACATCCGCCTGGCTCCGTCGTTTCCGGCGCTGCCGGAGCTGACCGCCGCGATGGAGGCTGTGGCCACCTGCGTGCTTCTCGCTGCCGCAGAGAAGCTTGGTGCGTGATCTAGCAACCCTCCCGAAGGCGCATCTCCACCTCCACTTCACGGGGTCGATGCGCCACTCGACGCTGCTCGAGCTCGCCGCGCGCGACGGGATCAGGCTCCCCGACCAGCTGGTCGCGGAGTGGCCGCCGACACTGTCGGCGCCCGACGAGAAGGGTTGGTTCCGCTTCCAGCGGCTCTACGACGTGGCGCGCTCGGTGCTGCGCACCGAGGGCGACGTCTACCGGCTCGTACGGGAGGCCGCCGAGGACGACGTCCGCGACGGCGGCCGCTGGCTGGAGATCCAGGTCGACCCGTCGGGCTACGGCGCGCGCTTCGGTGGGATCACCGCGTTCACGGACCTGGTCCTCGACGCGGTCGGGGTCGCATCGCGCGAGACCGGACTGGGGATGGCGGTGGTGATCGCGGCAAACCGCACCCGGCATCCGCTCGACGCGCGGACCCTCGCGCGGCTCGCCGCACAGTACGCGGGACGCGGTGTGGTCGGCTTCGGCCTCTCCAACGACGAGCGGCGCGGCGCCACGGGCGACTTCGAGCGGGCCTTCGAGATCGCGGATCGGGCCGGCCTCCTGCTCGCCCCGCACGGTGGCGAGCTGCGCGGGCCCGACCACGTCGCCCTCCTCCTCGACACGCTCCATCCGGGCCGGATCGGGCACGGCGTCCGGTCAGCGGAGTCCCGGCCCGTGCTGGAGCGGGTGGTCGAGGCCGGGATCGCCCTCGAGGTCTGTCCGATCTCGAATGTCGCTCTCGGCGTCTACTCCTCGTTGGCGGAGGTGCCGTTGCCGACGCTGCTCGAGGCCGGCGCGACGGTGGCGCTCGGTGCCGACGACCCCCTGCTCTTCGGCTCGCAGCTGCTGGGCCAGTACGCCGCGATGCGCGCAGCCCACGACCTCAGCGACGAGACGCTCGCCGAGCTCGCCCGGATGTCCGTACGAGCGTCGTGCGCGCCCTCCTCGATGCAGGCCGAGATCACCGGCGCCATCGACGCCTGGCTGTCAGACTGACGCCATGAGCGAGCACGGCCCGTCGTCCCCGGAGACGCCCCAGCCCATCGAAGGCACGCCCCAGGACGGGTGGACCGCGCCGGCCTACAGTGCCCCGTCGTACGGCCAGCAGCCCGGCTACGGCTCGGGCACCTACCCGGGCGCGACCCAGCCGATGCCCGGCCAGGCGCCGCCCCTGGGCCGGCCGTTGCAGGACGACAGCGGTGCGACCCCCGCGCTGGTCGTCGGCATCGTCGCGATCGCGCTCGGTCTCCTCGGCGCCGGCCTCGGCTTCGTGATCTCGCCGGTCGCGATGGTGCTCGGCTGGCGCTCCAAGCGCCGGATCGACGCGTCCAACGGCCAGCTCGGCGGGCGGGGCAACGCCCAGGCCGGCTTCATCCTCGGCCTGATCGGCACGATCTTCCTGGCCCTCGGGATCGTCCTTCTCCTTCTCATCGTCGGCCTGATCTTCAGCCACGACTCCAGCGGCACCTTCTGAGTCCAGCCGGTCGGCTGAGAGACTGGGCGGGTCATGGACTGCTCGTACTTCGCCGCCGGGATCTGCCGCTCCTGCACCTTCCTGGAGACGCCGTATGCCGCGCAGCTGGCGGCCAAGCAGGCCCGGGTCGCCGCAGCGCTCGCCGAGGTCGCGCCCGGGCTGAGGTGGGACTCACCGATCGCCTCGCCCGAGGGCGGGTTCCGCAACAAGGCGAAGATGGTGGTGGGCGGCACCGTCGAGGCACCGACGCTCGGGATCCTGGGCGCCGACGGCCGTGGCGTCGACCTGCAGGGCTGCGGGCTGCACACGCCGGGTCTGACGGCGGCGCTGCCCGTGCTGGCCGCCTTCGTCACGACGGCCCGCCTCACTCCGTACTCGGTCCCCGACCGCACCGGGGAACTCAAGCACCTCATCGTCACCGAGTCCCCCGATGGCGAGCTGATGGTGCGGTTCGTGTTGCGCTCCACCGAGGCGCTCGCCCGGCTCAGGTCGCGGTTGCCCGATCTGCTGGCACAGCTGCCGATCGCCGTTGCGTCGGTCAACCTGCAGCCCGAGCACAAGGCGATCCTCGAGGGGCCCGAGGAGGTCCCGCTGCACGGTGAGACGCTGGCGATGCGGGTCAACGACATCGCCCTGCACCTGCGACCCCAGTCGTTCTTCCAGACCAACACCTCGGTCGCCGGCGCGTTGTACCGCGAGGCCGCCGCTCTGGTCGCGGCGTCCGATCCCGCGTCTGTGTGGGACCTGTACTGCGGTGTCGGCGGATTCGGCCTGCACGTGGCCGCACCCGGGCGCTCGGTGCTCGGCGTCGAGGTCAGCGAGCAGGCGATCGCCTCGGCGAAGGCGTCGGCTGCCGAGCTCGGCGTCGGCGACGGGACGCGGTGGATCTCCGCCGACGCCACCGCCTGGATCGGCGCGCAGGCCCCCGAGGCTCGTCCCGACCTGGTGATTGTGAACCCGCCCCGGCGCGGCATCGGCGCCGTGCTGGCCGGCTGGCTGGAGACCAGCGGCGTCCCGAACGTCGTCTACTCCTCCTGCAACGCCGACTCCCTCGCCCGGGACCTCGCGGCGATGCCGTCCCTGCGCCCGGTCTCAGGCCGGTTGCTCGACATGTTCCCCCACACCGATCACCACGAGGTGCTGGTCCACCTGGCCCGCTGACGGGCCGCGCCCGGTCAGTCGTTGCCGAAGATGTCGCGGGTGTAGACCTTGTCGGCGACATCGGCGAGGTCGGGCACCATCCGGTTGGCGATGATCACGTCGGCCTTGGCCTTGAACCTGTCGAGGTCGCGGTAGACCTTCGAGCCGAAGAACCTCCCGCCCTCCAGCTCCGGCTCGAAGACGACCACCCGGACGCCCTTGGCCTTCAGCCGCTTCATCACGCCCTGCACCGCCGACTCGCGGAAGTTGTCCGATCCGGCCTTCATCACCAGCCGGTGGATCCCCACCACCGCGGGCCGCCGGCTGAGCACGTCGTTGGCGATGAAGTCCTTGCGGGTGGTGTTCGCGGCGACGATCGCGGAGATGAGGTTCTGCGGGACGTCTTGGTAGTTGGCCTGGAGCTGCAGGGTGTCCTTGGGCAGGCAGTAGCCGCCGTATCCGAACGACGGGTTGTTGTAGTGCGCCCCGATCCTCGGGTCCAGGCCGACGCCCTCGATGATCTGGCGTGAGTCGAGCCCGCGAAGGGCGGCGAAGGTGTCGAGCTCGTTGAAGAAGGCGACCCGCATCGCGAGGTAGGTGTTGGCGAACAGCTTGATCGCCTCCGCCTCGGTCGACTCGGTCAGCAGCACCGGCACGTCGTCGTCCTCGGCGGCCTGGAGCAACAGCGCGGCGAAGCGCTCGGCACGCGGTGAGCGCTCGCCGACCACGATCCGCGAGGGGTGCAGGTTGTCGTGCAGTGCCCGGCCCTCGCGGAGGAACTCGGGGCTGAACACGATGCAGGTGGTGCCACAGCGCTTGGACGCGGCCTCGGTGAACCCCACCGGGACGGTCGACTTGACCACGATCGTGGCCAGGGGGTTGATGGTCGCGACGTCGCAGATCACCGACTCCACCGAGGTGGTGTCGAAGTAGTTGGTGACCGGATCGTAATTGGTCGGGGTGGCGACGACCACGTACTCGGCGTCGGCGTAGGCGGCCCGCCCGTCGAGGGTGAAGCTCAGATCCAGGCTGCGTGCCTCGGTGCCGGCACCGTTCAGGAGGCGCGAGATGTCGGGGTCCTCGATGGGGCTGCGGCCCGCTCGGAGCATCGCGACCCGCTCGGGATCGATGTCGTGGCACACGACGGTGTTGTGCTGCGCGAGCAGCACGGCGAGCGACAACCCGACGTAACCGGTCCCGACGACGGCGATCTTCATGTCCCGCACGGTGCCCATCCCAGGCGCGGTCCTCACCGACACGCCGCGGACGTCGCGTGAACGCTGCGGAAAATTCTCAGCCCTCGATCGCGGTGACCGCCTCCAGCACGCCGCCGAGCGCGGCACGCTGGGCCTCGTCGAGGTGACCGCGGTGGTAGCCGGCCTCCGCCAGCAGCGCGACGCTCTTGTGGGCCTGCCCCACCGAGACGCCCGCGGCGGCGGCCAGCTCGCGCAACGGTGCGCTCTCCAGCAGAGGATCGGCGAGCAGGGCGGCGATCACCCGGCGGTTCGCGGGAGTGAGCAACCGTCCCGCCCGCGGCTCGAGACGACCAGTGCTGGTCGAGTGGCCCGAGCCGCTGGGCGAGGGTGTATCGAGACCACCGCGACGAGCCGGGCGCTTGCGGCCGGTCACCTCCACGAGCACGGTGCCGAAGCGCAGGGACGCGTTCCCGACCGCGTCGACGTACGCGATGTTCAGGGCCTGCAGCTGGGCGCCCATCCGAGGCGAGATCCACGGCGCCACGATCAACACGGGCAGCGAGGACTCCCCCGACGCAGCGAGCACGGCAGCCAGCCGCACCGAGGAGAGAGCATGCACCGCGAAGCGTTGCCGGGCGCCGCCCCATCGCAGGGCGAGGGTCGCGTCGGCGCGGACAAGCGGCGAGCGCTCGTACCGGATCGTGCAGTCGACCCCCCATCCCTCGAGCGTCGCCCGTGCGCTCTCGACGAGCGCCGTCTCATCAGCCACGTGTTCACGATATCTCACTGTTCACATATCGTGAACGTGGCCGACGCGTGAAAAACGGCCATCTGAGATGTCCCGGCTCCACGCCGCCGGGCTAGAGTGCCCGCCATGACGTCCACCCATACCGACTACCGGCTGAGTCAGCTCGACCAACTGGAGGCGGAGTCGATCCACATCTTCCGTGAGGTCGCCGCCGAGTTCGAGAAGCCGGTCCTGATGTTCAGCGGCGGCAAGGATTCGATCGTCATGCTCCGCCTGGCGGAGAAGGCGTTCCACCCGGCCAAGATCCCGTTCTCGATCCTGCAGGTCGACACCGGGCTCGACTTCCCCGAGGTGATGGAGACCCGTGACCGGTGGGTCGAGCGCCTCGGCATCAACCTGGTGGTCGCCTCCATCGACGACGCGATCAAGAACGGCGTGATCCCCGACGCGGCGAAGATCAGCCGCAACCGCCTGCAGATCCCGACGCTGCTCAACGCCATCGAGGAGAACGGCTTCACCGCCGCCTTCGGCGGCGGCCGGCGTGACGAGGAGAAGGCGCGCGCCAAGGAGCGCGTCTACTCCCACCGCGACGAGTTCGGCCAGTGGGACCCGAAGAACCAGCGCCCCGAGCTGTGGTCGCTCTACAACGGCCGCCTGCACGAGGGCGAGCACATGCGCATCTTCCCGATCTCGAACTGGACCGAGCTGGACGTCTGGGACTACATCGGTCGCGAGGGCATCGAGATCCCCTCGATCTACTTCGCGCACCAGCGTCGCGTCTTCGAGCGCGACGGCATGCTCATGACCGAGACCCCCCTCAACCCGTGCCGGGAGGGCGAGGTCGCCGAGGAGCGCACCGTCCGCTTCCGCACCTGCGGGGACATCACCCTGACCGGTTGCGTCGAGAGCACCGCCTCGACCATCGAGGAGATCATCGCGGAGGTGTCGATCGCCCGGGTCACCGAGCGCGGCGCCACCCGTGGCGACGACAAGTTCTCCGAGGCCGCCATGGAAGACCGCAAGAAGGAAGGCTACTTCTGATGGGCAGCACCGACGAGAAGAGCGCCGAGCGCCAGATGGACCTCCTGCGCTTCGCCACCGCCGGCTCGGTCGACGACGGCAAGTCGACCCTCATCGGGCGACTGCTCTTCGACTCCAAGTCGATCTTCGCCGACCAGCTCGAGGCGGTCGAGCGGACCTCGGAGCAGAAGGGTCACTCGTACGTCGACCTCTCGCTCCTGACCGACGGCCTGCGCTCCGAGCGCGAGCAGGGCATCACGATCGACGTCGCCTACCGCTACTTCGCGACCCCGAACCGCAAGTTCATCATCGCGGACACCCCGGGCCACGTGCAGTACACCCGCAACATGGTCACCGGCGCCTCCACGGCCGACCTCGGCCTCGTGCTGGTCGACGCGCGCCACGGCCTGACCGAGCAGTCGCGGCGTCACGCGGTGCTGCTCTCCCTGCTGCGGGTCCCTCACCTGGTCCTGTGCATCAACAAGATGGACCTCGTGGACTGGTCGAAGGAGGTCTACGACAAGATCCAGGCCGAGTTCACCCAGTTCGCGACGAAGCTCAACGTCCCCGACCTCGAGGTCATCCCGATCTCGGCGCTGGCCGGCGACAACGTCGTGGACCGCTCGCAGAACATGCCGTGGTACTCCGGCCCGACGCTGATGCACCACCTCGAGCACGTCCACGTCGCCTCCGACCGCGACCTGGTCGACGCGCGCTTCCCGGTGCAGTACGTGATCCGCCCCCAGAACGACGCCTACCACGACTACCGCGGCTACGCGGGCCAGATCGCCGGCGGCGTCTTCAAGAAGGGCGACGAGGTCATCGTCCTGCCCTCGGGCATGACCTCGAAGATCTCCAGCATCGACGTGTTCGACAAGGAGATCGACGAGGCGTTCCCGCCGATGTCGGTCACGATCCGGCTCGAGGACGACGTGGACGTCTCGCGCGGCGACATGATCGCCCGGGTGAAGAACGCGCCGACCCCGACCCAGGACATCGACGCGATGGTCTGCTGGATGACCAACGCGCCGCTGCAGCCCCGGCAGAAGCTGGCGATCAAGCACACCACCCGTACGGGCCGTGCGCTGGTCAAGGACATCCAGTACCGCCTGGACGTCAACACGCTGCACCGCGACAACGACACGAAGGAACTCGGTCTCAACGAGATCGGCCGCGTCCAGCTGCGCACCACGGTGCCGCTGCTCGCCGACCCGTACTCGAAGAACCGCACGACCGGCTCGTTCATCCTCATCGACGAGGCGACCGGCGTGACCGTCGGCGCGGGCATGATCAACGGCTGAGCGCCGCAGCACCTACGAAGGGCGCCGACCTCCGCGGTGGAGGTCGGCGCTCTTCGCGTGTTCAGCGCAGCAGCCGGCTCCAGGCGACGCCGATGAGCACGATGAAGAGGGCGACGAGGATCCCGATCGCGAGCAGTGCGCTGCGGCGACCTTGGTTGCCGTCTCTCGGCAGTCGCGACCGCACGTGCACTCAGGCCTGGTCTTCGACCAGCCAGCAGTGCAGCACCGAGGCGATCGCCGCATCGACCTCGCCCTCAGCGAGCACACGGCCGGGCTGCCCCTGGGCAGCAAGCGCCTCCGAAACGCCGATCGGCCGCTCTGGGGCCAGCCGGTCGAACGCCGCGTCCACCTCCCTGCTCATGCTCACGCAGCGAGTCAATCGCGGTCGGGCGGTGGCGCAGTCCCGCGCGGAACGGGATACCGAATGTCCGGTAGGGACGAGTCGCTGTTTAATTCTCCGGTGACCTACGACGACGTCTCCCTCACCACCACCGCCAACGTCTACTTCGACGGCAAGTGCATCAGCCACTCCTTCACGCTGGCCGACGGCACCAGGAAGAGCGCGGGCGTGATCTTCCCGGGCACCTACACGTTCACGACCGGCGCGCCCGAGGTGATGGACGTGCAGGCCGGCTCGTGCACCGTGGCCGGCCAGACCTACACCGCCGGCACGCAGTTCTCCGTCGAGGGTGACAGCAGCTTCGAGATCGAGGTGACCGAGCTCCTCGACTACGTGTGCCACTACGGCTGAGCCAGGTACCTGCGCAGCATCTCCCTCTGGTCCTCCGGCTCGAACCCGGTGGCTCGGAGCTTGGCGAGGGCGAGCGTGGAGTCGCGGGGCCGCGGACTGATCGGCCTGCCGCTCGCGACCGCGTCGGCGAAGTAGGCCTCGGTCGTCACCGGCGCCACGTCGGAGCGTGAGCGGCCGCAGAGCTCGAAGACCTCGGCGGCGATGTCGTGCCACGACAGCGGCTCGCCGGCGTTGGTGACGTTGTAGGTCCCGTACGGCGCCTGCGACTCCACCAGGTGCCTGATCGCGGCGGACAGCGTGGTGGTGAACGTGAGCCGGCCGCGCTGATCGTCGACGACCGACGGCGCGACGCCGCGCTCGGCCAGCGATGCCATCGTGCGGACGAAGTTGTCGCCCTCACCGATCACCCAGGACGTACGGACGATGTAGTGGCGCGGCGTGGTCGCCACGGCGAGGTCCCCGGCGGCCTTCGACTGGCCGTAGACGCCGAGAGGTGAGAGCGGCTCATCCTCGGCATGCTCCGCGCCGGACCCATCGAAGACGTAGTCCGAGGAGACGTGCACCAGCGTCAGCCGGTGCTCGCTCGCGATCCGCGCCAGGCGCGCCGGAAGCGCCGCGTTCGACTCCCACGCGCCGACACGGCCCTCAGCGGTCTCGGCGGCATCGACCGCGGTCCAGGCGGCCGCGTTGATCACCACGCCGTACTCGTGCCACGGCAGCGCGTCGAGATCGACGCGCCCGACGCCGTCGGCATCCGGCAGGAGCGCCCCCAGGGCCCGGCCCAGCTGGCCGTCCGCCCCCAGGATCAGGGTCCGGGGCGGCTTCATCGGCGACACCGCCGCGAGCAGCGGGTTGCGGCGGTCCTTCTCCGAGATCTCCGCCTCGGCCGACGACACGTCGATGGGCCACGGGATGGCCAGGGCCGGGTCGGAGAGGGCGACGGCGGGATAGGCGATGCCCGGGCGCCAGTGGTCGTTCACGAGGTAGGAGTAGGCGGTGCCGTCCTCGAGGGCCTGATAGGAGTTGCCCACCCCTCGCGGGACGAAGACGGCTCGGTCCGGACCGATCTCGGTCCAGTACGTCGCGCCGAAGGACGGGCCGTCCCGCAGGTCCACCCAGGCCGCGAAGACCCTCCCCGTGGCCACCGAGACCAACTTGTCCCACGGCTCGACGTGGATGCCCCGGGTCACGCCTCGCGAGGCGTTGTACGAGACGTTGTGCTGCACCGGTCCGAAGTCCGGCAGGCCCTGCGCGAGATGCTTCTCGCGCTGCCAGCTCTCCTTGAACCAGCCGCGTGCGTCACCGTACAGCGGGGTGTCGAGGACGACCAGCCCGGGGATCGGCACCTCAACCATCGGGATCACTGGCCGTTCGCGAGGTAGGCCGCCTCGACGGCGTCCTTCTTCGGGCGCCACCACGCCTCGTTGGCGCGGTACCAGTCGATCGTCGCGGCCATCCCGGCCTCGAAGTCGTGGAACGACGGTGCCCAGCCGAGCTCCGTGCGCAGCTTGGTGGAGTCGATCGCGTACCGCAGGTCGTGACCGGCGCGGTCGGTGACGTGATCGAAGTCGTTCTCGTCGTGACCCATCAGCCGCAGGATGAGCCTGACGGTCTCGAGGTTGTTCCTCTCACCGTCGGCGCCGATCAGATACGTCTCCCCGGTCACCCCGCGCTCGAGGATGCGCAGCACCGCCGAGGAGTGGTCCTCGGCGTGGATCCAGTCGCGGACGTTGAGTCCGGCGCCGTAGAGGCGCGGACGCACGCCGTCGATCAGGTTGGTGATCTGGCGCGGGATGAACTTCTCGATGTGCTGCCAAGGTCCGTAGTTGTTGGAGCAGTTGGAGATCGTCGCCCGTACGCCGAAGGAGCGCACCCACGCGCGGACCAGGAGATCGGAGCCGGCCTTCGTCGAGGAGTAGGGGGACGACGGGTTGTACGGGGTCTCCTCGGTGAACCTTGCCGGGTCGTCCAGCTCGAGGTCGCCGTACACCTCGTCGGTGGAGATGTGGTGGTAGCGCACGTCGTGGCGGCGCACCGCCTCGAGCAGGGTGAACGTGCCGACGAGGTTCGTCTGCACGAACGGCGCCGGGTCGGCCAGCGAGTTGTCGTTGTGCGACTCGGCCGCGAAGTGGACCACGGCGTCGGCGGCCGCGACCAAGGGATCCACGACCGCCGCGTCGGCGATGTCCCCGACCACGAGGGTCACCCGGTCCGCGGGCAGCGCGGCCAGCGCCTCGCGGGAGGCGGCGTACGTCATCTTGTCCAGCACCGTGATCCGGGCGTCGGTGTGCGCGACGAGATGGTGCACGAAGTTGGAGCCGATGAAGCCGGCGCCGCCGGTGACGAGGATGCGGTTCACGCGGAAACCCTAGCGATGCATCCGACGTGAGTAGGGTTTGGCGCTGTGAAGGGGATCATCCTCGCCGGTGGCACCGGCTCGCGTCTGCACCCGATCACGCTCGCCGTGAGCAAGCAGCTGATGCCGGTCTACGACAAGCCGATGATCTACTACCCGCTCTCCACGCTGATGCTGGCCGGGATCCGGGACATCCTGGTGATCACGACGCCGCACGACGCCCCCGCGTTCGAGCGACTGCTCGGCGACGGCAGCCAGCTCGGCGTCAGCCTCACGTTCCAGCAGCAGCCCTCGCCCGACGGCCTGGCGCAGGCGTTCACGATCGCCGCCGACTGCGGCTTCCTCGAGGAGGACGGCGACGAGCGGGTCGGTCTGGTGCTCGGCGACAACCTCTTCTACGGGTACGGCCTGGGCAACCAGCTGCGCCGCTTCGAGCAGCTCGACGGAGCCGCCATCTTCGGCTACCGGGTGAGCGACCCGAGCTCCTACGGCGTGGTCGAGTTCGACGCCGACCACAAGGCGATCTCGATCGAGGAGAAGCCCAGCAGCCCCAAGAGCCCGTACGCGGTGCCGGGACTGTACTTCTACGACGGCTCCGTGGTCGGCCACGCACGCGCGCTGACGCCGAGCGCGCGGGGCGAGCTGGAGATCACCGATCTCAACCGGATCTATCTCGAGGCCGGCCGGCTGCAGGTGGAGGTCCTGCCGCGGGGCTCGGCGTGGCTCGACACCGGCACCATCGACGATCTCAACGCCGCCGCCGACTACATTCGCGCCATCGAGACCCGCCAGGGCACCAAGATCGGCGCCCCCGAGGAGGTCGCGTGGCGGATGGGGTGGCTCTCCGACGCCGATCTCGAGCGTCTCGCCCAGCCGCTGCTCAAGAGCGGGTACGGCAGCTACCTCCTCGGGCTGCTCGACGAGCGCTGACACAACACAGCGGCCCACCCCGACCGATGTCGGAGCGGGCCGCTGGCGGGTGGATCAGATGCTGATCGTCACCTCGGCGACGGAGCCGACCTGAGCGACGACCTCGCGGTCGACCGGGTCGGCCTTCGGGGCCAGCGTGCGCAGCGTCCAGGAGCCCTCGCCGGCGAAGAACCGGAAGTGGCCGGACGCGGAGGTCGGGACCTCGGCGGTGAACTCACCGGAGGTGTCGAGCAGCCGGACGTACGCCGAGCCGACCGGCTCGCCGTCACGCAGGACCTGGCCCTGGATGACGGCCTCCTTGGCGACGTTGACGCCGTCGAGGCTCAGACCGCCCTGGGTCGCGCCGCACATCAGGCGTCAACCGTTCCGGGCTCGTCGCCGAGGACGACCGGAACGCCGACCAGGCTGCCGTACTCGGTCCAGGAGCCGTCGTAGTTCTTGACGTTCTCCTGGCCCAGCAGCTCGTGCAGGACGAACCAGGTCAGCGAGGAGCGCTCGCCGATCCGGCACAGCGCGATGGTGTCCTTGGTGGTGTCGAAGCCGACCTCGTCGTAGAGCGCCTTGAGTTCCGCGTCGGACTTGAAGGTGCCGTCGTCGTTGGCGTTCTTGCTCCACGGGACGTTGACCGAGGTGGGGATGTGACCCGCACGCTGGGCCTGCTCCTGCGGGAGGTGGGCCGGGGCGAGGAGGCGGCCGGCGAACTCGTCGGGGCTGCGGACGTCGACCAGGTTCTGGGTGCCGATCGCGGCGAGCACGTCGTCACGGAAGGCACGCAGGCTCTTGTCCTGCTCCTGGGCGACGTACGTCGTCGTCGGGCGGGTCGGGACCTCGCTGGTGAGCTCGCGGGAATCGAGCTCCCACTTCTTGCGGCCGCCGTCGAGGAGCTTGACGTCCTGGTGGCCGTAGAGCTTGAAGTACCAGTAGGCGTACGCGGCGAACCAGTTGTTGTTACCGCCGTAGAGGACGACGGTGTCGTCGTTGGCGACGCCGCGGCTGCTCAGGAGCGCCTCGAACTGGGCCTTGTTGAGGAAGTCACGACGGACCTGGTCCTGCAGGTCCTGGGTCCAGTCGAGCTTGATCGCGCCCTTGATGTGGCTCTTGTCGTAGGCGGACGTGTCCTCGTCGACCTCGATCAGCACGACCTTGTCGTTGTCGAGGTTCTCCTCCACCCACTGGGCGGAGACGAGCGAGTTCTCGCGGGTCATCTGGTTCTGCCTTTCGGATTATTTGAAACTTGTGTGGTGTCAGGTGGTCTGGTGGGTGACGCGCTTGATCAGCAGGTACAGCTCGCAACCGAGACAGAACCGGAAGATCGCGTTGAGCAGGGCGGCGACGAGGGCGAAACCGATCGCGATCTGGCCCAGCAGGGTCAGACCGGTCGCGTACCCGATGAGGGCGACGGCGGTGAAGCCGAGGCCGACGGCCTGGGCGAACCGCGGCGGGGCCGGGTCCTCCAGCTCGGTCGGAGCGGACAGCCGCGGTCGCACGAAGCGCTTGAAGAACGCGGCGTGGATCGTGTGCTGCACCCCACGGACGGCGCCGAGACCGAAGAGGACCGCCTGGACCGCCGCCAGGACCCCGGCGACGACCGGCGGGGCCAGCAGGATCGCGATCAGCACGACGGCGGTCATCGCGGCAGTCAGCTGCGGACCGCGCGGGTCGATGCCCTGCTGCGCCTCGACAGGCTCGGCGACCGTCGACGTAGGCTCGGCGACCGACGTGGACGCACCCCGAGCGTGTCGAGGGGCCGGCGTGAACGTGGACATGAATGCTCCGTGGGAACGAGATGCGGAAGGGCGGTCAACATGGGACGGCCGGCATCGCGCTCAACTCGGAGCGGGCAGACGGCGGCCGTCAGCGCATGGACATTCGACACAGCGACGAGCGCACGCGGCAGTGGTCCACTGCGCGGCGCTTGGTCAGCATGGTCGAGATCATGACGGCAACGGTAGGACGATTTGCCGCGGCCGCGAAATTCGCGTCTCGACATTTGGGATGAGCGTCCATGATTCGAGATCGCCTAGGATGCGCGGATGACCAAGCGCGCTCTCATCACCGGCATCACCGGGCAGGACGGCTCCTATCTCGCCGAGCTCCTGCTCGAGAAGGGGTATGAGGTGCATGGCCTGGTCCGGCGCAGCTCCAGCTTCAACCGCGGCCGCATCGACCCCATCTACCTGGATCCGGCGAACCAGGGCCGGCTGACGCTGCACTACGGCGACATGACCGACTCGACGTCGCTGATCAACGTGGTGCGTGAGTCCCGGCCCGACGAGGTCTACAACCTGGCGGCCCAGTCGCACGTCGCGGTCAGCTTCGAGATGCCGGAGTACACCGCCTCGGCCGACGCGATGGGCGCGATCCGGCTGCTCGAGGCGATCCGGCAGAACGCACCCGAGGCGCGCTTCTACCAGGCGTCGACCTCGGAGATGTTCGGCCTGACCCCGCCGCCGCAGCACGAGGGCACGCAGTTCCACCCGCGCTCCCCGTACGGCGCCGCGAAGCTGCACGCCCACTGGGCGACCATCAACTACCGCGAGGCCTACGGCCTCTACGCCGTCTCCGGGATCCTGTTCAACCACGAGTCCCCGCGTCGTGGGGAATCGTTCGTGACCCGCAAGATCACGCGTGCGGTCGCGGCCATCACGACCGGGCGCGCCACGTCGGTCACGCTGGGGAACCTGGAGGCGGTCCGGGACTGGGGCTATGCCAAGGAGTACGTCGAGGGCATGTGGCGGATGCTGCAGCAGGACGTGCCGGGCGACTACGTGCTGGCGACCGGCGTCGGGACCACCGTGCGCGACTTCGCCGAGATGGCCTTCTCGCACGCCGGCCTCGACTGGCGCGAGCACGTGGAGACCGATCCCCGCTTCGAGCGACCCAGCGAGGTGCCCGAGCTGCTCGGGGACGCCACCCGCGCGGCGGCCGAGCTGGGCTGGAAGGCGACGACCACCGTACGGCAGCTGGCCGGGCTCATGGTCGACGCCGACATCGCCCTGCTGGGCTGACGTGACGCTC
>Ga0308170_10001952_pt1 | contig 18382 bp, 16 predicted proteins | sample PhyBR2_2_FD_202136 | JGI IMG/M metagenome (GOLD analysis project Ga0308170, IMG submission 202136) | Phyllosphere microbial communities from UC Gill Tract Community Farm, Albany, California, United States - DLSLSB.R2 | ecosystem: Host-associated > Plants > Phyllosphere > Unclassified | place... | reverse complement strand
GGTTCTTTAAAGAAAATGTGAAAAACAGGTGGGTAAATAATTTTTCATTTCCGTTGCTGTTTGCTGGGAAATCAGACGGCACTTACGTCAGCAGTAGCAAAAAACCTACAGGCGGTGAAGTTGTTATATGACGCAGGGTCAGGGGATGTTTGCAGTTCTCTGGACTTCTTCTGAAGCGGCCCCGGGCCGGGCTTGACAGATGGCGGCTCCAAGGCATTACCGAAATAACCGTCCTGTCGACCCGGGTAGCGAACTCAGCCGTTTAAATACGCATCTGGGAATGATTCGCTATTTTCCTCTTCATGAGTTGAGTCATCTTTCGATCACAAAATCGTCATTTTTTTTTGATAAAAGCCTCTGCACGCGTTGGAAAAACCCAACCATTAAGCAGAGTGATGTATGCAAATGACCGTTTTAGGTAGGCCAGGTTTCAGTTTTAAGGAATGTTGTTGTTTCGCCGACGGGCAAGGTCCCGTGGCATGAAAATTCTAATAACCGGGGCCGCCGGCTTTATTGGCTTTCATACGGCTGCGCGCTTATGCGGTGATGGTCATCAAGTTGTCGGTGTCGATAACCTCAATAGTTACTACAGTGTCGAGCTGAAGCAGGCTCGGCTTTCGCAACTGGCGAGACACCGCAATTTCCAGTTCCAGTTGCTTGATGTCGCAGACAAACAGTCGCTGCTGGATTTATTCGCCGAAAACGCCTTCGATCACGTCATCCACCTCGCGGCCCAAGCTGGGGTGCGCTACTCCATCGACAATCCCGACCTGTATGCGCAGAGCAACCTAGTGGGTTTTCTCAACGTCCTGGAGGCCTGCCGAGCCCATCGGCCGGCGCACCTGGTCTACGCGTCGAGCAGCTCGGTCTATGGCTTGAGCGAACGCCTGCCCTACGCCACGACCGACCCGGTCGACCAACCGGTTTCATTTTATGCGGCGACCAAGCGCGCCAATGAGCTGATGGCCCACGCCTACTCGCATCTCTACGGCATTCCCACCACCGGCCTGCGCTTTTTTACCGTGTACGGGCCATGGGGGCGACCGGACATGGCGCCATTCAAGTTCACCGACGCCATCCTCAAGGGCCGCGCCATCGATGTCTACAACGACGGGGCAATGTCGCGGGACTTCACGTATATCGACGACATCGTCGAGGGCCTCGTGCGCTTGCTGCCGCTGCCGCCAACCGATGAGGCCGGCGTGCCCAACAAGGTCTACAACATTGGCTTCGGCGGGCCGGTGAAACTTCTGCAGTTTATCGAGTGCATCGAAGAGGCCTTGGGCATGCGCGCGGTCAGGCATTTCCTGCCGTTGCAGTCCGGCGACGTGGTCGATACCTGGGCTGACACCCGTGAACTCGAGGAGCGCGTGGGTTTTCGCCCGCAGGTCCCGGTGCCCGTCGGCGTGCAGTCGTTCGTCGATTGGTACCGCCACTATTACCGCGTTTAACCCATCCATTCCCGTGTTTTAGATTGGAACGCCATGCACGAAACTCCTTATGTGTCGGTCCTGATTCCGGCGAAAAACGAAGCTGGCAACCTCATTCCCTTGTTGGAAGAAGTGCGTGTTGCACTGGCCAACGAGGCCTTCGAGGTCATCGTGGTCGACGATGGCAGCACCGACGCCACCGCAGCCGAACTGCGCGAATTGCAACGCGGCGGCTATCCCCAACTGCGGGTGCTCAGCCATGCCCGTTCCCTCGGGCAAAGCACCTCGATTTTCCACGCCGCCGAGGTGGCGCGCGGGCATTGGTTGGCGACCCTGGATGGCGACGGTCAAAACGACCCGGCAGACTTGCCGAAGATGCTCGACCTGGTCCGTGGATCGGAGGGCGCGCCCGGGGGCGTCAAGCTGGTGGCCGGGCATCGCGTCAACCGCCGGGACACGGCGAGCAAGCGTTGGGCGTCGCGATTCGCCAACAAGCTGCGGGCCAGCCTGCTCAAGGACCAGACGCCGGACACCGGATGCGGCATCAAGCTGATCGAGCGCCAGGCATTCCTGCGCCTGCCGTATTTCGATCACATGCACCGTTTCATTCCGGCGCTGATTCGTCGCCACAACGGCCGGATGCTGGTCCAGCCGGTCAACCATCGTGAGCGCGGCGCGGGGGTCTCCAACTACGGCAACCTCGACCGCGCCCTGGTGGGCATCCTTGATCTGTTCGGCGTGTGGTGGCTGATAAAGCGCACCCGCCTGGACACCCACGCACAAGAAACCGAGGTTTGACATGGGCAGAGAATCGTTGTGGCTTGCGGTCGGCTTCGGGGGACAACTGGCATTTACCGGGCGTTTCGCCCTGCAATGGCTGTACAGCGAATACAAGAAGCGCAGTGTGATTCCCGTGGGCTTCTGGTACTTGAGCATCATCGGCAGCGCGTTATTGCTGGCCTATGCGATCTATCGCCAGGACCCGGTGTTCATTGTCGGCCAGTCGTTCGGCTTTATCGTTTACCTGCGCAATCTGCAGTTGATTGCCAAGCATCACGAGCAGGAAAACCGCGAAGTGGCAGGGAAGGGCTGAGACGGTGAGGATACGACTGTCCAGCTCACGACTGGAATGCCTGGCATGGGCGGCGCTGGCCTTGATCATGGTCGGTGCCGGCCTGGGCTGGCGCCAACCGATGAATGTCGACGAGGAGCGTTTCCTCGGTGTCGCGCTCGAAATGCTGCAAAACGGCTCATGGTTCATTCCCCATCGCGCCGGTGAAATCTACGCCGACAAGCCGCCTCTGTTCATGTGGGCGGTGGCGTTGTTCGTGCAGTTGACCCATCTGCCCAAAGTTGCGCTGTATTTGCCCGCGCTGCTGGCCGGCAGCGTCACCACGGCGTGTCTGTATGACCTGGGTCGGCGCCTGTGGGGGCGGCGCGTGGGAAGTATTGCCGCGCTGTTGTTCCTGGCGACTTACCAGACCTACAGCATCCTGCGCACGGGGCAGATCGATGGCTTTCTCGCGCTATGGACCATCCTGGGCATCTACGGCTTGTGCCGACACCTGTTGCTCGGCCCGGCCTGGGGCTGGTATTACGCGGCCTGCGCGGCGATAGGGTTCGGGGTCATCAGCAAGGGCGTGGGGTTTCTGCCGGCGTTGATGCTGATTCCCTACGCGTATGCGCTGCGCAAGGGCTGGAAAGGCGTGGTGCCGATGCCCGGCAAAGCGATGGCCTGGTGGCTGGGGCTGGTCGTTGCGTTGGTGGCCATCGCGTTCTGGCTCGGGCCTTTGCTGGTGATCGTCGGGCAGGGCAGCCCTGACAGCCTGGCGTATGCCCAGGAGATCCTGTTCAAACAGACGGCGGGGCGTTATGCCAACGCCTGGGAGCACCGCGAACCGTTCTGGTATTTCATCGTCCAGGTGATCCCGAAATACTGGTTGCCGGTATTTTTCATGCTCCCCTGGCTGGTGCCGGCGTGGCGCAGGCAGCTCATCAAGCACGACGGCCGGGTGTTGGTATTGCTCGGTTGGGTGATCCTGGTCCTGCTGTTTTTCAGCCTGAGCAGCGGCAAGCGCAAGCTGTACATCTTTCCGGCGTTGCCAGCCTTGATCCTGCTGGTGGCGCCCCTGGTGCCGTGGATGCTGCGTCGCTGGTTCGGCAAGCGGCCGAGGGGCAGGGTGGTGTTCGCTGCCTTGACTGCGGTGTGGCTGTGCGCCTGGTTCGTGCGCGGCTTTATCGAGCCTCACAAGGAGGGCATCAATCCCCATGAGACCTTGATGCGTGATGTGGCGCGACAGACGGGCAACAATGAATTGGTGCTGGTGGGCTGGCGGGAAGGCCACTGGTTGTTCGCGCAACAGCCCATCGTGCATTTCGGTTTTCATATCGGCGATGCCCTGGAACAGTCCGCTTCCTGGCTGCGCAGCCATCCGCAGGCGTTTGCCTTGGTGCCGGAACGGAACCTGGCGCGTTGTTACGACCCACAAAAGGCCCGCCGGGTCGGCGATACCTCCAGGGCCGAGTGGTTCCTGGTGGGGGCCGATGCGGACAACCAGCGTTGCCAGCCTCCGGCGCCGGAAAAGGCCTATTCATTTGCCTGGAAGCAGCCCCTGTAGCGGCCGTAATGTTGTTCGCTCAAGAAAAACGCTGGCCCCGTGGCGAGGGAGCTTGCTCCCGCTCGGCTGCGAAGCAGCCGTAAAACCGGCGCATGCGGTGTATCTGAAGCTCCGCATCCGGCAGTTTTGGGGCCGCTTCGCGGCCCAGCGGGAGCAAGCTCCCTCGCCACAGGTGTATAAGCAGCCTTGCTGTAGCGGCCAAGCCATTGCGGGAGCGAGCCTGCTCGCGATGAGGCCATTCCTGGCAACACCCACTTTGGTCCATGGCCAAACCAGTCAAGCAACTTGATGGCTTTGACCATTGCCCCGCAAGCCCTTCGGCGCGAGTATTTGCCTGCTCTTCACGGTTCCCCCACCAATAAAAAGTACAGAGGGATTCTGGTCATGCGCGATTATTCGTCCGCCACGTCGCAGTTCGATTACCTGCACACCGTCAATGCCACCTTGCACGGCTCGCTCGAGGCGCTGAACGCCTGCGTCGAATGTTGCGACCGCCACGCCTTGCCGGGTCGCATCGCCTTGTTCTGGGAGGGCCGTGACGGCAGTGACGCGACCTGGACTTACCGTGAACTGCAAGACAACGCCGCGCGCTTCGCCAATTTCCTGCGCGCCCAAGGCGTCGGCAAGGGCGACAAAGTGGCCGGCCTGTTGCCGCGCAACGCTGAACTGCTGATCGTTGTGCTCGCCACCTGGCGCATCGGCGCGGTGTACCAGCCGCTGTTCACCGCGTTCGGCCCCAAGGCCATCGAACACCGCCTCGGCAGTTCCGGCGCGCGGGTCGTGGTCACTGACGCGGTCAACCGTCCCAAGCTCAACGAAGTGGCCGGTTGCCCCACCGTCGTCACGGTCGGCGGGGAAAAGGGCGAGGGCATCGTCCGTGGCGATTACAGTTTCTGGGCCGAGGTCGCCAACCAGTCCGACCAGTGCGAACCGCTGATGCTGACGGGTGAAGACCCGTTCCTGCTGATGTTCACCTCCGGCACCACCGGCCCGGCCAAGGCGTTGTCGGTGCCGCTCAAGGCGATCGTGGCGTTCCAGAGCTACATGCGCGACGCGGTGGACCTGCGGCCGGAAGACGCGTTCTGGAACGTCGCCGACCCGGGCTGGGCCTACGGCATCTATTTCGGCGTGACCGGCCCCCTGGCGCTGGGACATCCGATTACCTTCTACGACGGCCCGTTCACCCTCGACAGTACCTGCCGTGTCATCAACAAGTACGGCATCACCAACCTGGCGGGTTCGCCCACGGCCTATCGCCTGCTGATCGCCGGCGGCGAGCAGTTCGCCCGGTCGATCAAGGGTAAGCTGCGCATCGTCAGCAGCGCCGGTGAGCCGCTGAACCCGGAAGTGATCCGCTGGTTCGCCGACAATTTGAACGTGGTGATCCACGACCATTACGGCCAGACCGAACTGGGCATGGTGCTGTGCAATCACCACGGCCTCGACCATCCGGTGCACCAGGGCGCCGCGGGTTTTGCCTCGCCGGGGCACCGCATCGTGGTGCTCGATGAAAACCACCAGGAGCTGGGCGTCGGCCAGCCGGGCATTCTCGCCGTCGATCGCAGCCAGTCGCCGATGTGCTGGTTCGCCGGTTACGAAGGGGGCCCGACCAAGGCCTTCGTCGGCGATTATTACCTGAGCGGCGACACCGTCGAGTTCAACCCCGACGGCAGCATCAGCTTCGTCGGGCGCAGTGATGACGTGATCACCACGTCCGGCTACCGGGTTGGCCCGTTCGATGTGGAAAGCGCGCTGATCGAGCACCCGGCCGTGGTCGAGGCCGCCGTGATCGGCAAGCCCGATCCGGAGCGTACCGAGCTGGTCAAAGCCTTTGTGGTGCTCAGCGCCCAGTACCGCGCCGCGCCGGAACTGGCCGAAGAACTGCGGCTGCACGTACGCCAGCGGCTGGCGGCCCATGCCTATCCCCGTGAAATCGAATTTGTCAGCGACTTGCCGAAAACCCCGAGCGGCAAGTTGCAGCGCTTTATCTTGCGCAACCAGGAAATCGCCAAGGCCCAAGAGACTTTGGCGAAGAACGTTTCAGCTTGAATCCAAGGAAACCATGATGCAGATCGACAACAAGATATTCCTCGTCAGCGGAGGGGCTTCCGGCCTCGGCGCGGCCACCGGTGAAATGCTGGTCAAGGCCGGCGCCAAGGTGATGCTGCTCGACCTCAACGCTGCCGCGGTGGCCGCCCAGGCACAGAAGCTTGGCTGCCAGAGCGTGGTCGCGGACATCAGCAACGAAGCAGCCGCCGAAGCGGCGGTCAAGGCCACGGTCGATGCGTTGGGTGGCCTCAATGGCCTGGTGAATTGCGCTGGCATCGTGCGCGGCGAGAAGATCCTCGGCAAGAACGGTCCGCACGCCCTCGCCAGTTTCAGCCAGGTGATCAACGTCAACCTGATCGGCAGTTTCAACCTGTTGCGCCTCGCCGCTGCGGCGATTGCCGAAACCGAAGCCAACGCCGATGGCGAGCGCGGCGTGATCATCAACACTGCGTCAGTGGCGGCTTTCGACGGTCAGATCGGCCAGGCAGCCTATTCCGCGTCCAAGGGTGCGATTGCTAGCCTGACCCTGCCAGCCGCCCGTGAACTGGCGCGTTTCGGCATCCGTGTGATGACCATCGCCCCCGGTATTTTCGAAACCCCGATGATGGCCGGCATGACCCCGGAAGTGCGCGACTCCCTGGCTGCCGGCGTGCCGTTCCCGCCGCGCCTGGGCAAACCCGCCGAGTACGCGGCGCTGGTCCGGCATATCATTGAAAACAGCATGCTCAACGGCGAGGTGATCCGTCTCGACGGCGCCTTGCGCATGGCCGCCAAATAGGAGGATTAATCATGTCCCACGATCCGATTGTCATCGTCAGCGCCGTCCGCACCCCGATGGGCGGTTTCCAGGGCGAACTGAAAAGCCTCACCGCGCCGCAGTTGGGTTCTGCGGCCATCAAGGCCGCCGTAGAACGGGCCGGCATCGCGCCGGACGCGGTCGAAGAAGTGCTGTTCGGGTGTGTACTCGCCGCCGGACAAGGCCAGGCGCCGGCACGGCAGGCAGCGCTCGGCGCCGGGCTCGACAAGTCGACCCGCTGCACGACGCTGAACAAGATGTGCGGCTCGGGCATGGAAGCGGCGATCCTCGCCCATGACATGCTTGTCGCCGGCAGTGCCGACGTCGTGGTGGCGGGTGGTATGGAAAGCATGTCCAACGCCCCGTACCTGCTGGACCGAGCTCGCGCCGGCTTGCGCATGGGCCACGGCAAAGTGCTGGACCACATGTTCCTCGACGGCCTCGAAGACGCCTACGACAAGGGCCGCCTGATGGGCACCTTTGCCGAAGACTGCGCCGAGGCCAACGGCTACAGCCGTGAGGCCCAGGATGCCTTCGCCATCGCGTCCACCACCCGCGCCCAGCAAGCGATCAAGGACGGCAGTTTCGATGCTGAAATCGTCCCGTTGCAGGTCATGGTCGGCAAGGAACAGGTCACCGTGCGCCACGACGAACAGCCGCCCAAGGCACGCATCGACAAGATCCCCACGCTCAAGCCAGCCTTTCGCGACGGTGGCACGGTGACTGCGGCCAATGCCAGTTCGATTTCCGATGGCGCTGCAGCCCTAGTGCTGATGCGCCAGAGTCAGGCGCAACAGCGCGGCTTGAAACCACTGGCGGTCATTCACGGCCATGCGGCCTTTGCCGACGCCCCGGGGCTGTTCCCCACGGCTCCCATTGGCGCGGTCAAGAAGCTGATGGGCAAGACTGGCTGGTCGCTGGACGAGGTCGACCTGTTCGAGGTCAACGAAGCCTTCGCCGTGGTCGGCGTGGTGACCATGGACAAGCTGGAAATCCCCCACGACAAGGTCAACGTCCACGGCGGCGCCTGCGCATTGGGGCACCCGATCGGTGCGTCCGGCGCGCGGATCCTCGTGACCTTGCTGTCGGCCCTGCGCCAGAAGGGCCTGAAGCGCGGCGTCGCGGCAATCTGCATCGGCGGCGGCGAAGCCACGGCCATGGCCGTTGAATGCCTGTACTAAGGAATCACCATGCTCCCGACTGAAGAACAGACACAAATCCGCGACATGGCCCGGCAGTTCGCCCAGGAGCGTTTGAAGCCGTTCTCGGCCGAGTGGGACCGCGAGCACCGTTTTCCCAAGGAAGCCATCGGTGAAATGGCCGAGCTGGGCTTCTTCGGCATGTTGGTGCCGGAACAGTGGGGCGGTTGCGACACCGGTTACCTGGCCTATGCGATGACGCTGGAAGAAATCGCCGCTGGCGACGGGGCGTGTTCGACCATCATGAGCGTTCACAACTCGGTGGGCTGCGTGCCGATCCTGAAATTCGGCACTGATGAGCAGAAGGCCAAATTCCTCACGCCCCTGGCCAGCGGCGCGATGCTCGGCGCCTTTGCCCTGACCGAGCCCCAGGCCGGTTCCGACGCCAGCAGCCTGAAGACTCGGGCGCGGTTGGAGGGCGACCATTACGTGCTCAACGGCAGCAAGCAGTTCATCACCTCCGGGCAGAACGCCGGGGTGGTCATCGTGTTCGCGGTCACCGATCCGAGCGCGGGTAAGCGCGGCATCAGTGCCTTCATCGTGCCCACCGATTCGCCGGGCTACAGCGTGGCGCGGGTCGAAGACAAACTCGGCCAGCACGCTTCCGATACCTGCCAGATCCTCTTCGAGGACTTGAAAGTGCCCGTGGCCAATCGTCTCGGAGAAGAGGGCGAGGGCTACAAGATCGCCCTGGCGAACCTTGAAGGCGGACGGGTCGGCATCGCGGCGCAGTCGGTGGGCATGGCCCGCGCGGCGTTCGAGGCGGCGCGCGACTATGCCCGCGAGCGGCAGAGCTTCGGCAAACCGATCATCGAGCACCAGGCCGTGGCGTTCCGCCTGGCGGACATGGCGACGCAGATCGCCGTGGCACGACAGATGGTTCATCATGCCGCAGCGCTGCGCGATGCCGGCCAGCCCGCGCTGGTGGAAGCGTCCATGGCCAAGCTGTTCGCCTCGGAAATGGCCGAGAAGGTCTGCTCCATGGCGTTGCAAACCCTCGGTGGCTACGGTTATCTCAACGATTTCCCGCTGGAGCGCATCTACCGCGACGTGCGGGTCTGCCAGATCTACGAAGGCACCAGCGACATTCAACGCATGGTTATTTCGCGCAATCTTTGAAAGGAGTCCTGCATGACTTACGAAACGATTTTACTGGAGATCAAGGACCGTGTCGGCCTGATCACCCTTAACCGTCCCCAGGCGCTGAACGCCCTCAACGCGCAGATTGTCAGCGAGCTGAACCAGGCGCTGGACAGCCTGGAAGCGGACCCGAAGATCGGTTGCATCGTGCTGACCGGTTCGAAAAAAGCCTTCGCCGCCGGCGCCGACATCAAGGAAATGGCTGAGCTGACCTACCCGCAAATCTATCTGGATGATTTGTTCAGCGACAGCGACCGCGTCGCCAACCGCCGCAAGCCGATCATCGCGGCTGTGAATGGTTTTGCCTTGGGCGGCGGGTGTGAATTGGCGTTGATGTGCGATTTCATCCTGGCCGGTGACAACGCCAAGTTCGGCCAGCCGGAAATCAATCTCGGCGTGCTGCCGGGCATGGGCGGCACCCAGCGCCTGACTCGTGCGGTGGGCAAGGCCAAGGCCATGGAAATGTGCCTGACCGGACGCTTCATCGATGCGGTGGAAGCCGAGCGTTGCGGCATCGTCGCGCGCATCGTGCCGGCTGATGAACTGCTGGACGAAGCCTTGAAGACGGCGGCATTGATTGCTGCCAAATCCGTACCCATCAGCATGATGATCAAGGAGAGCGTCAACCGCGCCTTCGAAGTCAGCTTGTCCGAAGGCGTGCGCTTCGAACGCCGGGTATTCCACGCCGCGTTCGCCACGCAGGACCAGAAGGAAGGCATGGCCGCGTTCGTGGCCAAGCGTGCGGCGGAGTTCCAGGACAAGTAACACAGCGCGCGCCTTCGTCGGGCGCCGCCCGGAGCACGCAGTGGTGCGGTGCTGAACGGATCCCCTGTGGCGAGGGAGCTTGCTCCCTCGCCACAGGGGAGCTGAGGTGTTCGCTCATTCTCAGCCAGACGCCTTAACGTCCAGGCTAAGCAACGTCTCGACCCGCGCCGGACTGAAAGGCGGACGAGGAGCCGGCGGCGTCCAGCCAAACAGATGCTCCAGCGCCGCTCCGCAAACCCGGCCCTGGCAGGCGCCCATCCCGCAGCGGCTGGCAAGCTTTGCTTCGCGCCAGTCGGTATGGCTGCTCAGTTCTCCATAGGCCACGTCTTCGCAGCGACACACCAAGGTGTCGCCCCGGGCCAAGCCTTTCAAACGAGTGTCGAGGGCAAAAGCCTTGTTGAGCACCCGGGCAAATCCCTGCCATCGCGCCCGACGAGGCCAGAGGCGTTCGGCTGCCACGGTGTCGTCGACAGCGGCATGGCCGGCGATGGCGCCTTCCACCAGGGCCAGTTCGCTGCCGCCGAAACCGGTGCACTCACCGGCGGCGTAATGATCACGGCGCGTGGTAGCCTGCCAGGCATCAACCGCCAGGGCCTGGTTTTTAACCGCGCAACCCAGCGCCTGACCCAACTGGGTATTGGGAATCAACCCGAAGCCACAGGCCAACCGATCGCAGGCCAGTTCCACCGTCTTGCCGTGCTGCAGCAGACGTACACCTTCGAGCTTGTCCCGTCCCAAGGCTTCCAGCACATGGCTGTCGGTGCGGTAGTGAGCATCGAGCAGGCCGAAGGACTGCCATAACTTGCCCGGCCAGCGTGGCAGTTGCGCAGCGAATCCGGCAACTGCGGCGCGGCTGGCCTGCTCGGCGATCCGCAGCACTTGGGCCCCGTGATGCCTTGCCGTGGCTGCGCTCGCCAGCAACAGTGGACCGCTGCCGGCAATCACCAGCCGTTCGTTGCGCACGGGCAAACCGCCCTTGACCAGCGCTTGCAAGCCGCCCGCGCCGGTGACACCGGGCAGCGTCCAGCCGGGGAAGGGCAGCAGCAGTTCCCGGGCGCCGGTGCACAGGATCAAGCGGTCGTAAGCGATCAGCCAACCCTGCTCGGCATTTTCCACCAGCAGGATCTTGTCGGCGGCGTTGGCAATGACACGGGTGTTCGCGTGGCAGCGCACGTTGGGACAGGCGCGCAAACGCTCTCGCATTCGCCGTGCCTCGACAGGCAAGTGGGCCTGGGGGCCGTCGCGCCAGATCTGGCCGCCAGGGTTCGGGTTGTCGTCCAGCAGCACGATGCGTGTACCGCTACTGGCTGCGGCCAGGGCCGCGGCCATGCCGGCGGGACCGGCGCCGATGATGAGGAGGTCGGCGAATTCGGTCATGGTCGGGTGTCCACGTACATGCCGTCGCGGCACAAGGTCTGGCAGGCCAGGCGCCGACGGCCGTCGATCATCACCCGGCATTCCTGGCAGATACCCATGCCGCACAAGGGCGCTCGCCGTTGGCCGCTGACCGAGGTGCGACTGCAACCGTCGGCGCCCAACGCTAACGCGGCTGCAACAGTGGTGCCTTCGGCCACCGATAGCAGGCGGCCATCCAGGAATACGTCAGGCATGGGGCTGATACTCCCTGGCCAAGCGGATCTCAAGAAGATGCACCGATCCCGTGGCGAGGGAGCTTGATCCCGCTGGGGCACGAAGCGGCCCTGTTTTGGGTCTGCTGCGCAGACCAGCGGGAGCAAGCTCCCTCGCCACAGGAAATATATGCAGGGCTTCAGGCATGGGTCGGTTCTCCCAGGAACCGCTGCGGCAGGTAAGGTTGCACGGCGAGTGGTGCCTTTTCGTTGAATAGCTGGGCAACCAGCAGGTCAGCGGTGGCCGGTGCGGTCGTGACGCCGAGCCCTTCGTGACCCACCGCGAGCCATAGGCCCTGGCGCTGCGGATGTTGCCCCACCAAGGGCAACCCGTCGGGGCTCGCCGCGCGAAAACCGGTCCAGGCGCGGATGCCGTTGAGGTGGGCCAGGCCAGGCATGTAGTCCACTGCACGCTTGAGCATTTTCGCCAGCATCCAGCCTTCCACCTCGGGGTCGACGTTGCCGAACTGTCGCGAAGCGCCGATGAACAGTTGTCCCGTCGGGCGCGGTTGGATGTTGCACGCCACCGACGGGCCGCTGGCGTTGTGGGCGCTGGTGACGTAACCCAGCTCAACCAGGGTATGGGTGACGGTGGCGGGGTAGCGATCGGTGATCAATAGATGCCCCTTCTTGGGTTCGATCGGCAGCTCCGGGCATAGCTCTGTGGCCTGGATGCCATTGGCAAGCACGACGGCTTCGGCATTGAGCCAACGACCGTCGGCGAGGCGCACGCGGTGGCCGTCCACTTCGCTGACCTCGGCGCGTTGCTGGCAAATATTGGGGTGATCGAGCATCCAGCGGGCGGCGGCGGGGGCGTAGAGAATGCCGTCGCCCTTGATCAGCAACCCGCCCTCCAGGTCTGCCCGCAGTTCCGGTTCGTGCTGCTGCAAGGTGGCGCGGCCGATCAGTTCGCAGGCCTCGCCATGGGCCATCAGGTTCAGGTATTTGCTATGGGCCACGGCCATTTCCTCGGCATTTGCCGCCAGCCATAAAGTGCCGTTGTTGCGCCAGGCACAAGCGTCGGGCAGCGCAGGCGCCAATTCCCGCCAGCGTCGCAGGGAATATTGACTCAGGGCCAGCTCCGCCGGGTTGTCATCAAGCACCAGCAGGTGGCCCATGCCGGCCGCCGTTGCACCGTGCCAGCCTGCGTCCAGCACCAACACCTGCAAACCGCGCTGAGCCAGGCTTCGGGCGCAGGCTGCGCCAATGATGCCGGCACCAATCACGATCACATCTGCGGCATGGCCTTCGTTCACGGACGAATGCCCCAGGCGAACGGATCGTCCGGCTCGATGATCAATGTGCTTTCAGCGCCGATGTAGGCCCGGCCGCGGATGGTCGGCACGATGCGTTCGCCCGAACGCTCATATGACCCTTCGAATTGGCTGCCGATGACACTGGCCTGGCGCCAGATCTGCCCGGGTTGCAGTTTGTCGTCGGCCGCCAGGCACGCCAGTTTGGCGCTGGTGCCGGTGCCGCAGGGAGAGCGGTCGTAGGCTTTGCCAGGGCAGAGCACGAAATTGCGGCTGTCGGCCTGGGGATCGTCGGCGAACAGCTCGATATGATCGATCAGTCCGCCGTCCTCGCCGCGAAAACCTTGCTGGTCCAAGGCTTGCTGCACGGCGAAGGTATAGGCGGTCAGTGCGTCAAGGTTGTCGCCCGCCACGCGTTGCCCGTGGTCGGCGATCAGGAAAAACCAATTGCCACCCCAGGCCACATCGCCGGTCACCGGGCCGATGCCCGGCACCTCCAGGCGCAGGGCCTTGCGATAGCGGTAGGAAGGCACGTTGCGCACGCTGACCGAGCGGTCCTCATGCAACGTCGCCTGCACCGTGCCCACCGGTGTCTCGATGCTGTGCACGCCGGGGCCGATCCGGCCCAGATGGGCCAACGACGCCACCAGGCCGATGGTGCCGTGGCCGCACATGCCCAGGTAGCCGCTGTTATTGAAAAAGATCACCCCGGCACAGGCCGCCGGGTCCACGGGTTCGCACAGCAACGCGCCCACCAGCACATCGCTGCCGCGAGGCTCCAACACGCACGCGGTGCGCCAGGCGTCGTGCTGTTCGGCCAGGCGCTGCCTGCGCTCGGCCATGCTGCCTTGGCCCAGGTCGGGGAAACCGTCGGTCACCAGTCGGGTCGGTTCGCCGCCGGTGTGGGAGTCGATCACGGTGATGCGTTTCATGGCGCCACGTCCGTTCAGATGAGTGGACACAAGCGTGGCGCGCGCCGGGGGCTGGCGGCTTGATGGATTTATCCGCTGGTGATGACGAAATCAGCACAGTGCCGAGAAATCACCGGCTCGACGGCAAGAACTCGAACAGGGTCTTGCAGACGCCGGCGATATGTTCGTCCAGCAGTTTCACTGCGCGCTCCACGTCCCCGGCGCGGCAGGCGTCGAGGATTTCACGGTGTTCATGATCGGCGCGCTCCTTGCCGGCGGACAGGCTCATCTGCATGCGCAGGTAACGTTCGAGTTTGTCGTGGACCGAGCGGATCAGGCTCACCATGAAGGGCCGCTGCGCGGGCTCGTAGAGGCAAGCGTGCAATTGCCAGTTCAGTTCCGCCCAGCGACCGACGTCGTCCTCGCCGATAAATTCCCGGCAAATGCTATCGGCGCGAGCGAACGTCGCTTCGGTCATGTTGGGAATCGCCAGGCGCAGTACCTTGTCCTCCAGCAGCATCCGCACCTCGAACATCTGCGCCAGTTCCGCCTCGGAAATTCGCGTGACCATCGCCCCGCGATTACGCTGGAACATCACCAGGCCCTCGGCTTCCAGGCGCTTGAGCGCTTCGCGAACGGGGATCTTGCTGACGTTGAATTGGCGGGCGATGTCATCCTGGCGGATCGGCTCGTCCTCGGCGAAATGCCCGGCCACAATGGCGTCGCGCAGATGACGGGTAATGATTTCCGAAGTGGACGGGGTGTTGCCCAGGTCGGGCAAGTTGAACTTGGATAAGGTCACGGCGGCGGGTCGTTCGGCTTAGTTGGGGGATATGGTATACGACTTTGCTGGATTCGGTGTCGAGGCTGTCCCAGGCTTTCCCCAATTTCTTCAGCCAGACTCCTGTGGCGAGGGAGCAAGCGCCCTCGCCACAGGTTAGTGTGCTCAGCCTTGGGACAGCTGGCTCACACAAGCCTCTGTCCGGACGATGCGCCATCCGGTAACAGACGCCCCCGCCAGGAGCGCCAGGCCGAACACGATCAACGCCACGTCGGCGCCGAAATGGTCGGCCAGCCATCCAGTCACCACGACCGGGATACTGAACCCCACATAGGCAAACAGGAAGAATCCCGCGCTGACCCGGGCTTTTTGCGCACCGGCCATGGCGGTGATCGCCGACAGTCCACCCAGGTACAAAAAGCCGTAGCACGCACTGCTGGCACCCAGCGCACCGAGCAACACGGCCGCCAGCGAACCCTGGCTCGCGCCCCAGGCAAGCAGCGCGTAGCTCAACGGCAAGACCAACAGCCCCAATCCCGTGGCCCTGGCCGGTTGCATGCGTTTCACCCAAGGCTGGAAGATCAGCCCACAACTGATGACGGTAAAGGTCGACAGGCCGGACCAGCGCTGCAAGTCATGGGCGGCGAGCACCGAAGGCAGGATGGCGATCACCAGCCCCGACGTCGCCCAGGCCAGCAACATGGAAAAACTATAGGGCAGGCTGCCAGCGGGGAACAGCGGCAGGCGCAACAGCGCGGCCTGCCGGGTTCTCGGCGCGGGGTCCGGCAGCCGCGCAACCACGATGATCGCCAGGGCGGCCAGCACCAACTGCAACCAGAAGCTGCCCGGCGTGACACTGTGATGGGCGAGCAGGAAGAGGCTGGTCAACGCTGCGCCCAGGCCAAAACCCAGGGAGGTGCTGGCCGTGACCCGGTTGGCCGGTGACCGGGCATCGCCCGTCGGCATCAACTCCACCATGTAGGCCGTGGACGTCGCCGAGGCCAACCCGGTGCCGACGCCCATCATCAGGCGCGCCACGCCCAGTGCGATCAGGTTCGGCCAGATTACCGTGATCACCGTCGCCAGCATCGACAGGCACAGCGCCGTCACGATCAAGGGTTTGCGGCCCACCCGGTCGGCCAGCCCGCCGAACGCCAGCAGCACCGGCAACACGCCCAGCACATAGCCGGAAAACGCCACCGCCGTGGCGCCCGCGCCGTAGCCTGAAAGTTGCGCATAGGTGGTGTACAGCGGTGCCTGGAGATTGACTGCGAGGGTGATCAGGCAAAGACCGAACGCCAATCCCCATGAGTGTCGTCGCTGTGCGTCCAAGAGGGTTTCCCTGAAGGTGTGGAGTCTGGATGGACTATCCCGACGGGGCTGTGCGCAAACAAGAAACAGACGTGAACCTTTTATGCTTAACTGTTCGCCGGAAATTCGAAAACACTTAGCCGAGAGCCCGCGCCATGGACCTGAACATCGATCGCAACGCCACGGGTTCGTTGGTCCGGCAAGTGGTTGCCAGCCTCATGGAGTGGATAAACACCCATGGCATCCGCCCAGGCGCTCGCCTGCCGTCGATCCGCCAACTGGCGACTGAAAACGGCTTGAGCCTGTCGAGCGTGATCAAGGCCTACGACCAATTGGTCGCCAGTGGCGTCTTGGAGTCCCGGCACGGTTCGGGATTTTTCGTGGCCCAGCAGATGCCCGTGGCTTCGGCGCCGGACATCGACGACGCGGTAGGCTGGCAGTTGTTCGATAACGAATCAACGCAACTCAAGCTAGGGTGCGGCTGGCTGCCGGACGCGTGGCGCGACGACACGGATCTGGGCCAGGCGATCCGCCAGGTGGTGCGCAGCGACAATCAGGCACTGTTCAACTACAGCACGCCGCTGGGTTCGGCTCACCTGCGCCTGCACATCCAGAAGCGCCTGGGCCTGATCGACATTCACGTCGATCCGCAGCAGATCCTCACCACCCAGGGCGCGAGCCACGGCCTGGACCTGTTGGTACGCACGCTCCTCAAGCCTGGCGACCTGGTGCTGGTGGAAAGCCCCGGTTACTACAACCTGTTCAACCTGCTGAAGCTGCACGGGGTCAAGACCCTGGCGGTGCCCAGGACCGCGCAAGGCCCGGATATCGGCCGCCTGGAACGGCTGCTCGAAGCGCACAAGCCGGCCTATTTCTTCATCAACAGCATGTACCAGAACCCCACCGGCACCAGCCTCGCACCCAGCGTTGCCTATCGCCTGTTGCAACTGGCGACGCTGCATGACTTCCGGATCATCGAGGATGACATCTACGCGGATTTCCAGAACGGCCCGACGTCGCGCCTGGCATCCCTCGATGCCTTGGACCGGGTGATCTACCTGGCGAGTTTTTCCAAGACTTTGTCCAGTTCATTGCGCATCGGCTACGTCGTCGCGCAGCCCGAAGTCATCAAGCGCCTGGCTGAAGTCAAGATGGTGACCGGCATCGGCTGTTCATTGCTGGCGGAAAACGTCGTGGCGACGCTGCTGGCCAACGGTGCCTACCGCAAGCTGCTCCAGCGCTTGCGCGTACGCTTGAACAAGCAGATGGCGAACACGTTGCGCCTGCTTGATCCGGCTCTCTGGGAGGTGTTTGCGGAGCCGAGTGGCGGACTCTTCGTGTGGGCTCGGCCCCGGCATGTGCCGGGCGAACGGGTGCGGCAAATCGCCGGCCAGTTGCAAATCCAACTGTCCCAGGGCTCGACATTCCTGCCGGAGGGGGAGGCGTGTGACTGGCTGCGGCTCAACGTCGCGTTTACCCAGGACGTGCGGGCTCAGGCTTTTTTCAGGCGGATAGGGCAAGAGTCTGCAGTTGGAACGGGGGTGCTAATGGGAATAGATATCAAATAGGAATGAGTTGTTGTATCTTTCGCGACACATTCTTGTCGGTCCTTGCAGGGGCCGGCGTTCTCTCGTCAGGATTGTGTGTCGATGCGTCGGATACTCGTTTCACTGTGTGTGCTCCAGGCTTATTCCATTTCCACATGGGCAGAAGAACCCGGCACGGCGGCCAGGGCGCCGCTGGAGTTGCAAGCCACCGATATCGTCGGTACCTCGGATTTCGAGACTGCGCAGGGCCCTGTGAAGGGTTATCACGCGACCCGTTCGGCCAGCGCCACGCGTACCGACACCGCGATCCATGAAACCCCACAGTCCATTTCGGTCGTGTCCCGCGACGTCGTTGAAGACCTCAGCGCCACGCGCCTGCAAGATGCCCTCGATTATGCCGGCGGCGTCGGCCGGGGCAACAATTTCGGCGGCCAGGGCCTGACCACGTTTACCGTGCGCGGCTTTACCACGGGGGAGTTCTACCGCAACGGTTTCCCGATCAACCGGGGTTACCCGAACATGCCGGATGCCAACACCATCGAGCGCCTGGAAGTACTGCGCGGCCCGGCCTCCATGCTTTATGGCCGTGGCGACCCGGGCGGCACGTTCAACGTGGTGTCCAAGCAACCGTTGGCCGAGCGCACGGTGACGTTGGGCAGCCAGGTCAGCGACCAGGGCATGCGTCGCGGCACCCTGGATACCTCGGGCCCGCTGGACGAAGAAGGTCGCCTGGCGTATCGCCTGAATGTGGTGGGCGAGGGCGGCGATACGTTCCGCGATCACGTCGAGACCGAGCGTTATGGCGTTGCCCCCGTCGTCACCTGGCAGGTCAACGACACCACGCGCCTGACCTTCGAAGGCGATTTCATGCGCAACAATGCGCCGCTGGACCGTGGCCTGACCCATTACGCCGGCCAGCGCGGCACCGCGTCGCGGGATACGTTCTTCGGCGAA
>Ga0308170_10001950_pt1 | contig 18384 bp, 16 predicted proteins | sample PhyBR2_2_FD_202136 | JGI IMG/M metagenome (GOLD analysis project Ga0308170, IMG submission 202136) | Phyllosphere microbial communities from UC Gill Tract Community Farm, Albany, California, United States - DLSLSB.R2 | ecosystem: Host-associated > Plants > Phyllosphere > Unclassified | place... | reverse complement strand
CTGGCGCGGCACAGGGCGTAGAACCGGCTCGAGGGGTCGTCGAGGAGCTTGGCCGGCGAGTCGAACTCGACAATCTCGCCGCGGTCGAGGACAAGGACGCGCGTAAAGTCGATGATCGTGCGTCTGCGTGCGTGTGCAGAGAGAGTCAGCTGCGAGCGATAGGGAGAGCTGGGGAGGGGGGAAGGGAGAGACGCACAGACGATGGGCGATGACGAGGAGCGTCGAGTCGGCAAACTCCTGCCGGATCGTCTGCGTGATGCTGCAGGTGGACACCACAAGAGGTCAGCCGCCGCAGTCTCAGACCGTCGCAGAGAGCGGGAGGCCAAAGAGGAGGACGAGGAATGGGAGGAGGAAGAGGAGCAGGGACGCACAGCTCGTCCGTCTCGGTGTCCGTCGACGCAGTCGCCTCGTCGAGCAGGAGGACCTTGTTGCGCTTGAGGAGCGCCCGCGCCATGCACAAAAGTTGGCGCTGACCTGCGAGCAGAGGGGGCGGTGCGCGGCGAGAGCTGGTCAGCAGTTGTCGAGACTCGGGCAGGGACAGCGAGAGGGAGCGAGAGAGGGACGCACCCGTCGAGAAGTTGGTGCCGCCCTCGGCGACCTCCGAGTCGAGGTTCCAGAAGACGCTGCGGTTGGCCGTCGCGTCCTGCTCGTCGGGGCGCTCTCCCTCGCGGATGAGGTGCACTCGGCGCAGCGCGTCGAAGATCTCGGCGTCGTCTGCAGGGTGGGGTGACGTGAGCGAGGAGCAAGCAGCGAAGAGAGCGGGCGCGAGACGCACCGTACTGCAGGAACATGTCGAGCGTCGACCTGAGCGAGCCCGAGAGGATGACTGCGCGCGCGGCGAGGCTCGTCAGCAGCAGTCGCAGAGCGTGAGAGAGCGACAAGGAGGACGTACCTGGGTCTTGCGGGACGATCGTGAGCCTCGAGCGCAGGTCGAGAAGGCCAATCTTCGAGATGTCCAAGCCGTCGATGACGATTTTGCCCTCGCGCGCCTCAACGAAGCGGAAGAAGGCCTGCATCATAGTGCTCTTGCCGCAGCCGGTCGGGCCGACGATGCCAATTTTCTCGCCGGCCTTGATCGAGAAGTTGAGCGAGTGCAGGACGTCGGGGAGCGCGTCGGCGTAGCGGATCGAGAGGTTCTCGACCTCGATGTTGCCCTGCGGCCAGTGCGCAGGAGGGCGTGGCTCGATGATCTCGGGGGCCTGCGTGCGGGGTGCAGAGGATCAGGACTGGACCGAGACTGGGTGAGCCAGAGGAGGGAGGGGGACGGACCTCTTGCTCGATCTCGCTGTACGCCTTGAGGCGCTCGACGCCGACGAGCGACAGCTCGAGCTGCGTGTAGCGCCGCACGAGGAACAGGATCTCGTTCGAGATGTTGAGGGCGAATGTGAGGGTGAAGCCGGCGAGCGGCGCGTCGATCTTGTCGCCGGCGGCGATGAGGACGTAGCCCGTGAGGGCGACGACGATGGCCGACAGGAGCGAGAAGCGCATCGAGAGCCAACGCTGCAGGGGGGGGGTGCACGAAGTCAGCGTCGGCGAGCATGGGCAGCTGCGAGGGCGGGCGAGGAGGATGGGGAGAGAGACGCACGTTGGTGCCCCAGAGGTAGGCGTAGAACGACACGTTGGTCGTCGCGCGCTCGAGCATGAGCGCCATGAACCTCGCCGAGCTGCCGAACGCCCTGATGACGGCGACGCCCTGGATCGCCTCGCCGTAGATCGAGAACAAGGGCGACTTGGACACCGAGTCGAGGCGGCGGAACTCGCGAGCCGAGTGCGAAAAGAGGCGCGCGTAGTGGAAGTAGCCGACGGCGATGACGGCGAACATGATGAGGAACGCCGGCGAGGTGCTCGAGATGACGGCGAGCGTCGTCAGGACGCCGAGGCCGTACATGAGCGAGCGGCCAAAGTTGTCCGGCAGCGACGCGTCGACGCCTTCGAGGTCCTTCGAGAACCGGTTCTGCAGTTTGGAGAGAGTCAGCGGGCGCACCGAGAGCGAAAGGGGGAGGAGGAGGAGGAGGAGGAGCCGGAGGAGGGGCTCGAGCGTACCTGGATGCGACCGAGGGCTTGACTGTCGAACCAACGAAGCGGAGCGCGCAGGACCGAGTGCAGGAGCATCTGGTGCAGGCGACCGCTAGCGCGCAAGGTGCCGGTGTACAAGACGAGCCTGCTCCGAGGAAGAGGAGAGGGAGGGAGGAAGGGAGGGGTCAGAGCCGAGCTTCCCGCTCACGAGGGCATGACGCTGTCGACGCACCATTGGAGGGTCGAGATGAAGACGGCGCCGATCGAGAGAGCCGAGTAGAGGGCGAGGTAGTAGTTGGTCGAGTGCGCTGGGCCGTCTGGGTCCTCGTCTGCGAGACGGTAGGTCGGGGTCAGCTGCTGCTCGCGAGCTGCTCGGCAGAGAGAGGGACGCACACGAGCCAGACCATTTGCCGAGCCACCACGTCTGCGCGCTGCGAGCATCGTACACTGGGCGTCAGCTGAGTGACCTCGGGCCGATGCGCAGGAGCAGGAGAAGGGGCGACGCACACATCGCTGAGCTTGGCGCCGCCGAAGGTGAGGACGAAGGCGATCCAGAAGAAGGCACCGCCCATGAGGCCGAGGTAGAGCTTCCAGACGTCGAGGCTGACCTTGCCGACGGCGCGCGCCTCGTCCTCGACCAGCTTGCGCGGCTTGCGCTCGTCGTCCACCTTGCCCTTCTTGACCGTGTCCTGCTGCTCACCGCTCACCTCGTCGGCCGCGCCGCCGGGCTTGTCGATCTGCGGGTCCGAGTCGCTCTCGTCGTCGTCGTCGTCCGAGCCGATCTCGCTCGCGCTCGTCACGTCGGCGCTGCTCGCCGGCGTCCCGTCGCGCTTACTCTGCGCGACGACCTGGGCGAACGTCTTGTTCTTGGGCTTGGTCGGGAGGGTGCCCTTGGGCTTGGGCGCGGCGGGCGCGGCCGGGAGCGAGACGGTCTCCTGCTTGGGCGCGACGGGCGAGGTGGGCGGCTCGTCGGCGTCGGCACCGGCTGCGCCGTCGACCGCCTTGAAGCCGTCCGAGTTGAGGAACTCGGCGCCCGTGCCGTTAAAGGCGACGCGGCCGTTGGCGAGCTGGACCTGCGCGAGCGCGAGAGAAAGAGAGGGTCAGCAGGAAAAAAAAAAAAAAAAAAAAAAAAAAAAAAAAGGGAGGGCGGCGAGGTGCGGCGAGGTGAGGTGGACGTACGACATGGGCTGCTCCCGGTGCGGTAAGTGCGACGTGGTGCGAGACGAGGATGGCGGTGCGGCCCTTGAGGAGCGGGCCCTTGAGGCAGTGCTCGTACTGCGGGCAGGGCGTCAAGAGCGTCAGCAGGCGCTCCCTCACGGCAACGACGACGACGACGAGCAAAGCCGTGGACGCACAATGTGAGCCGCAGTGTGCGCATCGACAGCCGAGAGAACGTCGTCGAGGAGCAGGACCGACGCTCGGCTGTAGACGGCGCGCGCGAGCGAGACTCGGGCTTTTTGACCGCTGCGAGGGGGTTCGAGCGGCGGGTCAGCTGCAGGCACGCGGCGAGTGCAGGCACTGGGAGCGAGAGACGCACCCCGACAGGTTGATGCCCTGCGAGCGAGAGTGTACGGCGTCAGACGGGCACGTCCTGCGAAGAGAGAGCGTGCGAGGGAGGGAAAAGAAGCGCACCTTCTCGCCGATCTCGGTCGAGTCGCCGTCCTCGAGGATCTCCAAGTCGCTCACGAGGCTACACGCCTCGAGCGTCGCGCGGTACCGTGCCTCGCGGAACGGCAGGCCGAAGATGACGTTGTCGCGCACCGAGGCGTTTTGAAGCCACGCCTGCTGCGGGACGAAGGCGACGTGCGCCGGCGAGACCCAGTTGTCGTCGGTGAGGTAGGCGTCCCAGGCAATCGAGGGGAGCGCGATGGCGCCGGGCGAGGAACGAGGGCACGAGACCGAGCCCGAAAGGACGTCGACCTCGCCGAGAAGCGCTGCGGGCGAGACGAGGGGCTGTCAGCCTGTGGGGTCCGGGCCTCGAGCCCAGGCGCGTCAAGAGAGAGAGAGAGAAAGAGAGACGCACAGAGGAGCATGAGCGTCTTGCCGCTGCCGAGGCGACCGCAGATGAGGCTCAGCTCGCCAACCGGGAACTCGACCTCGACGTCCTGGAGTTCGAACGGCTTGGTCTCGGGCTCGTCGGCGTCCGGGTCGCGGCGGTCCTGCGGGAACGTGATGGTCGCCTTGTCGAACGCGATGCGCTGCGGGTGCTGCGCGTCGTCGTGGTGCTGCTGCGCCTCGGCGTCGGCGACGGCGGTCGCGTCCTCGAGGGCGGCGGCGAGCTCGACCTCGGGCGTGTCGAGGTAGGCGTCGATGCGACGAAGCGAGACGAGGCATTGGAAGAGGGACACGATGACGTCCGGGATGACGTTGAGCGCAAACTGCGAGCGGGTTCGAGGAGGAGAAGGTCAGCCTCATGCTCGTCGCCGCTGGCTCCGAGAGGGGAAGGGGACGCACTCGCAGCTCGTTCCAGACGCTGAGCGCGGTGAAGGCGATGCTCGGCGTGAGCTCTCGACCCATGAGGAGCGGGCTTGTGAACGCCCAGAAGCTGACGAGCACGCACTGCGAGGACGAGGTCCGAGCGTGAGCAGCTGCTTCTGCGGCTCGGGCGAGAGTACCATAGAATGAGAGAGGGACGCACGAGGATGGGCGAGATGCTGTAGATGCCCTGGAACGCGATCTCGAGGAAGAAGTTGCGCCTGAGCTCGCGGATCTCGTCGCCGCGCGCCTTGAGGATGCGCTCCTCGAACGGGCGCTCGAACGCCATGAACTTGACGAAGCGGATGCTGCCGAGAACCTCGTTGACGAGGCTGACGCGGCGGTCGCGCGTGCTCATGAGGCGCTCCTGCGTCGTCGTGAACGCCTTGGACGCGTAGTGGTTCAGGGGCAGGAACAGGATGGCGACGCTGATGCCGATGAGCGACGCGTAGCCGATGAGCGAGTAGAGGAAGACTGCGTGCAAGAGGCCGGTGCCGTGCGTCAGCTGGGCGAGCTCCTGAGCTGGGCGAGCCGAGGATCGAGAGAGCGGCTCGAGCGCACCTGTGCCGAGGAGGATCTCGATGGGCGCATCGGCGAACGTGAACGACCAGATTGAGAAGTCGGCGACGCTGCAGGTGCGGCAAAGCGTCAGCTGCATGCCCGAGAGGAGCGCCGCCCGAGAAGATGAGGGAGCGGACGAAGACGCACCGCTCCGAGTCGATCGCAAACAGGTTGGTGAGCGACGACTTGGTGCTGAACTTGGTGTCGGCCTCGTCCGACTCGTCGCCGTCGCCGTCGCCGCTGTCGCTCGTCCCGCTCGCGCGCGACGACGGCGCCGCCGAGGACGCGCCGGTCTGCTTGCCCGACGCGTTGCCGACGTTGGCAACGTCCTTGCGCTTGAGCGTCTTGTCGAAGATGAGCGTGTTGAGCTGAACGCGGATGCGGGTCGACAGGAGCGAGTTGCTGACTGCGAGCGGGCGAAGGAGGGAGCGAATCGGGCGGGCGAGGAGGAGGAGGAGGAGGGGGAGGGTCGGGACGGCGAGCGAGGAGGGCGGTAGTAGGTCGATCGAGAGCAGGAGGAGATAGAGAGGGCGTGGGAGAGATGCAACGTCAGCAACAGGCGCACGTCACGTCAAGCGCGAGGAGGGAAAGGGGGAGAGGGACGCACCGAACCAGAGCTGGCCCGAGACGAGGCTCTCGACGACGATGCCGGCGAACAGGCCGATGACGTAGACGTAGGCCCACTGGATCGTCTGCTCCTGGTCGGTGCCGCGCGCCTCGAGGAAGCCGACGAGCCGCTGGAGGAACGCCGCCGGGACGTAGTACAGGAGGGCGTTGGTGACCGAGAGGGCGATCTGCCAGGCGAAGAGGCGGGCGTTGACGACGATGAGGCGGTACAGGAGGCGGTTCCACCGCTTGGGGGCGCGCGCCATGAGGCCGTCGGTGAGGCGGAAGCGCTCCCACAGGTTGTGGGCGCGGTCGGCGGCGGGGAGGGCCGGGAGCGACGTTTCGTCGATCGAGTCGCTCGAGTAGCACTGGTGGAGGACGGGCGTGACCCAGTTGAAGAGGAGGTACCCGAACGGCGAGCACGACGCCAAGGTGACGACGGGCTGGTGCGTCTTGGGGTGGACGAGGGGCGCGCACCGCGGCGTGGTGCCCGTGAGGAGGAAGGCGGCGAGGGTGAGGGTCGAGGTCGTGAGGACGAGGGCGAGCTGGGCCGTGTACAGGTGGGCGTCGTCGAGGGTGCGCGGCGGGAGGAACGACCACCCGGTGGTGCGCGGGAGGACGAGGCGGAGGAGGGTGAGGGCGAAGGCGGCGGCGGCGAGGGCGAAGAGGGCGACGGTGAAGCGCCAGTGGAGGTCGATGGACCGGCGCGAGTTGCTCAACGGGAGCGACACGAGCGAGACGACGCTCGCCGTCCCCCACAGGGCGAGCGGGCTCAGGCGCTCGATCCAGAGGGTCCACCGCGGGGTGCCGAACACGGTCGCGTCCCACGCGGCCCTGAAGAGCTCGACGGCGAGCAGGGTGACGAGGGTGACGGTGGTCGCGAGCTTGTGCAGGCGGAGGCGCGGGTAGAAGGACGAGGGGTCGGCCTCGTCGTCCTGCTCGAGGCGGGCGACAGCGAGCGGCTCGGTGCCTGGATCGTGGTGGTCGTGGTCGTGGTCGAGTGCGAGCTGGATCGGCTGGCGCTTTGGCGGGTGCGAGAGGGCGAGGCCGAGTGCGAGCGCGGACGAGCCGACGGCGAGGACGACGGACGGGACCCACGCGGGGACGGGGGCCGCCGTGTGCAGGTGCTCGAGGACGAACACGAGCATGGCGGGATGCTCTAGTAGTCGTGCACGCTGCTGCGGTGGTCGAGGAGGACGAGAGCGAGCTCGACTCGTTCCCCACGAGGTCGACGTCGACGTCGCTCTCTTCTCGGGCGAGTCACAGTGTGGCTCGACTGACTCGGTGCAGCGAGGATCGCCTTGCAGTGCAGTACATAGCTCAGTCCAACACGGCCTCGATCGTGCTCCTTGTCGCTCGAGACGAGGACCCGGCCGCCCTTCACCGCCCCGGCCGGCCGTCCTCATCGTCCCTCGCACCGCGACCAGCCCCTCGCCCTCTGCGAGCAGGGCACAGCGCACCCTCGCTCGACTCGGGAGCAGCACCACTCCCGCCTGCACCTGCTCCACACCCGCCCCGTGCCACCGCCGCACGAGGCACGCTCCTTCAACTCGGCCCTCGACCGCGCCTCGCCCAGGGCCACCATGGCCGACGATGACGACCCGTGCGTCCTCTCCTGCGTCTTTCCAAGCACCTTTGGGCTCGAGCTGACTCGCCTCCCCGCCCACGCCCGCAGCTCGTTCACCTCGGACGCCGCCGCCCTCGCCCACTACCGCGACCGCTGCCGCTCGCTCCAGTCGCAGCTCGCAAACGCCGAGCACGACATCCTCGACTTCACCGAGTCGTCCAAGGAGCTCCAGGCCGAGCTCGAGCAAGAGCTCGAGCGCGTCGAGCACGCCGAAAAGTCGCTCCGCCGCGACCTCGACGACGCCAAGAACCAGGCCGACGACTGGAAAACCAAGTACACGGCCGCCCTGCGCGACCACACAACCACCATCTCGCACATGCAGCGCGAGCTCGAGACGCTGCGCGCCACCGAGAAGAGCCTGCGCGCCCGCGTCCGCGACATGGAGCTCGACAACGACGACCTCGAGAAGAGCGAGCGGTGCGTCCCCTTCCTCAGCCGCCGTCTGCCTCTTCCGACATCTCGTCGCAAAGAGACTGACTCGTGGGCCTTCTTGCCGGTCGCAGCGAGAAGGACTCGTCGCTGCAAGACCTCGACACGCGCTACAACAAGTCGCTCGAGCGCATCGCGCTCCTCGAGGAGGAGCTCGTCACCAAGGCGCAGCTCGACGAGGAAGTGCAGAGGCTCAAGGACGAACTGCGAGGTGCGTCCCGCTCTCCCTTGTCTCCCCTTCTGGGCGCGCACGAGCTGACGTCGTCCATCCCTCACGCAGAGGTCAACGAGGAGCTCTCCTTCACGAGGACCCAGCTCGCCGCCGTTCCTCCTCCACCTCCCGCACCTTCGACCGCTCCGACTACGCCGGTCGAGCCCGAGTCGCCGTCCCCCTTCCCGACTTCGAGGGCGCTCGCCCTTGGCGAGGACCTGCCGCCGCCCCGCGCACCCTCACCTCCACCACCCGACTCACCCTCGCCCTCGACCGAGCTCTCCGATCCGACACCCCTACTCTCTTCGCGCATCCGCCCCTCGGCAGCCGCCGCCGCCGCCGCACCTGCGCCCACTGCGACCTTCGCTTCCCCCTCCCCCTCCAAGATCGCCCGCTCGACCTCGTACTCCGCCATCCCCTCGAGCCCGGCGCCGTTCCGCGCCCCACTCGTCCAGGGCGCACCCTCGCTCGCGCGCTCGACTCGTACGGCGCACCTCGCCCGCGGCGGCGGCGGCGGTGGCGGCCTCACGTGCTCGCCCTCGACGCCCGTCCTCTCGTCGCCGTCCAAGGCGGCCGCCGTCTCGCGCCTGCCGCAGAGCCCGGCGCGCGGCATCCCGCGCACCGACACGGCGACCATGATCCGCGACATGCAGCAGATGACGACGCGCGTGCGCGCCCTCACGAACCGGCTCGACCACCGCCGCACGAGCGTCATGCGCGGCAGCGCCATCCCGAGGATCGGCTCGCCGACGGCGGCGACGGCTCCCGGTGGTGTCGCCGCCGGCGGCATGGCCCGCAGCTCGACGATGCGCGGGCTCAGCGGCGCGGCGGGAGCAGGAAGCATGCGCCCGCCGAGCCGGCTCGGCGGCGCCGGCGCCGGCCCCGATGCGCAGCGCGAGTCATCGCGCCCGCCCTCGCGCTCGTCGTACCTGCGCTCGTCGCTCGCTGCGCCGCCGCGCCCCTCGAGCCGTATGAGCCACCTCTCGACCTCGTCGTCGCGCCCCGTCTCGCCCGCGCCGCCCTCGAGCCTCCCCTCGCGCTCGCCGACGCCGACACAGGGCCTCACCTCGGGCTCGGGCTCGGGTACGAGCACGCGCGCGAGCACTCGCCCGGGCTCGGCGCTCGGCCTCGGCAGGTCCCTCGGTCCGGGCGGCGGCGCGGCGCAGCGCAGGTCGGTGAGCGGGACGAGCGGCGCGCCGCCGGTCGCCGGCTTGTCGCGCAGTGTGCACGGGCGCAGTGGGAGCGCAGCGTCGAGCACGAGCGTGAGCGGGACCGGGAGCGTGGGCGCGCGCGCGGCAGGGACCGCGAGCAGCAGCAGCGGGAGGAGCACGCCCGTCGTGCCGCTCGGGCCGCCGCCCTCTCGGCGGCCGGGCAGCTCCCTCTCGACGCACTCGAGCGACTCGTCGTCGACGGCGGGCGGCGCAGCTCCGGGCGCGGGCTCCAAGGTGGCGAGGAGGGTGAGCGGCGGGTTTGGACTGCTCGGCAAGAGCATGAGGAGGAGGAGCGTCACGCAGGGCGACGAGGTGCCGCCCTTGCCGACGGCGCGAGGGGCGTAGCGCAGCGCAACTCGAGCGTGCTCGGGCGCCAGCTGCATCAACGAGCCTCGTGCGCACGAGCCTAGTCTCGCTCAGGAAAGCTGCAGCGAGCACGAGAGCTGCTTCCCGCTCCTCGAAGGTGCTCGCAAGGCTCTCCGCTCGTCGTCGAGACGGTTCGCTTGCGCTCTTCTCCCTCAGCAAGCACGGGCGAGCGGGCGAGCCCGCGAAACGTACCGGTGGGCCGGGTCGTGCGAGCTACACCTGCTCACGGCTGCTCACGCGACCCGTGCACCGCGCTGCGCGCTGCCAGATCGTCCTGTCCGCTCAGGTCCGGGCCGTCGAGGCCGCAACGAGAGCGTGGAGGTGCGCAAGGGCTCGCGCCGGCGGGCGGAGAGCGATAGGGCGACCCGGTGCAGCGTCTGCGCGGGCGGCGGGCGAGATGCTGGGGAGCAAAGAGCCGTCGTCAAGCTCTCAATGGCAGCGGGCGAGGCGGCGAGGATATCGAGGACGCGCGAGGGCTGATTTGGCGATACGGGCGCGGGGCCGAGTGACAAATTTGGGCGCAACAGTTGACCTCGCGGTGCGGCGGCGGTGGAGAGTTCGCCCCGCTCTCCGAGAATGAGCCTAGCCGCGCGCGACCGGGCTCCGACGCAAAGCTTCTTCCCCTCCTCCTCGCCACTCCAAGCGCTCGCTGCTGCAGCTGCTGCACGCCGGCCCCGCCCCGGCTGCTCGCCTCGCACCCTTCGACCGTCCAGCAGCAATGTCAACCTCGGCCTCGCACCCGGCAGCGGCCCGCACGCCGTCCGAGCTCTCGACCGCCGGCGACGAGGAGAAGGCGCTCAGCGTCAAGGGCAGCGACGCCGCGGCGGCAGGCTCGCACAAGCACGAGATCGTCAGCGAGAACGAGGGCCCGTTCGTCAAGCTCAGCCGGTACCTCAACTCGCTCGGCGTCGAGACGAGGTCGCTCGAGCGCGTGCCCGAGGATCAGCGAGACCAGGTCCGTCCACTCTCCAAGCTACCTCTCGTGCACCCGAGGAGCACAAGCTGACGGTGTGCGCGCGCGCAGCTCCCCTTGTGGCGGTTGGCGTTGCGACAGGTGCGCTCGACCTCGTCTCGCGCTCGTGCATCGGCTGTGCGTCTCGTCGCTGACTGCAGCGCCCCTGTACCTCGTGCTGCTGCTTCTTTCTACTCGTCGTGATCCTCTCAAGGTGCGTCTGTCTCGCTCGCTCGGTCGTGCCGCCGCCGGTCGGGGTGCGAGCGCTGACCTCGCTCCCCGCTTCAGGTCACGTTCTGGTTCTCGGTCAACCTGTCGTTCAGCTGCTTGGCGACGGGCTACTTGGGCAGTCTTGTGCGTCCTCTCGAGCCTCTCATCGACTTGAGCGCACGAGGCGAGCGCACGGGGCGGGACGGACCCTTACGTCGTCCTCGTCCCGCAGTACTACACGCTCGACTTTAAGACGTCGCTCGCCGTCATCTATCTCGGCGTCGCGCTCGGCTGCGCCGTTTCGGCGACCATGGCGACGGTGCGTCCCTCCTCTTGAGCGACGCACTCGACCGCCGTCGCTCACGCTGTCTTTTCCGCAGCTCGGCCCCAAGACCGGCCTGCGCACGATGGCTATCGCGCGCTTCGCCGGCGGCTTCCCCGGCACAGCCTTCATGACGACCGTAAACGCAATCGTGCAGATTTGCTACAGGTGCGCTTCTTCCCCTCCCTCCCCTCTCCCCCTCCCCCCTCTCCCTCCCCTCTCTCCCCCCCTCTCTTCCTCCTTCAGCGCGCCCGACTGACTCCTTTCTTCCTGCAGCATTTCGACTGCGATCGTCGGCGGCCAGGCGCTGCGCGCCATCAACGGCTGCTCGCTCGTCGTCGGCATCGTCGTCCTCACGATCGTCGTCCTCGTGCTCTGTCTGTGGGGATATCGCTACGTGCACATCTGGGAGCGGTGAGTCGACCTCTTGTGCGCGCCTTCCTGTCTTGCGCCTGCTCACGCCGCCTCCTCGCCTGCAGGTGGGCCTGGATCGGGTGCTTCATCATCTACTGCATCGTGCTCGGCCTCGGCGGGCGCGGCGACTACGACGTCAACCGCCTCACGCCGACCATGGACGAGGGCCGTGAGCTCACGGGCGACGTGCTCTCGTTCCTCGGCATCATGTTCAGCGTCGTGCGTCCCCTTTTCGCTCGAGTCGACCTCCGCTCGGACCTCGCGCGCCTTTTCTGACGTTCCTCTTCGCCCCCTCCTCGCCTACTTCCACATCTTCTTCTCACAGGGATCGGTGCGTCGAGCTACACGTCGCTCTCAACCCGTCGAAGGGACTTGCGCTGACCCGAAGAGCTTCCTCCTGCAGGGATGGACCTCGATCGCCGCCGACTACAACATCACGGTCCCGACGTCGACGCCGTCGTGGCTCATCTGGTGCTCGACCTGGATCGGCATGTACATCCCGATCGTCTTCACCTGCACCGTGTCGGCGACGTTCATGGTGCGTCCCTCCTCCTCGAAGATTCCTCGCTCGGACCTCCTGCGTCCTCGAGGCGCCGCGCAAGGCGTGCAGGTTGCGGCGCACTTCTCGTAACGACGCAAGCTGACTCTCTCTCGTGCCTGCAGGCGTTGAGCAAGTCCGACTACGTGACGGCGTTCGAGGAGGACTCGCTCGGCGGCGGTGCGTCTGCCGCTCCCGCACGAACCCCTCGGCGAGACTTGCTTCGAGATTGGTCGCTGACGCTCCTCGACCTTCCTCTGCATGCAGTCGTCGGCCACATCCTCATTCAAAACGTCGGCGGGTTCGGCAAATTCCTCATGGTCCTTCTCGCGTTCTCTACAGTTTCCGCTCAGATCCCGAACTGCTACTCAGGTGCGTGCTCTCTCTCGGTGAGACAGCATCGTCGAGCACGGCGCTGACGTGCGCTCGACGAACAGGCGCGCTCTGCATCCAGGCGATCCACCCGATCCTCCTGCGCGTCCCTCGCATCATCTTCGTGCTGCTGTTCACGGCGATCTACCTCGCATGCGCTCTCGCTGGCCGTGAGCACCTCTCAGAGATCGTCTCAAACTTTGCTGCGTGCGTCCTCTTCCCCCTCGTCTCACGGCGTCGACGTCCATGACGGTCGTGGAGCGAGAGCTGACGAGCTTCTTCTCTACGACCTCGCAGCATCCTCGCCTACTACACCGCCTTCTTGAGCAGCATCGTGTTCGTCGAGGTCTTCTGGTTCCGTCGCAAGAACGGTCCGCTCGGCGCCAACACGAACTGGGACGACGTCGCCGACTTCAAGAAGCTGCCGCCCGGTATCGCCTGCTGTGCCTCGATCGCGTGCACCATCCCTGTTGTCGTTATGGGCATGGCTGCGACCTGGTATGTCGGCCCGATCGCGCTCGCCATCGCCAAGCCGTACGGCGGTGACCTCGGTACGCTCCTTCTCCCTCTTCCTCGCTCTCCTTCCTCTCGCCCGGTGGCTGACGCCGGTCTTTCTCCCTGCAGGCTTCGAGCTCTCGGCCGGCGTGTCTCTCATCACGTACCCTCTCTTCCGCTACGCCGAGATCCGCTACTTTGGGCGGTAGAGGTGCGGTCGAGCGAGAGGCTGAGGAGGAGGTCCGAGCGCGCTCGAGATGGGCAGGAGCTAGATGGCGGAGGGCGAGCAGGGCGAGGACTATCTGTACTTCTGTTGAGCATGCTGCATCACTCGTTTCTGTCAGTCGAGCTCGTCGTGTCTCGAGAGAGCCGCTCGGAGCAGGAACGGCTCGTAAGGGCGTTCGTTGCCTGCGGCGCGGCTCGCTGCCGCTTCCTCAGGCTCGCTGCAGCTGAGCAGAGCAAAACATGATCCCTGACGACGCGCTGCGCCCTGCGACACGCTGTCGACCCTGCTCGAGCGAGCGCCGCCTGTCCCCGCCGAAGCGGTCCGAGCGTCCGGCGGCGCCCTCTCGAAGAGGCTAAGCGCTCTCGCAGTCGAGCAAGCCGAGCTCGCCGCACTTGTATGTGCTGTCAAGAGCTCGTGCTCGCAACAGGGCGTGCGCCGAAAGCCGAGGAGCGAGGCGAGCAGCATCTGGCGAGCAACTTTGCGCAGGAGGTGCAGCACTGTGCGCGCGCGCTCGAAACGGCTCGGGCAGGGACACCGACATGTCGAAAGGCCAGTGCTCAAGAGCCATCTGCCGTGCAATCGGGCGAGCTGTTCGTCAGAGAGAGGCGCCGTCGAGCGAGCAGAGCGTGTCCCTTCTCGCGGCGCCGTCGTCGGCTTGCACCGGCGCCTTTCCTTCGTCGACAAGCACGTCGAGGGGGTCACAACCAGCAGCCAGACGAGTCGGCGAACGAGCAACCTGCGCTTCGCCGCCGGGAGCTCGGCGCACGGAGCTGCGAGGGAAGGGGACCGAGCGTCTCGAGCGAGCTATCTCATCGACTCGCCGCTTCCTTCTCACGCCGCAAGGGCCTCTCTGCGAGTGGGTGAACTGCCTTGCACACTCGGCATCGTACAACACGTCGACAAGCCCGACCCCTCGCACGCTCCTCCTGCCTCGAGTGCTCGCCCTGCTCGCTCACATTTCGGCGTGCTGCCGAGTGATGTTCTCGCTCGCCTTGTCCTCGAAGCCGAAGCGGGAAGCGATGTTCATCTGCGAGCGAGCGAAGAGAGAGAAAGGAGAAGTCAGCCCAGCTCATAGAGACGGCTAAGGCGAGCGCGCGCAAGAGGACGAGGAGGGGGACGCACCGCCTGCAGTTCCTGGAACAGCAGCTTGGCCGCATAGGGGATGTGGACCTGGGCGACTGTAAGAAGAGGAGAGCGTCAGCAGGAAGCCCTCGTCGAGGCTATGAAAGAGAAGAGCGGCGGCGACGCACTGGCCGTCTTGTTCCTGCACGCGCGGCACTCGAAGGACTGCTTCTTGAGGTTGGCGATGGCAGTCAGGCCGCAGCTGCGAACGAGCATCGAGGCACCGAGGATAGGTCAGGGGCCGAGCTCGAAGAGACGAGCTGGGCGAGAGAGGGAGAGAGGGAGGCGGGACGCACATCTCGCAGACGTGGACCCGGTAGCCGTCGCTGACGTCGAACACGCGCTCCTTGAGGAAGCCGGCGACACCGTGTGCGAGCATGCAGCTGCGAGCGAGGTCGAGAGGGTCAGCAAAGCGTAGGAGAGCCGCCGCAGTGGGAGAGAGGGAGGGACGCACTCTCGCTCCATCTCGCCGAACCGCAGGCCGCCGTCGCGCGAGCGACCCTCGACAGGCTGCCTCGTCAAGATCTGGACCGGTCCTCGTGCGCGAGCGTGGATCTGCGAAGCATGGAGCGAGCGTCAGCGAGAGCCTGTCTGCGTGCGCACGGACCTCGAGCGACGACTCGTCGAGCACGAGGCACATGGAGAGCGGGCTGCGAGGCTCACCTTGTCGCCGACCATGTGCTTGAGGCGCTGGTAGTAGGTCGGGCCGAGGTAGACCTGCGCCTGGAGCTTGCGGCCCGTGTGGCCGTTGTACATGACCTCGAGGCCGCGCGAGTGGTAGCCGTAGTTGCGCAGGAGCGACGAGATGGCCTCGACCGTGACCTCGCTGAACGGCGTCGCGTCGCCCTCGTTGCCCGTGATGGTCGACACCTTGGAGAGGAGGCACTCGACCAAGTGGCCGATCGTCATGCGCGACGGGATGGCGTGCGGGTTGATGATGATGTCGGGCGTCGTGCCCTCGGGCGAGAAGGGCATGTCCTCGTGCCGGTACGTGATGCCGATCGTGCCCTTCTGGCCGTGCCGCGACGCAAACTTGTCGCCGATCTCGGGCACCCGGGTCGAGCGCACGCGGATCTTGACGAACTTGAGGCCCTCCGAGTTGGTCGTGAGGAGGACCTGGTCGACGATGCCGTTCTCGGTCGACTTGAGCGGCGTCGAGACGTCACGCTTGGTGTGCGTCTTGAGGCGCTGCCCGAGCTCCTCCGAGTCGGTCGGGAGCGGCGCCGTCTTGCCGATGATGATGTCCTGCGAGCGGCGGCGAGGGAGAGGAGAGCGAAGAGGGAGCGCAAGAGAGAGAGAGAGAGAGAGAGAGGGAGGGAGGGAGGGAGGAGGGAAGAGAGGAGAGGAGGAAGCGTCAGCTCGGGTCCACGCCGGGGAGGGAGAGACGACGACGACGAGGGAGAGAGGGACGCACCTCGCCTGCGACGCGCTCGCCGAGCCCGACGAGGCCGTCGGCGTCGAGCTTCTCGTACGTGCCGTGCTTGAGGCGCAGGGTCGAGTCGCGCGTCGGCTTCTCGAACTCCTCGAGCTGGACCTGGCCCGACTTCTTCTCCTGGTCCATGTACGACCGGTAGTACAGCGAGCGGAACAGGCCGCGGTCGATCGACGACTGGTTCATGATGACCGAATCCTCCTGGTTGTAGCCCGAGTAGCACAGGATGGCGACGATGGCGTTCTGGCCGGCGGGGAGCTCGCGGAAGTGGAGGTACTCCATCGAGCGCGTCGTCGCGAGCGGCTTTTGCGGGTAGTACAGGATGTTGGCCATCGTGTCCATGCGCACCTGGTAGTTGGTGAGGTAGACGCCCATGGCCTGCTTGCCCATGGCCGACTGGTACGTGTTGCGCGGCGACTGGTTGTGGTCGGGGAACGGGATGATGGACGCGCAGATGCCGAGGATCATGCTCGGGTGGATCTCGCAGTGCGTCCACGTGTGCGTCTTGGCGGCGCCCGTCGCCTTGACCGTCGCCGACGCGTCGCCGAGCCCGCCGGCCGTCACCTCGAGCTCGCCCGTCTCGGCGTGGTGCCGCGACGACTCGAGGTCCTCGGGCGTCATGCAGATCATGACCGTCTCCTCCTCCTCGGCGTCGAGGTACTCGACGATGCCCTGCTCGACGAGGTCGTTCCACTTGAGCTTGCGCGCCGCCTCGTCGTCGTCGTCGTCGTCGAGCGCCTGGCCGGCCGGGTCGCGGTTGAGCGCGTCGATGTGCTCCTTGCGCAGGGCGAGGCGCTGGTCCTCGACGACGAAGAGCGGGCGACAGACGCGGCCGGCGTCGGTGAAGAGGCGCAGCTCGCGCTCGCGCACGTCGCGCACGATCGACACCTCGTACGAGATGTCGCCTCGGCGGCGCAGCGACTTGATCGTCGACACGAGCTGGGCCGGGTCGCGGTGCACGCCCTGCCACACGCCGTTGACGAAGACCTTGGTCGCCTTGCTCATGTCGGACGAGTACTCCTCGAGGTTCTCCATGCCCCACTCCTCGAGGAACTCGACGATCGGCGCCGACGGCGTGCCGACCGAGATGTAGGCCATGAGCGCGAGGTTCTTGACGAGGCCGCACGCCTGGCCCTCGGGCGTCTCGGCCGGGCAGACCATGCCCCAGTGCGTGTTGTGGAGCTGGCGTGGCTTGGCGATCTTGCCGTCGCGCCCGATCGGCGTGTTGGTGCGCCGCAAGTGCGACAGCGTCGAGGCGAACGTGTAGCGGTTGAGGACCTGCGAGACGCCCGCCTTGGCCGACATGGCCTTCTTCTGGTCGCCCCAGTTGCCCGTCGCGAGCGAGTACTTGAGGCCGTTCGTGATCGTCGTCGACTTGACGGCCGAGTTGATGTTGAACGGCTTGCCCGTCTCGACGCACTGCGAGCGAGGGCGAGCGAGGGAGAGAGGAGGGAGAGGGAGTGAGGAGGGGGCGAGTCAGGGTCTTGCTCATGCTCGTCGTCTCGAAGAGGTGCAAGGGAGAGGAGGCGCACCTTCTGGAGGTGCCGGTACACGTCCTTGGTCAACTTGCGGAAGAGCATGCGGAACAGGGCGGCGAGGAGCGGGCCGGCGAGGTCGAGCCGCTTGGCGCCAAAGTGGTCGCGGTCGTCGAGCTCGCGGCGCTGGAGCGCGGCGAGGAGGAGGCGGTGCACCATGTAGCCGAAGAAGAAGGCCTTCTTGGTGTTCTGCCCGGGCGCCATCGACACGTGCGGGAGCATCTCCTTCTGGAGGATCTCCTGGGCGTAGTTGATGCGGCGGTCGCGCGACAGGGCCGAGACGGTGCCGCGGCGGCCGATGAAGTCGAGAGCGACCTGCGAGTGCGGGTGGAGGAAGAGAGGGGGGGGGGAGGAAGGGTCAGCACGAGCTCGTCGAGGTCCGAGCGGGACGAGGTGAGGGGGAGGAGAGGACGGCGACGCACGTCTCGAGACTGGATCGGGAACGCGTCCTCGAGACAGGGCTTCATGAGCTCGAACATCTCGGTGTCGGTGCGGTCGTACACGATGTGGTCGAGGATGTCCTTGTCGGGGATGATGTCGAGCGCGCGGAAGACGACGACGATCGGAATGTCGGCGCGGATGTAGGGGATCGTGCTCTTCATCGTCGCGCCCGACTGGCGCTCGGTGCGGCGCATCATCTTGATCTGGAGCGACGAGATCGTCTTGCCGCCCTTCTCGACGGCCGACCGGATCTCGGCGAGGTACGAGATGGGCGACGGCTGCGACTTGGCGAACACGTAGACGCGGTTCGTCGCCATACGCTCCTGCGCGATGAGGACCTTCTCCGAGCCGTTGACGATGAAGTAGCCGCCCTGTTGCGCAGCGAGGGTGGAAGGTCAATCTCGCAGTCGGCGGCGAGGAGAGAGGCGCGAGCGAGCAGGGACGCACCTTGTCGAACGGGCACTCGTTCAGCTCGAGCTTGTCCTTCTCCTCGAGGCCGTCGAGGATGCAGAACTTGCTCTGCAGCATGATGGGGACCTGCGAGCGAGTGGGCGACACGAGTCAGTCAGAGCTCGCGAAGGGGTTTCGAGCGCCGACGGCTCGTCTCTAGCGAGGAGAGAGACCAGGACGCACCTTGCCGATGTAGATCTTCTCCTCTGTCGGCCCACCGTCGCCCTCGCCGTCTGCCGCCGACGGGTCCTCGTCGACCCAGTCGAGCTCGCCCGTCTCGGGATTGGGCTCGTCGCTCGCCTGGACGAGGACGCGCTTCTTCAGGTCGATGTAGAGCGGTGCCGAGTAGCTGCGAGGGAGGGAGGGAGCGTCG
>Ga0308170_10001947_pt1 | contig 18406 bp, 29 predicted proteins | sample PhyBR2_2_FD_202136 | JGI IMG/M metagenome (GOLD analysis project Ga0308170, IMG submission 202136) | Phyllosphere microbial communities from UC Gill Tract Community Farm, Albany, California, United States - DLSLSB.R2 | ecosystem: Host-associated > Plants > Phyllosphere > Unclassified | place... | reverse complement strand
CCGCCGACTCACGAGCCTCGAACGGGTCAGCGCCGCTACGCTCGAGAGGCGGCCCCCGTAGCCCAACGGCAGAGGCAGGCGACTTAAAATCGCTTCAGTCCGGGTTCAAATCCCGGCGGGGGCACCCTACAAAATCCCCTCTTATCTGCGATTATTCCCCCCATGTTCGGCCGAGGACATTCGACTCCGTTGAGGAATCCACCGTTTACTCATCGCTTTGCACCCATGAACCGAGTGCCGAAGTCGCGTCCGGTCCAACATGCAGAGGCTGAATGTAGTGCTTCCGTGTGACGCTCGGCGACGCGTGGCCGAGCTGACCTTGGGCCGCTTCGACTCCCATGACATCGCGGAGTAGGGTCGCGACGGCTTTCCTGAGCGATCGCGGCGACAGGCCTGCGTACGGGGTTCCGGCGAGCGCTTCTCTCCAGTTTCGTCCGAGGTTGTGGGGCCATCGAAGAGTGCCCGTCGCGGAAGGAAAGACCAACTCGCAGTAGGAGTCGATCCGTCGACGGGTGAGCACGTCGGCGGCGAACGCGGGAAGAAGGAGAGTGCGGCGCGATGAGTCCGACTTCGGGTGCGGCTGCACCATCACCTTCCCGTCCTCGCCGATGACGACGGTGCCGTGAATGCTGACGGTCGCCGGCGTGTGCTCCAGGTCGACGTCTGACCACCGGAGAGCCAGGACCTCCGCCGTCCTCGCACCTGTGCCGATGAACACGTCGAAGAGGTCACCCAGATCGGCGCTCCGCGTCGCGCCGCGCTTATCTGGCGTCACGTCGTAGGCCCACATGATCCAGCGCATGGCCCGGACATCGGCGATCCCTGGGGCAGTGACCGCCTTCTTGGACTGAACGATCCGCCCAGCGTCCCGCACCGGGTTGGCGCGCATTGCGCCATGACGGACAGCGAGGGCGAAGACATGCTGCAATAGCGTGCGAGCGGTCTTTGCCGAGCCCGGCCCGTTCTCCTGCGTGACGCGCTTCAGGAACCTATCGACGCGCGGGACCGTGGCTTCGGCGAGGCGGACCTCGCCGAAGCCTTTCCCGACGATCGTGTCAAGGATCTGCCGGTAACGGTTGCGGGTCGCGACGGCGAGGTCGTCACGCTCGGGCTCAGCGAGCCACTTTGCCGCCGCTGCACGAACGGTGCTGTTCGCGGTGAGATCATCACCCGATGGGGCGAGCCTCTTCTTGAGCGCCTTGACGAGGTTGCGCTCTGCGTCTGCCGGGGTGCGACCACGGCGCTGCATGATCCTCGTCACGCCGTCGCTGTCCCGATACCGACACACTGCAACGTCCTGCCCGTCGATCGTGGTGCGGCGGATCTTGCCCCACGTTTCGAGCTCGAGCGGCGGCCTAGCCATGGTCCGTCACACCGTGACTCACGGCAGTCGTCACGGTGGGTGTCTCATCAAGGTCACGTGACATGTCCCAAGCACTCATGTTTCGTGACCTAACTGTGGATAGGTCACGGCGTGACGGCAGGGGTGACCATTTCTCGTGTTTCCGGGGTTCTTGGCCCAGTCACACCGTGACACCCAGCGTGACGAACGTCGGGAGTCACGGTGGGTGTCACACTGCACCCGACCCGACCCGTTAACCCCCTCTCTCACTCCGTTCGAGAGGGGGGAGTCAGCGCGACGCGCTCCCCCTGTGGATAACTTCTTCGTGCCGGTCATGACGGCTGCTACCACGTCACAACCTCCTTTCGGATTGCTGTTAGAGTTCCGGCGTGCTTACGCCTCCCAGCCCTACGCTTTCGGCTCGTCGAGCTTGATGACCATGTCAGCGCCGCGGTCCGGGTGGTACGACCACGCGATTGTGATCCCATCCCAGGATTCGGTCTGACGGCCATCCATGGACGTCGTCTGCCCGATGTGCGACATGACACTGCTTGGCGCGGAGAAGTACCGGAGGATGCACTGCTCGGTCTCGTAGGAGGCCCCGGAGTAGTCTTCCTTCCCCTTCATGTCGATCGTCAGGGTCGTGTCGTCATCCCCAAGTGTCAGGCCCTCAGTTCCTCCACAAGCTGCGAAGGCGTCATAGAGGCGGGTGTCCTTCGTGGGCGTCGGCGAAGGCGTAGGGGTGAGCGCTGAGACCACGCCTGCCGCCGCTTGGATCCCGAGCGTTCCTGCGATCCCAAGGATGAGTCCGATGCCTGCGGTGATTGCGAGCGTCGGCACGCTCGGCCGCGGGCGCGGCGGTTGTGTCCGAGAGTCGGCTGGTGGTAGCGATTCGTTGGTCATGACTGGTGTCCCTTGCAGTCGGTGATGGTCAGGCTGTGAGTGCGCGATGGATCCACTGGCCGAGCCCGAGGCGCGGCCGGGTGTAGGTGATTCCGGTGAGCGCGGTGAGGTGGTGTCGCTCGTACGCGAAGATCGCGTCGACGTGGACGTCGAGCTCTTCCGCGAGCCAATGCTGATCGGGATCTACTCGTTCGAGTTGCGCGTAAGTTGTGGGATCGATGAGAAGCGCCGCGGCGTAGGCGTTCGCTTGTCGCTCGGCTGCTGTGTCGGCGTATGTGCCGAGGCACCGGTGCCCGTACTTGGCGTGGCCGAGTTCGTGCGCGAGAACCCAGTCTGTCTGCAAGCGAATCATGCCAAGCCGTACGACAACGATGCTGCGGTCGGGTGCGTAGTACCCGAGCAGATGCGGGTCGTCGTCAATGTGCGCCATGTGCACGCTCACTCCCAGTTGCGCCGCGTGCTCGAACAGCTCTCGCATCCCCAGTCCCCCAGATCCCTCTCGTTACTCGGCGTGCGGCACGTCTGCGTCGTTGCGCCCCCGGAACGCCGCGAGTGCGTGCTCGCTCTTCCGCAACGCCTGCTCCTCTTCGCGTGTGAGCACGCTCGCATCCTCTACTGAGGTGGCGACATTCTGCTCGGGCTCCTTTGTGGCGCCGGGGCCAGGGACGTCCGTAGTCGGGAGTTCACCAGTGAGCACCTCCGTCGCTTGCCCGCTCGCGATGCGATCCACGATCTCTTTCGCGAGTTCAAGATCCGTGAAGGCGCTGAGCCCGAGCCTCGTTCCGAGTCGTCGCGCTTCGGCGTCCGTGATGAATCCGACACGAACGAACACATCGGCCATGTCCAGCCCGTAGGCGCGGCAGATCGCGACGACCGTCTCCACCGTGAGCGACGTGCTCCCGGTCAGCTGCCGATTGAGGGTCGTCTGCCCGATTCCGCATGCGTCAGCGATCGATCGCACGCTGCGCGCTCCGGTGACCTCAAGAAAGTAGGCCTTGATGTTCTCTCCCATGCCGACAGTTTGATGCATCTTCGCAACAAGAGCAAGCGAATTCGCCGCGTACTGAGGCAATCGTGCGGGATTCTTCACCTCAATTAGGCATATCCGCCTTCCATTCCCCTGATTCTGTGGCAGACTTGCCTCATTCCGAAGCAACACCGCCACACCGAAAGGAGCGACATGGCAGCCGCTATCCAGCTCAGGGCAGGAATCGTCGCTCGCCTCCGCGAGACCCGCAACCTCCGATCAGAGGAGGCAGTCGCTCGACTGATCGGGACGGACCGGACCACTCTTCGTCGGATCATGAACGGCTCGCAGCCGTCTGGCGCGTTCATCGCCGGGTTCTGCGACGCGTTCGGACTGGGACTGGGCGAGGCATTCGAAATCGTTCAGACGTCGTCTACCGCGAAAGCTGCGTGATGTCCGCCCCCGCACCGACTGCGGCGCTCGTGGGGCCGTTCCTCACGACAAAGGACGCGGCGGAGTACTGCGGGATGCCGGTTCAGTCGCTCTACAACCGCCTGTCGCAGGGCACTGGCCCGAAGGTGCGCAAGCACGGCACACGAAACAAGTTCCTGCGGTCCGACCTGGACGAGTGGATGACCGCGCAACTCGCTGAAGCCTGACCCACCACAACGAAGAACCGCCCCTGCTGGAACAGGAGCGGTTCGAGAAAGGAGCAGATCAGATGCTCAAGGAAATCGTACCCGATCCGCAGGATGCGGACCTGTCGGATCGGAACTCGCCGTTCCAGCCGTACGCGCCGATGGGTGCCGCGCAGCATGTCGCGGACACTGCACCGCTGCCCGTGATCGTGCCCGAGCGTCGACGAGCCCCGCGCCTGCCGTTCGCGCCGTGGCGGTTCATGGCGCTCGCAGCGATCCTCATCGCGGCCATTCCGTGCGGCATCGCGTCCGCCGATCCCGCCATCAACAGCGCCGACGGGGTCGTGTTCGGCCTGCTCGCCGCCTTCGCGGGCGTGTTCTTCATCCCGGGCAAGGACATCTGATGGCCGACGCGATGACCCCGGATTCGGCGCAGGCCGTCACCACGATCTACTCGCCCCTGAGCGAGGCCGACAAGGCGCGCGCCCGTCGCATGGTCGCGAAGCGGATCGCGGATCCTGCGGAGCGCACGGAGATCGAAGCGATGCTCGGGATGGCCGCCTGATGGCCAGCATGCCCGGGAACACCGCGTGGCCGGCTGCGCTCCCCACTGTCCAGGATCTCGACCACTCCCACGACTGCGGCGACTGCCAGTCCGCGGACCCCGACACCACCGAGGACATCGAGTGCGGGTCCGGCGTGTGCGTGTACGTCGGCCCCGCCCTGGTCGTGGACGTCAGCTACACGCGCCTCACCGCCCATTGCCCGATGTGCGGCGCCGAATACACCTTCCCCAACGACCACGACGACGAGCGCGCCTGAGCGCCCGCCACAACCTCGGAGACACCATGCAGAACATCGACACCACCCCGAAGCTCACCGTCGGAACGCAGTGGCGGCAGGAACGCTTCGGGCGCGACGGAATCCCACAGGTCCGCGTGATCGAGATCATCGGCCGCCCCACCCTGTCCAGCACTGTCGGCTACCGCGTGATCCGCAACGACGCACACCCGCACCGCATCAACAAGACCGCGTCGATTCGCGTCGCGGACCTGCTCCGCAAGTACCGGGCGGTGTCCGCATGACCGGGCAGACCTTCACCGTCCGCGACTACAAGGGCGTGCGGGAGATCTCACTCTCCCCGAACGGGCGTCTCGTCGTCGTCGCCGGCGGCAATGGCGCCGGCAAGTCGAGCTTCATCGACGCGATCACCGAGCTGTTCGACCCCAAGGGCACCAAGCTCACGCCCGTCCCGATCCGCGCGGGCGCCGACGAGGCCCGCGCCGAGTACGTCGACGAGGACCTGCAGCTGCGGATCTCCCGCGTGTGGCGGAAGAACGGCACCCCAGGTGCTCTGTCGGTGGAAGCGCTGGACGGCGCGAAGTACTCCAAGCCCGCGGACGTGGTCGCCGGGCTGCTCGGCGGCGCGATCTTCGACCCGGTCGTGTTCCTGAACCTGTCGGAGCGCGACCAGCGCGACGCGCTGCTCGAGAAGGTCGCGCTGCCGTTCGACCTCGCGGAACTCGCCCGGGAGAAGGCCGCCGCGGAGGAGCGTCGGCTCACTGCGGGGCGCGAGGTGAAGCGCCTGGAGGGCGCACTCGCTTCCCTACCGAAGCCGGCGCCTGGCGCTGCAACCGAAGAGGTCTCGGCGCAGGACATCCTCGCCGAGATCGCCGAAGGGCAGAACGCTCGGGAAGATCACGCGGAGGCGGCCCGGGTCTACGACCACCTCGCGGCGCGCTTCGACGAGCTGTCCGAACGCATCGCTGAGCTGCAGGCCGAGCGCGAGAAGGTCGGCGAGGCGCAGGAACGCGCCCTCCACAATCTGAACGCGCTCCCGGCGCCCGTCGACCTCATCCCGCTGCGCGACAAGCTCGCCTCGTTGGATGAGGCGAACCAGGCCGCGCGCGCCGCGCGCCAGTGGTTCCAGATCTCCGGCGAACTGCAGAATGCGGACGCCGACCGCGAGCAGGCTGAGCAGGATCTCCGGAGCATCGCCAAGACGAAGGCCGACGGGCTCGCCGCCGCGACCTTCCCGATCGACGGGCTGTCTGTCGATGACGGCGGCGTGACGTTCCAGGGGATCCCGTTCTCCCAGGTGAACAGCGCCATGCGCCGCCGCATCGCGTTCGCGATCGCGACCGCCGGGGATCCGAAGCTGCGCCTTGTGATCGTGAAGGACGGTGACCTGCTGGACGCCGACTCCCTCACCGCGATCGCGGACCTCGCTGAGGAACGCGGATACACCGTCCTCGTCGAGCGAGACCGCGACGAGTCTCGTCGCATCGGATTCACCGTCCGCGACGGTTCGATCGCTGAGGAGGCCGCCGCATGATCGGCATGATCGTGATCGAGCACCGCCCGCCCCGCCGCCCGTGGTGGAAGCGCCGCCCCAAGCCGACCACCCGCGCGATCGCGAAGGCCGTGTCCCTGCTCCAGTGCGCGGAAGGCGCCGCCAGCCACGGAGAGCGCGACGGTTGCGTGATCCACGCGCACATGGCCGCGGCCGTGCGAAACCAGCTCCGCCCGATCGTGCCCGCTCGCATGCTCCGTGACCCCGAATGGGTACACCGCCACATCGAAGCACCCGGCGCCCGGATCCAGGCTCGCGTCGAAGATGGGCTGGCGGAATCGTGAGCGCGCTCGCCGAGCTGGGCCGTACCCTCGCGGACACCGCGGATCCGACGTCGTGGGGCACCGCGCATGCGAAGGTCATCGGCTCTTACCAGGCCGGCGCGTTCGCGAAGGCGTCGAGCGTCGAGACCTATGCCCGGCAGATGCTCGCCCCGCGCGACTTCAAGGGCAATGCCGCGACCCGCTCCGGGAACCGGTGGGAGCCGCTGCTGCTCGCGTGGGCTGGCGCCGAACCGAACTCGCTGCTCATCCACCACCCCGACAACCGCCAGTACAGCGCGACCGTCGACGGCGTGCGCGGGCCCTCGATCGTCGAGACGAAGGCGAAGCACAACAAGGTCGTCACCGGTCCGACCCCCCGCGAGATCCGCCAGATGGCCTGGCAGCTCTACTGCCTGCCCGAACTCGACGCCGTCGACTTCGTCTGGGGCGAACTCGTCCGCGATGACCGTGAGGCCGATGGCTGGCGGCTCCGTCGCGACCCCCTCACCATCACTTACCCGCGCGACCACCCGACCATGCTCGCTGCTCTCTCCCTCATCGTTCCGATCGCCGCTGACGTGCTCGCGATCGTGAACGCTGCCCGCACCGAAAGGAGCCCCTTCTGATGTCCACCGCAGTCGTCGCCTACGAGGCCGCATCTCTCAACGACCGGATGAAGTACGCCCAGACCCTCGCTGCTGCCGGCGACCTCATCCCGAAGGGCTTGTGGAACTCGGCCACCAACGTGAACGGGGTCCTCGTCCCTGCCGCCCCATCCCCCGGGAAGGTCCTGCTCGTCATGGAGACGGGCGCGATGCTCGGCCTCATGCCTGCTGCGGCGCTGCAGTCGATCGACGTGGTCGAAGGCAAGGCCACGCTCTCCGCCCGGCTCATGGGGGCACTCATCCGCAAGGCCGGGCACAGGCTCGAGGTCGTGAAGTCGGGATCCATCCCCACCGGGGACTACTCCGTGACGGTCACCGGAACTCGTTCGGATGACGGATCCGTGTTCACGTCGACGTGGGACATCCCGCGGGCAATCCGAGCTGGTCTCGTGCAGTCGTACCAAGCGAACGCGCAGGGAGTGTTCGAGGTCCGCGCACGCTCCGACAAGGGCCACGCGAAGCCGTGGGAGTCCTACGCCGAGACACTCCCGGTGTGGCGGTCCATGTCCGAGGTCGGCCGCGAGGGCTTCTCCGACGTGCTCTTCGGCCTGTACTCCACGGAGGAGATGACCGACGGCGGGATCCCGATCGCCGAACCGGATCCCGAACCCTCCGAGGACTGGAAGGCGCTGTTCGCTGGCGCCAAGACCCGTGCCGAGCTCGACGAGATCGGCGACCGTCTCAAGGAGACAGGCGAGGGCACTGATGCGTTACGCGCCGCGTTCCTCGCCCGCGCCGGCGTGCTTGCTCGTGAGGAGAACACGGTCGACGCCGACATCGTCGATGAAGACACCGCGGGCGGGGACCCTTCCCCCTCCTCGCCCGCGGATCCCGAGGACTACGAAGCGGCCGAGGCCGCACGCTTCGACGCTGCGGTCGCCGCTGGGGAGGTGGACGCGTGACCGACATCGTCGACGGATCCACCGGCGAGTTGCGCCTCTCCCCCGCGGAGACCGCGGTGCAGCAGATGATGGCCGTTCCTGACGGCCTCTACGGTCCGCCGATGACCGCCACGGAGATCGAACAGCGCATCGAGCAGATCGGCGATCTCCTATCGCACATCGCCCGCGTGATCGTCCTGCTGTACGAGGACCGGCACCGGACGGAGGAGAAGTACCAGGGCACGTTCGCAGACTTCATGGTCATGCACGAGAAGGCCGGCGCCGTCCTCGCACGCCAGTACGCGACGGCCAAGACCAAGACCGAGCTGCACGAGGTCAACCTCGCGAAAGAGAAGCTCCGCTACGCCGAAGAAATGCAGGGCGTCTGGCAGAACCGCTCCTATGGCCTGATGAACATCAACAAGAAGTTCACCGGCGGCCCGCGATGAAACTCGCCGTCGTCCGACTCCCCTGGTGGCTGCACTACGAGCGCCCCTGGATGGTCATCGGCGCCGGCACCATCGGCTGGTTCCCGACCTGGGACGAAGCCCAGCACCACGCGATGCAGATCGCCTGAACCACCCACAGAAAGGACACCCCATGGTGGAAGAGAAAGAATCCCCGCCCAGTCTCGCCATGATGCTGGCCCGGGTCCGCCCCGGCACCGACATAGAAGCGGCCGAGGCCCTGCGAAAAGTCACCGCTGCGGTGCAGGAGACCGGGAAGGTCGGCTCGCTCGTGCTCCGCCTCGACGTGAAGCCTGCCGACGGCGGCATCGACGCGGTCGTCGTGACCGACAAGCTCACCACGAAGATCCCCGAGAAGACCCGCATCGGATCCCTCGCGTTCATCACCTCCGACGGTGACCTCTCGCGCACGGATCCGTCCGCGATGCCGCTGTTCACCGACGAGGACATCCGCGACGCCGGCGCGCATGTCGACTACCGCACCGGCGAGATCAAGGAGGCCCCCGGGGCATGACCACCATCGAGGACACCAAGACCGAGGCGGCCGTCGTCGCCGAACTCGCCGACCAGGCCGCAGAGAACCAGCGGGTCGCAGTCGCCGTCGGCGAGGTCTACCTCGTCCGCGGGGACGAGGGCCAGCTGCGCGTCGTGGACACGGACGAGTACGCCGAGCACCCCCGCCGCAAGGTGGCGTCGCGCTCGGTGACGGACGCGAAATCGTTCGTCGAGTACGTGAACCGGCACGGCAGCGAGAGCAGCGAGGTCTACGCGCACACGAACACCTCCAAGGTGGTCGCGGTCATCGACTCTCACGAGGGCGGCGGGTACGACCCGGGCTGGCAGAAGCACCGTGTCAGCCTCGACCTGGAGCACTCCAAGCAGTGGCTCGCGTGGAAGGCCGCCGACGGGAAGCTCTTCGAGCAGAGCGACTTCGCCGACTTCATCGACGACCAGTGGAACGACGTCATCGACCCCGAGCCGGCGCGGATGATCGACATCGCGCGCACCTTCCAGGCGCACACGAAGGTCAACTTCGAGTCGGCGATCAGGGACACGTCGGGAGACGTGAAGCTGTCGTACGTCGAGGACACCGCCGCGAAGGCCGGTCAGAAGGGCGACATCGAGATCCCCGCGCGGATCCAGCTCGCTCTCCGCCCGTACGTCGGCGGCCCGATCTACTCCATCTGGGCGAACTTCCGCTACCGGCTCCGCGGCGGCTCGGTCGCCCTCGGGTTCAAGCTCGAGCGCCCCGAGCTCATCCTCGAGGCGGCCTTCGCAGACATCGTGACGGAGATCCGCGACGGCCGCACCGACAAGCGCGACGGGGAAGAGCTCCGCGTGCACGACGGCATCGGCGAAGTGCCCATCTTCATGGGCCGCCCCGCCTCCTAATCCGGATCGCTGCACGTAGCAGGTGCAGCGCCCCGCAAGACGGGGACGAGCCGAGTAGCAGTCGGCTCGTCCCCTCCACCCACACATCGCCTTCCGTAGCAGGAGCCTCAGCGTGAGCACACCCATCTTCTCTGATCCGACCCCGGAGCAGGTACAAACCGGCCCCGTCCGACTCCCTTCGACGCCCGCCTCGCGCCGCAACCGCGCCTCCGCGAAGAAGGCTGGATCCGGCTTCGAGCGCGCGCAAGCCGACTGGCTCGCCGACCGCCTCGACGACGACCGCATCGACCGCCGCGTCCGCAACGGCGCGAAGGACCGCGGCGACATCGCGGGAGTCCGCACCATCAGCGGCGGCCGTGTCGTCATCGAGTGCAAGAACACCACACGACTCAATCTGCCCGGATGGCTGCGCGAAGCCGAATCCGAACGCTTCCACGACGACGCCGCGATCGGTGTCGTCATGCACAAGAAGCGCGGCACCACGAACCCGGCCGAGCAGTACGTCACCATGGACGCCGAGACGTTCGCGCGCCTCCTCGAAGGCCGGTCCGGACTGTGAGCGCCGCACCCTCCCGCCGCACCGAGATCGGCGGGCAGCCTGTCGTCCTGACCGCGGCGGACACCGCCCGGTTCTGGTCCCACGTCGACGTCCGCGGGCCGCGCGAGTGCTGGCCGTGGACGCGCGCGCGGGCAGGCGCCGGCTACGGACGGTTCAGCGCGTCGGGCCGCCTGCTCACAGCGTCCCGCGTCGCGTACGAGCTGACCCACGGCCCGCTGCACTCTGCGGAAGCCCGGCACACGTGCGACAACCCCCCGTGCTGCAACCCGGCCCATCTGATCCCGGGCAGTCACGCGCAGAACATGGCCGACATGGCCGAGCGCGAGCGCTCCCCTCAACGCCGCCTCACGGCCGTGCAGGTCAAGGAGATCCGCTCTCGACGTCGCGCCGGCGCGCTGATCGTCGCTCTCGCCGCCGAGTTCGGCGTCACTCCTTCGAACGTCTCGCAGATCGTTCGCCACCGCACCTGGAAGCACCTCGGAGAAGCAGCATGAGCGCCTGGCCCGACACCCTCAACGTCGCCCCGATCCGCGAATGGCCGGGTGAGCTCACCCGCACACGCCGCCGCGCACTGTTCAGCGCGCCGTTCGCCGATACGCTCAACCTGCTCGACCGTGAGATCGACCACCTCACCGACACACGCGTGCAGCGGCAGTCCGCGGAGCTACTCGTCGCGATTCCCGCCGGCGCACTCTGGCGGCAAGACGGACGCCCGCGCGCGCACGCCGCCGCCGAGCACCCCGGCGTGATCTTCTCGATCGACTCCCGCCACGGGCACCTGTCCTACCCATGCGACACGTTCACCGCGTGGGGCGACAACCTCCGCGCGATCGCGAAGGCGCTCGAAGCGCTACGCATGGTCGACCGGTACGGGGTAACGAAGCGTGGCGAGCAGTACCGCGGGTTCCTCGCGCTCGAAGCGACCGCCGCACCCGCCGGATTCGCCACGGCGGATGCCGCGCTCGCCTACCTCGAGCAACTGGTCGACGGATGGGCGGACCGCCGCGAGCCAGCGCGTCTGCTGCGCGGGGCTCAGCGCATCGCGCACCCGGACAGCGGCGGCGCTGCGGTGACGTTCCAGCGGGTGTCGCTCGCCGAGGCCACGCTCCGAGAGGCGGGCCTGCTGTGACCCTCCTCACGCTCAACACCGGCAACGACGGCACCCTCACCTACGACGAGTTCCTCCGCGAGAAGGTCGCGTTTGACCGCGCGTTCGGGTTCGATGTCCGCGACGAGTGGCTGTCCCCGATCATGCGGCCGGGACACCCCGACTTCAAGCCGCACCAGGCGGACATCGTGAAGTGGGCGGTCAAGGGCGGCCGCCGGGCGATCTTCGCCCGCTACGGCCTCGGCAAGTCCGTCATGCAGCTGGAGGTCCTGCGACTGATCGTCGAGCACGGCCCCGCCCTCGGCGGCGACCGGAACGCGTTCGGCGTCGAGACGCGCCGCGCGCTGATCGTCGCGCCGCTGGGTGTCCGGTTCGACATCATCCGCGACGGCCACGAGCTGCTCGACACCGAGGTCCGGTTTGTCCGGTCGACGGCGGAAGTCGATCCGGCATGGTCTGGCCTGTACGTCACGAACTACGAGTCCGTGCGCGACCGAAAGCTCGACCTGTCGCTGTTCATCGCGGCGTCGCTCGACGAGGCCGCCGTGCTGCGCTCGTTCGGCTCTGAGACGTACCAGCGGTTCCTGCCGCTGTTCGCCAGCATCCCGTTCCGGTTCGTCGCGACGGCCACGCCGGCGCCGAACCGCCACAAGGAGCTGATCCACTACGCCGGGTTCCTGGGCATCATGGACACCGGCCAGGCGCTCACGCGGTTCTTCAAACGGGACTCGTCGAAGGCGGGGAATCTCAAGATCCACCCTCACAAGCGCCGCGAGTTCATGCTGTGGCTGAACACGTGGGCGTGCTTCTTCCAGCGTCCCTCCGATCTCGGGTACTCCGACGACGGCTACGACCTGCCCCCGCTCGAGGTGCTGTGGGAAGAGGTCGAGGTCGAGCTGCTGTCTGATCAGGTCGAGAAGACCGGTCAGGGTGTTCTCGTTCGGGCGGGTGCGAAGTCGGCGATCGAGTCGGCGCGAGAGAAGCGCCACACGCTCGACGCCCGCATCGCGAAGACGCGACAGATCGTCGTCAACCACTGGATGGACCCCGACGAGCACTCGCAGATCATCCTCTGGTGCGATCTGAACGACGAGCAGGACGCGCTCGAAGCCACGCTTACCGACCTCGGGCTGACGTTCTCGTCGATCCGTGGCGCGCAGTCCGACGAAGAGGTCGAGGAGCAGTTGCGCGCCTGGCTCGCCGGCGAGACCTACGCCCTGGTCGGGAAGCCGATGATGCTCGGCCGTGGACTAAACCTCCAGCAGTGCTCGACGGCTGTCTTCGTGGGCGTGACGCACAAGTACGAGCAGACCGTGCAGGCCATCCACCGGATCCATCGGTTCGGGCAGAAGAACGCTTGCCGTGTGCACCTGATCTACGGCGAGTCCGAGACTGATGTGCGCGACAACCTGCTCACGAAGTGGCAGGAGGACGACGCTCTCACCGACACGATGAGCGAGGTACTCCGCGAGTTCGGCCTCAACGCGACGGCCGTCTCCGCCGAGCTCGCCCGCGCGATGGGCATCGATCGGGAGTCGTGGGAGGGCCAGGACTGGCAGATCGTCCTCAACGATTCTGTGGTCGAGTGGCGCGACCACGTCGCTGCGGAGTCGATGGGCCTGATCGTCACGTCGATCCCGTTCGGCGGGAAGTACGAGTACTCAGCGAACTACGCCGACTTCGGCCACGTCGACGACAACGCGCAGTTCTGGTGGCAGATGGACTATCTGACGCCGTCGCTGCACCGCGCGCTGATGCCGGGCCGGATCCTCGCCGTGCACGTGAAGGACTTCCCGCTCTACGGATCCGTCACGGGGACGGGCGTCTACACCTTCGACACCATGCATGCAGAGGCGATCGCCCACTACACCGGCCACGGGTTCGACTACTTCGGCATGATCACCGTCACCACCGACGTGGTCAGGGAGAACAACCAGACCTACCGCCTCTCCTACTCGCAGATGCTCCAGGACCACGCGCGCATGGGCGTCGGCTCGCCCGAGTATGTGCTGCTGTTCCACAAGCCGCAGACGAACCGGACGAACGGATGGGCGGACACCCCCGTCACGAAGATGTGCGCGGTGCATCTGCCGATGCTCAAGAAGAAGAAGCCGCGTTCTCAGTGGGGCCCATGTGACCCCATCCAGCCGTGCGACGACTACTCCGTCGGGCAATGGCAGATCGACGCCGCGGCCGAATGGCGTACGGGCGGCGACCGGCTGCTGACCGTCGACGAGCTCGCCGCGCTCGAGGTCGGTGTACGCGCGAAGCTGTTCACCGCGCAGTCGGAGCGCACGGTCTACGACTACGAAGCGCACGTCGCGCTCGCTGACCGCCTCGCCGCGAAGAACGCCCTGCCGGGGACGTTCGCATCCCTCGTGCCGGGGTCGTGGCGTGACGACGTGTGGACCGACGTGCTCCGCATCGACACCCTCAACTCCGAGCAGCGCCGACGCGAGGTCGAGGCGCACATCTGCCCGTTTCCGCTCGACATCCCCCGCCGGCTCATCGCCATGTACTCCAACCCCGGCGAACTGGTCGGCGACTCGTTCAGTGGCCTCGGCTCCACGGTCCTCGAAGCAGTCCGCCAGGGCCGCCGCGGGTTCGGATCCGAACTCAACCCGGTGAGCACGGCCGACTCGGTCGTCTACCTCACCCGCCACGACAACGAGGCGAACACCCCCACGCTGTTCGACCTCCTCGACCTCGAAGGGAGCGCGGAATGACGCCCGCGATCACGAACGGCCTTCCGTTCCTCGACTTCTTCGCCGGGTTCGGCGGCGCCAGCAGCGGCCTCGTGGAGTCAGGCTTCCAACTCATCTCTGCCTACAACCACTGGGAGAAGGCGATCCTGGTTCACTCCGCGAATCACCGCGACGCGGACCACGTGCAGGGCGACCTCTCAGGCTACGACATGCGCCGCCTCCCCTACGCGCCGGTGCTGTGGGCATCGCCCGAGTGCACTTGGCACTCGCCGGCCGGTGGCCGCAAGCGAGTGAAGGCGACGGCGCCGACGCTGTTCGGTGACGACCCTCTCCCGCCAGAAGCTGGTGTGCGATCGCGAGCGACGATGTACGACCCGCTCCGCGCGACCGAGGCTCGCAACTTCGACGTGATCCTCATCGAGAACGTCGTCGAGGTCGCGTCGTGGCCGCTATTCGAGCCCTGGCTTCGCATGTGGGAGTCGCTCGGATACCGGTGGAAGATCGTCAACGTCAACGCGGCGCATATCTACTCCGCGACGAACGCTCCTGCGGGGCAGTGGCGTGATCGGATCTACATCGCCCTCACCCGCAAGGGTGTGCCGCAGCCTCGGCTTGAGCCCTCGCCTCCGGCGTGGTGCCCGCAGTGTGACTCCGTGGTGTCGACCCGCCAGCACTGGAAGAAGCCGACGCCGGAGGGCGCACCGCGCTTCGGGAAGTACGGCACCCAGTACGTGTACGTCTGCGACGCCGGCGTGCACTCTCTGCAGATCGTGGAGCCATACGTGCTCCCAGCGGCGGCCGTCATCGACTGGTCGGATCTGGGCATCCGGATCGGTGACCGTGCCTACCTGGGCATGAGGATGCTGAGCGCCGCTACGCTCCGGAGGATCGAGGTCGGCCTTCGGATGTTCGCCCGCCCGGCCGTCGTCGCGAACTCTGGCCAGACGTGGGATGCGGCCAACCCGCGGCATCCGCGGTTCGGAGAGCACGACTCCTATTACCGCGCGTGGGACTCCCTCGCTCCGCTCATGGCACGCCAGGCTGGCGGTACCGGCGACGGCATCGCGGTCCCGCCGTACATGTTCGCTGTGAATCACGACGGCGACGCCCGCGCCCGCGAGCTCACCTCGGGGCCCCTGCCGACGCGCTCGACGAAGATCGGTGACGGGCTCGCGTTCCCGCCGATCCTGTCGCACCAGTACGGCGAGCAGGCTGGGTCCGAGCGACGCAACAGCGACCCCGCCTTCGCACCTCTGGGCGCGATCACCGCCGGAGGCGCACACCACAACCTCGTGGTGCCGCCCTACATCGCCGAGCTCTACGGCACCGGCACCGTCCGCGGTGTCGAGGATGCTGCCCTGTCGGCGGTGACCGCCGGCGGGAGCCACCACGGGCTCACCATCCCACCGGGCGCGTTCCTGTCGAAGCATCACGGCGGCCTGGACTACGCGCGCATCGAGCACATGAACAAGAGCATCGGCGAGCCGCTTCCGGGGATGGTTGCCCGCCCGAACGTGTCCCTCGTCATTCCGGAGCGCACGCGCCCGAAGACCACGTTCGATGGCGAGCTCCCCTTCGACCTCGATGATGTGCGGTTCCGCATGCTGGGCCCGAAGGAGCACCTCCGCGCGCAGCGGTTCTGGGACGACTACGACACGTCCGCGGCGAACAAGAGCGAGACGACGCAGGGCGCCGGGAACGCGGTCGCGGTGAATGTCGCGCACTGGATCGGCAACGACGTCAACGAGGCGCTGGGAGTGGCGGCATGATGTCTCCGCTCTCCCCCGGTATGCGCCTTCACGGACACTGCGGTGGTGCGTTTGGCCGCGACGGGTACGGCGAGAAGCTCGTCGTCGCATCTGGCGTTTGGAACAGCCGTGTCTGGGTCGTGGCGGAGATTCGAAGCGGCTCCACGCCTTGGCTGGGGCTCGCTTCCGGCGTGACGATCGAAGACGCCGCATCGTGGCTGGTCCCTGACGAGTTCGGCGAGTACCGATGAGCGCCCGGAAGGTGAACGTCCTCGCCTGCGACAAGGACGGCTGCACCGAGCAGGTCGCCGCCCACGACCGCGAGCCCGCCGAGGCGCTCCGCCTCCGGGCTCGGCGCGACCACGGCTGGCGGTCCATCCCGTCGTTCACGGCTGGCGGCCACACCGACCTCTGCAGGTGGCATGCATGACGCCACCATTCCGCGCCGTCCCGACGACGTACCCGCACGAGGAGCCCCGCGGCTCCTGCCGCCCGTCCTGCTGCAAGACCCCGTATTTCTGCGCACGCCAGCATGCGTGCGCCTGTCACCAAGGAGCCGCCGTGGCCGACCGCACACCCGCGATCGCGATCCTCGCCCTGGACCGCCGAGACGCCGCCCGTGGACGCGCGTGCGTCCTCAGCGCCGCCCAGTCCGACCGTGTCGTACCGCAGCACCGGCAGGGTGGGATGGGCGGTCGGGCGAACAAGCACCGGCTCGCGAACCTCCTGTGGATCGACTCGATCCTGAACGGCCTGATCGAGACAGACGCGGAGTGGGCGAAGCTCGCCCTCGCCTGGGGCGTGAAGGTGCCGATCTGGGTGAACGACGTCGCGCGCGTACCCGTCTACTTCGCGAACGAGCGCCGCTGGTACGCCCTCATGGGCGAGCAGCGGCACGAACTCACCGCCGCCGCCGCTCTCGACATGATGCTCGACGTCTACGGAGACCTGTACCTCGACTGGAAAGCCGCAGCAGACGACACGGACCGTGCCCGCGTCCTATTCGAAAGGGCGGCCCGCTGATGGTGTGGTTCAAGGTCGATGACGGCTTCTGGTCGCACCCGAAGGTGCTACCGCTGTCGCCCGACGCCGTCGCGCTGTGGGTGCGCGCGGGCGCATACTGCGCCCACCAGCTCACGAACGGGATCGTGTCCCCGCAGGCGCTGCGCATGCTCGCCGACCGCGACGCCGCCGTGGAACTGGCGAACGCAGGACTCTGGGACGTCGTGCCGGAGGGCTTCCGATTCCATGACTGGGCCAAGTACCAGCCGACGCGCGAGCAGGTCGAGACCGACCGCGCCGCGGCGACAGAGCGGAAGCGGAAGTCCCGCGAGGCGTCACGGCGTCGGTCACAGAGCGAGTCACGCCGTGACGCACGCGGGACTGACGCAGTGATCCCCACCTCGGCGCCGAAGTACGCGCCGCCCCCAGCGCCCACACACACGCCAGATCCGTTCTGCCCCAAGCACATGCCCGCCGGGCCGCTCGGGAAGCCCTGCCGCGCGTGCGGCGACGCCCGCATGGCCGTCGAGGCTGCACGGGCCGCGGCGAAGGCTCGGCCCACTCCGATGCCGACACCGGATCCCGAGTGCTTGCTGCATCCGGGCTATCCCCTGCCGTGCCACCGGTGCACACAAGACGCTGACGGGGCTGGCTGATGCGCATCACCGTCGACATCCCGGACCGCGACTGGGCGCGCCTCGTCGGGGTCGCAGAGGAGCGCGGAGTCAAGCTGCCCGAGCTGGTGTACGCCGCGGTTCTCGACCTGATGCCGTGGCGCGACACGATCGCCGACCAAGTCCAGCACCTCGCCCGCGCCGGCTTCCCCGACGCACGCATCGCGGAGCGCCTGGGTGTCAACAACGCCCAGGTGTCGGCGCTACGTCGTGAGGCCGGAATCCCCGCCAATCGATTCACCCGCGGCGAAGGCCGCAACCCAGGAAGGAAGACAGCATGAGCACCATCACCATCTACGGAGCCTCCGACGACCTTGTCGAGGTGGAGGGCGAGTTCTCCGAGGAGTTCAGCGCCTACAACGGCTGGCGGGGACGGGTGATCGCCCCCAGCGGGCAGAACCTCATCGTCACCGCCGAGTACTCGAAGACCGGGGAGGACTACTGGACTCTCGGTGTCGAAACGTCGGGCACCTGGCCGGCGTGGGGCATCCAGTTCGCCGAGGCACCGCGCGAGGGTGACCCGGCGATCATCATCGAGGTTCCGGCCGGGACCGTCATCGAGACGATCGAGCGCTGATGGCCGGTGAGACCGTCATCACCGTGGTGGGAAATCTCACCGCCGACCCCGAGCTGCGCTACACGCAGAACGGGCTGCCGGTGGCGAACTTCACCATCGCCTCGACGCCGCGCACCTTCGACCGCCAGGCGAACGAGTGGAAGGACGGCGAAGCGCTGTTCC
>Ga0308170_10001945_pt1 | contig 18419 bp, 19 predicted proteins | sample PhyBR2_2_FD_202136 | JGI IMG/M metagenome (GOLD analysis project Ga0308170, IMG submission 202136) | Phyllosphere microbial communities from UC Gill Tract Community Farm, Albany, California, United States - DLSLSB.R2 | ecosystem: Host-associated > Plants > Phyllosphere > Unclassified | place... | reverse complement strand
CAATTTCTGCCTGCGAGAACGAGAGCTCGACGAGGAGGAGGGGGAAAAGGAGAGCGACGAGGACGCACCCTCGAACAGCACCGGGACCGAGTCGACCGCATTGGCGCACACGCCCCTCCTGACGACGCTCCCGCCCCTCGCGACCTTGCCCGCCCGCTCGTCGAGCCGCAGCGTCGGCCTCGGCAGCGTCTTGACCGTCCACTCGGTCTCGGCGACGTCGCCCGGGCAGAACTGGTCGCGCACGCCGACGAGACGATACGTGCCCGCGCGAGGACGGCGGATGGCGATCTCGCCGTTGGCGTCCTTGGTGCTGAAGGTCGAGGGCGGAGGGAGCTTGCCGTCCCGAGCGGCGGCCGGGCTCTGGTAGGTGATCGTCCAGGGCTGCGAGCGGGCGAGAGGGACGTCAGCTCATGCTGCGCCGTGCAGAGAGAGTAGTAGGAAGAGTGAGAGAGAAAGGGAGACGCACGCCCTCGCCGGTGAGCCGAAGCGGGATCCGAGCGGTGTCGTCGTCGCGCAGGGTGACGGTGCGCACGCCCTCGGCGCCGTGGAAGCGCGCAGTCGGCTTGGTGCGGCGCACCTCGACGTTGAGGTCGCTGCCCGTGAGCGGGCGCTTGCAGCCATGGGCGTCGCGGACGCTCTCTGCGAGCGAGGGAAAGAGGACGAGCGGGTCAGCCTCGGCGAGAAGGACCTGTTCCTCGGCGAGAGAAGGACGACGCACCGAGCGAGAGTGCGAACTGGCCGCCTTGCTGAGCGATATGCTTGGGGATTTCGACCTCGAGCGTGTAGGGCGACTTGGTGATGCCCTTGATCGCCTGCGCCGACTGCCCGACGACCGAGTACTCGATGTCCCACGGCGCCGTGCCCTGCAGGAGTGCACGCATGCAGGATCAGTCACGGCGACGATGATGAGACGGAGAGAGAGGATCTCGAGGCGAGGGAGAGTAAGCGAGAGACGCACCTGCAGCTCGATCTCGACCTGGACCGTCTCGCCCTCGCAGCTGTGCACCGTCTTGCCCTCCTTAGCGTTCCTCCACTTGGCGTCGCCGACCTCTGCGACCTCGTGGCGGTACACCTGCGCGCTCGCGCCGCCCTCGGGCAGGTCGACGACGCCCTGGTAGAACCGGTCGTCGATGCGCGTGAAGCGGTACTCCCAGCGGCCTGGACCGGGCGCCTCGAGGCGCACCTCGTCGCGCGAGTGCTGCACCCGGCGCTGCTTGCGCGACGTGCGCACGGCGCGAGCGCCCGAGGGGTCGAGCTGCGTGACGGCGTAGTGGACGACGAACGGCGGCGCGCCCGTGAGGTGGAGCGAGGCGATGGCGCCCGTCTCGGCGTTGCAGACGTCGTGGATCGGCGTGAAAGTGGTCGAGAGTGTTGGGCGAGGCTGGACGACGAGCGTGCACTGCGACGGATCGACAAAAAGTCAGGATCGGGCACCTCGAGGAGGACGAACGAGAAGAGGAAGAGGAAGAGGGACGCACGGTGTTGGGGACGAGGACGGCGCCGGTGCAGTGCTTGCTCTTGACGCCGACGACCTCGTACGTGCCCGCCTGGTCGACCTCGACCTCGGCCCTCGCCGTCTGCGTCTTGACGAGGCGCGTCCAGCCCTCGACGCCCTGCGCCGCCGGCGAGAACCGCACCTGAACGTCGAACGCGCCGTCGCCCGCGCGCAGGTCGTCGTCGACGCCCTGCAGCCGCAGCTGGAGCTTCTTGCGGCCGCCCTCGAGCAAGTGCACGTCGTCGCCCTTTGCGCACTCGCCGACGAAGGCGACCTCGGGCGGGCGGTGCACGACGACCGAGCGGCTCGTGACCGTGCCGGGGAGGAGGTGCGGCAGCGCCTTGTTCCTGCTGGCGCTCGGCGCCTTGTCCTTGGTCGTGCCGACGGGCAACGCCGACGCGCGCGCGAGGTCGTACGTGACCTCGTTGCCGTACGCGTCGACGACGGCATCGAGGTAGTACGTCGTGCGGCCCGCCTGCGCGAGCGAGACGTTCATCGGCACGGGCACGACGTCGTCGCCGCCGCTGCCGTCGCCGCCGCCGACGATGCCGTCGAGCGTCTCGTCCTTGCGCACGCCGCGCTGCGGGTCGCCGACGCGCGCGTGCCAGCGCACCGAGAGGGGCTCGGAGCCGCTCACGGCGAGGCCGAGGGGCCAGCTCTCGGGCAAGCCCGCGTTGGGCACGAGGCAGCGGTGCTCCTCGTCGGCCGAGCGGGTCGCGCCGAGGTCGAACCCGGCCGACGGGCAGCGCACGATGCGCACCTCCTCGAACGCAAGCGCGACGGCGCCTGGGTCGGCCGAGCCGGCGCTGGCGGTGCTCGCGGCCGTGATGGCGCGCTTGCGGCGGATGCGCACGCTGTGGCCGTCCTTGTCGACGACCGAGTCGAGGCGGACGAGGCCGAGCGCCGAGACGGGGAGGTAGTACAGCGACTCGGACGGCGCGAGGCCGAACGGGTCGCTCTTGTCGGGCGCCGAGGCGGCGGCGGGCCCGTCGGACGGGAGGCGGTGGCGCAGGGCGTGCTGCGGCGAGGCGCCCTTGCCGCTGGCGCCGCCGTGCGGGTTCGACGACGACGAGGCGGGGACGAGGGCCCACTCGGAGGCGAGGGCGAGCTCGTCGTCGAGGTTGTTCTGGGTCGACGAGGACGACGACGAGGAGGCGTCGCCGCGGTTGCGATGGTGCGAGGGGTGGGCGTGGCGGACGAGGGACGAGGCGGGGACGGTGACCTGGTGCGAGGTGGGCGGGTCGTCGAACGAGGTGAGGGTGTAGGTGACCTTTGCCGGGACCGTGTTGTTGAAGACGAGCGGGATCAGGGTCGGGTCGGCCTTGTGGTGGCCGCCGGGGAGGAGGGACCGCGACGAGGACGAGGCGTGTCGGCAGTAGATGGTCGACAAGGGGTTGAGCATGGCGGTCGAGACGGCGAGGATGCGGACGGTGAACTGGCCGCCGAGGTGGCTCTTGTCGGTGCCGACGACCGACGCGAGGCGGACCTTGCGCTCATCGGTCGAGAGGGCGCGGGTGACGAGGCCCTTGACGGCGACGGGGAGGAGGTACGAGGCGGTGAACTGCGTGCGACGAGGGTCGGGTCAGGGTCAGAGGGTCGAGTCGGTCGAGTCGGTCGAGTCGGTCGAGCTGGAGCGAGGCGAGGAGGAGGGGGAGGAGGAAAGAGGGGAACGCACAGTCCACCGGCCGAAGAGGAGCCAGTCCGAGGCCCACAGGACGAGCCTGATGGCCCACCGGGCCTGCCAGCCCCACTCGAGGCGAGGGACGCGGAGGAACGAGACGAGGGCGACGGTGCCGGCGTCGGCGAAGAGCCACTTGACGAGCTGCCAGTTGACGGGGACGAGGGCGTCGTCGGGTGCGAGGGGTGGTGGTGGAGCCTGGTGGGGCCACAGGGCGTCTGCGAGCTTGTAGGCCTGCACGAGGACGAAGAGGGACGCGAGCGCGAGCCGGAGAGTCGGCGGGTCGACGATGTGCTCGGGGATGCGGGGCGGTGGCCGCGGTGGCGGTGGTTGGGGCTGTGCCATGCACTGGCTGCACTCTACTGCTCGGTCGGGGCTGGAGCAGGGTGCTGCGGTGGAGGAAGCAGGAGAGGACGAGGCGAGCTTCCCTCTCGTCCTCATCAATCGTCGTCCTCATCGCCTCGCTCATCTCACAGCTCCCCATGAGCAGCACAAAGCTCGTCCCCGACCAGGTCCTCCTCCTCGAGCAGGCCACACTCAAGGTGCGCACCCGTCCCTCCCCCCTTTGACCGACCAGAGCCGCCCGCTCACCCCCACTCGGCCCTCTCGTCATGCTCCCAGGCTCCGCTCGATGCCCTCCGCAAGGTCCACAAGCAGACCCAGAAGACGTACGAGTACAACCTCCAGCCGACGAGCACCTTCGCCCAGGACCTCGCCTCGCTCCTCTCGACCACGGCCCTCCACGCCCATGACCCGGCCCTCTCGGACCACGAGCGCGCCGACATGCTCGCCCGCGTCGACGCCATGATGGCCCGCATGCGCACCCTCAAGCGCAAGCTCGCCGACCTCGGCACACAGAGCGACCGCGCCCTCCGGGTCGCTCAGGCCCGTGTCGACCACCTCGCCGCCCTCCCCGACTCGATCCAGCAGCCAGAGTACGCCCCCTGGGCCCGCCGTCGCCTCAGCCACCAGCTCGTCGACTACTTCCTGCGCGCCAACTCGCCCCTCAAGGACACGGCCCGCCTTCTCGCCGACCACGAGGGCATCGCCGACCTCGTCGACGACGACCTGTGGGACGACATGGCAAAGGTCGAGCGCGGCCTCGACGAGCACCGCCTCGACGACGTCCTCTCTTGGGTCGGCGAGAACCGCACCGCCCTCAAAAAGCTCAAGGTGCGCTCCCTCTCTCACCTCCCCTTCCTCCTCCTCTCGCTCTCGACCCTGACCTTCTTGTCGCACCGCGCGCAGTCGCCGCTCGAGTTCCGCATCCACCTCCAGGCCTACATCGAGCTGTGCCGCAAGCGCGACCTCGTCAAGGCCATCGCCTACGCCCGCAAGCACCTGTCGCACGCCGCCGCCGCCGACCTCGAGCCGCCGAGCGCGAACGGCGACACGGCCGCAGGCGCCGCGGCAGCGGGACCAGGAGGCACGAGCGCGATCGAGGGTGGATCAGGGTCGTACATGGGCGAGCTGCAGCAGGTGCTCGCGCTCCTCGCGTATGGGCCCGCGACGACGTGCAGACCGTACCAGGTGCGCTCTCTTCTCTCGCCCTCTCCGTCTGTGACTCTCCCTCGTACTGAGCTAAGTCCTCTTCGCATGTCTACAGGAGCTCTACGCGCCTTCACGGTGGGCCTCCCTGCGCTCCCTCTTCCGCACGACCTTCCTCTCGCTCCACTCGCTCCCGTCGATCCCGCTCCTCCACATGTCGCTCCAGGCCGGCATCGCCTCGCTCAAGACGCCCATCTGCGTCCCGCTCCCGGCCGGGACGCCGACTGCCCCGCCGTCGGCGTACCCGCTCGGCGCGAGGCCCTTGCGCACCATGATCACGCCGCAGGGCGAGATCGTCCTCGAGGCGCCGACGCCGGCGCCCGCACCCGTACCTGCGTCCTCCTCGACCGCAGCGCGCATCTCGCCCATCCCGACGCCGTCGCCCGCGCCCGTCCCGGTCCACGCGCTCGAGGGCGCCTCCTCGGCTCAGTGCCCGCTGTGCTCGTCGGCGCTGCGCGCGCTCGGCGCCGAGGTCCCCTACTCGCACCACGTCAACTCGACGATCGTGTGCCCGCTCACCGGGCGCGTCGTCGAGGGCGACGGCGGCGAGGGCGGGCAGCTCGTCGCGCTCGTGAGCCGCGTTCGGGGCGAGGGGAGGGTCTACTCGCGAGAGGTGCGTCGTCGGGCCTCGCTGCTCCTCTCCACATCCTGCGCGTACCGTCCTGCAAGAACGTCGAGCTGACTCGCCGATCGTCGCGCTCTCCTCTCGCAGGGACTCGTCCTCCGGGCGTCGCAGCATCCCGAGGGCAAGCTCGTCGAGCCCGTCACGGGCGAGGTCTTTGAGTGGGACGACCTCAAGAAGGTGCGCACCTCGTCTCGCTCTGTCTTTCTCTCTCTCTCGCACTCGTCGCTGCGGCGTCGAGCGAGCTGGAGCTGACGGTCTTCCTCCTCGTCCCCACGCAGGTCTACATCTCGTGAGCCTCGCCCTCTCTCCTCGCCGTTCCCCTGTACTCGTCGCCGCCTTCTCGATATGCGTAGCCATCCTGTTGTCCTCTCTGTCGAGCCACGCCTGGAACACGTCCACTTTCTCGGCTCTCGCTCCTCGTCTCGCTCGCTCGTGCGCTGAGAGGAAAGAAAACAGCAGATGAGTCGACAGCCACCCTCCCTTCTACAGCCCCTCGTCGTCCTCGTCCCCGCTAGCCCAAGGAGCAGGCGCTTTTCACTTCTCGAACGACTTGAGGACGGCCTCGAGGTCGAAGCCGGGTGCGTCCGGGTCGGTGATGACTGCGAGCGGGCGGGCGAGCGAGGGCGTCAGCGCGGGCTCCTCCCAAGAGCAAGGACGAATCAGGACGAGAAAAGAGAGGGACGCACGGCCCGAGTTGCCCTGCTGCTTGGCGGCCCACGCCTTCTTGGCCTCCTGAAGCCAGTGCTCGCGCAGCTGGACCTCCTTGCGCGCCGCGTCGTGGTCGAACTTGTCCTGGAGCGTCTTGCGGTGCACGACGCCGTAGACGATGCCCGATGCGAGGGCCGTGTACCGGAGGACCTGCGAGGCGAAAGCGAGGCGGAGGGAGATGGCGATGAGCGGGGAGGAGGACGAGGGCGAGGGGACGAAGGCGACAGGGCGAGGAGGGGTGCGGGGTGGAAGCAGAGTGTCAATGCCTGTGCTCGTGCGTCTCGTGGACGTGCTGCTGCCCCTCGAGCGAGACCCGGCCTCGCTCTCCTCGAGCAGCCGAGGCGACCGACTCGTCCGCTCGGCGACGGCACCTCGAGCCGGCTCGCCCTGCTGGGCGGCCTCGATGAAGACCGAGTGCACCCTCACACGCATCCGATCCGTCGTCGAGAGCGTGCGGTGGCTATGGTCGAGGGCGGAGTCGAGGGTGGGCGAGACGAGACGAGCGGCGACGACGCCGCCGCAACCCGGGGCGACGAGGGCTGGAGGGACGCACGTTGACAGCGGGCGAGACCATGGCGAAAGAAACAGGAACGGGCGGCGGCGGGTGAGGAGGGAGCGAGGAGGCGAGCGTCCGAGTCGTGTCGTCGGCGGCGACGAGCTCTGCAGGAGGAGCAGCGCAGCCTCGCCCGCCTCGCACCGCACCAGAGCTACCAGCGACTCGATTAAGCCATCTACCGCACACTTCAAAAGCGCCTCGTCCACCCGCGCCGACCCAGATCCGCCGCCGCCCTCGTCCCCTCCTCCTCCTCGGCCCCGCCTCGTCGTCCACCTCGCTCGCCCTCTCCACCTCAAGCAGTCCATCTCGCCCGACATGTCGACCGACGGCAACCGCTCTCAGAAGACGATCCGCCTCGCATCGCGCGGCAAAGGGTGCGTCCTCGTCCCCTCCCCCCTCCTTGACGACCTAGCGCTGATCTTGAGCCTCTCCACAGCTGCCACCTCGTCACCGACGAGATCGTCAAGGGCCTCGGCGACTCGCTCAAGAACACCAAGGTGCGCTCACGCTCTCGCACCTGTCGCACGACCGCCGCGCACCGCAGCTGACCACCTTCTCTCGGACCTCGTCCACCGCCTCTCCCTCTCGACGCTCCTGCCCCCTCCTTCCTCCCCCTCTGCGCTTCTCTCCTCACCTCTGCGCACGCACAGATCGGCATCCTCTTCCTCTTCCTCCAGCACACCTCGGCCGGCCTCAGCATCAACGAGAACTGCGACCCCGACGTGCGTACCGACATGGACCGCTGCCTCGACGAGATTGTGAGGGAGGACTTTGCTTGGGAACACGTCGACGAGGGCCCCGACGACTCGGTGAGCCACACGAAGAGCAGCATCATCGGCATCTCCCTCCAGATCCCCATCTCGGACGGCAGGCTCGCGCTCGGGACGTGGCAGGGTGCGTTCCCTCTCTCCCTCTCTCTCTCTTCTGCCTCGTCGCTCTTCAGCCTCACTTATTCGCTCTCGCGCTCGCAGGCATCTACCTCACCGAGTTTCGCCACCTGCCGCACTCGCGCAAGGTCGTCGCCACCATCATCTGAGCGTCGGCGCTCGTCCTCGCTCTTCCTGTACATGCTCCTCTCCTTGGCCGCACCGCGGCGTCTTCCTCCTCTGTGCATAGAGCTGCAACGTCCCTTTCCATCTTTCGAGCGAGCGCTTTGAGCCCTGTGAGCGAGAGCGAGAGCGAGAGAGCCGCAACGGCTGGCGAGAACGCTTCCTCGGCGCGCACGGCCCTCTCTGCGTCGACGCACGAAGCTCGTCGTCCTTCTCGGGCTTTGCTTCTCGCACATGCGAGCTCTCGAGCGCGAGCTTCGCTCGCGAGGCTAGGCAAGAAAGGAATGAGGAAAACGGGCCCGCTTTTTGCACAGAGAGAAGACGAACACGAGGGCCAAGGCGATCAAGCGGGCGGACAAGAGGAGCACAGGACGAAAAGCTAAGGTGGTAAGGGGAGAGGTACGACAGGAGGGAAGGGAGTGAGGACAAAGTGAGGGAGAGGGAGGCTCCAAGCAGGGGAAGGACGAGAGGCGACCGAGCGACGACGGCGACGACGGGCGCTCAGAACGACGCCGCGAACATGCCCGTCGAGGCGGCCGAGTGCGGTGGCGACGCGCCGAGCGGCGACATCCACTCGGCGGCGAAGCCCGCCTGGGCCTGAGCGTGCGCGTGCGCCGCCTGCTGCTGCTGAAGCGCGAGGAGGACCTGCGGGCTGAGGTACGCCGGCCCGCCGAACTGCGGCTGCTGCTGCTGCTGCTGCATGGCGTAGAACTGGCCGAGGACGGCCGGGTTGGCGCCGCCGAGGGCGGCCGAGTAGGCGTGCGCGGCGTGCGCCTGGGCCTGGGCCTGCGCGTGCTGCTGCTGCGCGTACGCCGACGAGAGGCTCGACGGGACCGAGTAGAACGACGGCGCCGACGTGCACGGCGACGGCGCGTTGCCGGCGCCGAGCGCGAGAGGAACCTCGGCCGGCGAGCCGCCGAGGTCCGAGGCCGACGACGCCGTCGCCGTCGCAGTCGTCGCCGCCGCCGTCGAGAAGAAGGCCGGGTACGCGACGGCCGACGCGAGCTCGGGCGACGTCACGTCGAACAGGGCCGAGGCGGCAGAGCTCGGCGTCGCGCTCGCGATCGAGGCCGGGCTCGCCGTGTGCGCGACGGCGCCGGCGCCGAGGTACGACGACGACGAGCCCGCCGGCGACTCGTCGAGCGGAGTAGTCGGGGCCTGGTGGCGCGTCGGCTGCGGCTGCGGCTGCTGCTGCTGCTGCTGCTGCTGGGTGACCGAGGCCGACGACGACGAGGCCGACTCGGGCGGCACGGTCGACTCCTGGCGGAGCGCCTTGCGGAGGGTGGCCTGGGTCGCGGCGCGGTGCTCGGGGAGGCCGACGGGCGGCGGCAGAGGAGGCATGCCGAGGCGGATGCGAAGCTGGTCGACCTCGCAGCGCAGCTCGTTGTTCTCCTTGGTGAGCGCGTGCTCGCGAGCCGACGCGTCGTAGACGTAGTCGAGCGCCTTGGAGACGATGACGGCCTTGGACGGGCGCTTGATGTGCTTGGTCGTCGGGAGCGCCTTGGCGAGGTCGATGAAGCGCGTGTTGAGGCTCTCGCGGCGCTTGCGCTCGACGGCGTTGTGCGTCGCGCGCTTGTCGGCGTTCTGCGGGCCCTTGCGGTTGTTGTTGCGCTTCTTCTTGACGAGCTGCGAGCCCGAGGCCGACGAGGGCTCGAGCGAGCCGTCGTGCTCGTCGCCAAAGTCGAGATCGTCGTCGCCGAGCGCGAACTCGTCGTCCTCGAACTTGAGCGGGTCGAATTGGTCCTCGAACTCGCCCGACTGGGGCGAGAAGCCGAAGGGGAGGTCTTGAGCGGCGCCCATGCTTGGTGTGCGGAGGTGGAGAGGGCGAGGAGGGGGGTGGTGGTGGTGCGGCGGCGGCGGCGGCGGTGGAGGAGCGGCTGCATGGCGAGGAGATTGGGAAGGGTCAGTGGGTGCTGCTGGTGGTGCTTTGCGCTCGCCCGTCGACCCGACGACGTCGACAGGCGAGGGAGAGCCCCCGAAATGGAGGATCGGCGACGAGGCCGGGTCCGGACCCCTTCGTGAGACAAAGGTGGGCGTACCTGAGCGAGGAGGAGGGCGAGGAGGAGGACGCTTCGAGTCAACGAGGCGACGTAGTCCTAGTTGGCCTGGTGGTCGCGCGGATCTTGCAGCGGTGCAGGCGCAAGCTGGAGCTTGAGGAAGGCGGGGAAGATGGCGATGATAGCGGGTGCGGCGGGCTGGCTGGTGGCGGAGGAGGAGGGGGGTTCGCTGGGAAGCGGGCGGCGGCGGCGGCGGTAGGCGGGGAGGGGGAGGTCGGAGCGACAAGGTTCGCGAGCTGTTGCCATGGTGCACCTGGGTCAGCATGCTCCTGCAGCGAGTGGAGGGCGCAGGCGAGCGCGAGGGGCGCGTGAGGAGATTGGCCACGGCGTCTCCCCTCGCCGTCTCGCCGCGACGCCTCGAGACCGCAGGGCGCAGGCGGCTGCGCAGGCGCAGGCGGATGACGCACCGTAGCTCAGCGTGCGCCTGTCGACCGGGGGAGAGGGGAGGGGGGAGGAGAAAGCAGGGGGGAGCCGTCGAGGGGAAAGGGCCCTTGCTCTCGTCGCAACTCTGTTACAGTTGCGCGCTCGCCCTCCCCCTGTCGCCGCTCTCTTCTCTTGCCCTTCGCGCTGCGGCCGGCTCGGGCCCCCTCATTCGCACTTCGCGTCGAGCGCACGCGACCTCGCTTATCGCACGAGACCGACCCAGCTTATGTCGCGCTCTCTCTCTCTTTCTCGCGCTGCTTTCCGCTCTCGGGCCTGTTAAGCACGTACGTAGTCGGCGTCGAGCAGAAGCGCCGCCCTGACCTCGTTCCCGTGCCTCCTCTCGCGCACTCCACGCTCGAGCCTCGTCGACGGCTCGCCCGCCCGCTCCCTCGCTCGCTCCTCTCTTGTTCTCGGACGGACCGGCAACCAACTTGCTCCTCGAGCCGCTCCCCGCCTGAATGGCGCGACCGGCCCCCTCCCCGGCTCTCGCTCGCCGGTTCCCCCGAAAGCTCCTCTCGTCGCACGCACGTCGGCGAGATCTGGACTTAACGTTCGGTCCGTCCGCAAGGCTTGGCGAGCATTGCGTCACGAGAGAGAGGGGAGAGGAGAGGCGCTCGCTGTCGCCGACGACGAGCGAGCACGGAAGCAGGCCCGTGCACGCAGGCACTGGTCGCGTGAGCGGGTCCGGCAAGTCGACTTGACCGTCGCCGTTGCTCGGTGAGGAGCACCATCGATCTGCGCTTACGAGCTTTGTCGGTGCCGACGAAGCGCGCTTCGCGGCAAAGCAAGTCGAGGAGGTGGGCGGCGCGGAGTGGGGCTCGAGCAGGTCGCGCGGTGCGACGGTGACGCCTTAAGTATGTAGCCTGCGCAGAGGAGCATCGTTGCCTGCCGTGGTAGCTCGTCGAGCGCAGACTGCTGCGCGAAGCTGCGAGGCGCGAGCGTGCAGAGCTCGAGAAGGCGCGCGAGCGCAGAGGCCTCTCGCTCCACGGCGACGACAGCGACCCAGAAAAGACGGAGACGACGAGCTGAGGAGCGTGTACAGGTACTTTCGGCGGCCAGCGAGCGGGCCTGTGAAGCTGGAGAGGAGAAGAGAAGGCGCAGCGAAGCCGAAGGTGTGCTCGAGCGGACGGCGAAGCGGCGACGAGGCGTCCTCTCGGCCTCGTGGGACGGCGAAAGGCGCGCGAGATACTGCTTCATCGTTCCATGTGGTCGTGAGGGGTGCAAGAGGGGGACGAGGGGTAGTTACTGGGTCGAGACGAACTGCTGGAACTGCTCGGCGCTGCGCAGCTCCGACTCGACGAGGCGCGGTGCGGATTCGAGCTGCGGAAGGAGAGCTCGTCAGCTCGAGCTCCGAGGACAAGGGAAAGAGGAGACGCAGGGACGCACAGAGCTGGTCGCAGAGTCGCCGCCTTGCTCGACGCGGATGATGGTCGGGATCCGGGTCACGTTGAAGGGCGCCTGGCGGAACTTGGACTCCTTCCACCTGCGGGTAAGAAGCGAGTCAGCTTGCTCGCGTGCGCGCAAGGCTAGTACCGGAGCCCGTCGAGGACGAGGAGGTTGGACGAGGGGGAGGAGGAGAGGACGAAGCTTACTGAGCGCGGCTCCCAACGTACACGAGGGTACTGTTGTTGTCGGGGACGTAGCGGTCGACCTCGGTCTGGACCTCGGAGCAGTCTGGGCACCAGGGCTTGCCCGAGTCGTCGGGCGAGGCGAAGAAGATGAGGAAGTGGGGATCCGACTTGGACGCGGTCGAGGGGATCTGGCGCAGGATCGACTCGGGGGTGTACAGGTCGCCGGGCGGGAGGAGGGCCATGGTAGCTCGACGCAGGGCTGTGCGAGCTGGTCGAGAGGGTGTGTCAAGGGCTGACGAGGACGACGACGACGCGGCCAGATCGGGCGAGACGGCGGGCGGCGGCGGGCGGGCGACCGCGAGGGTGCCGCTCGTCGCCCCTGGCCTCTCTTGCCTCTTGACCACCACCGACGAGCAGCACACGATGCGCTCGGCCATCCTCGCCACCGCCGCCTTTGCGGCCACCGCCCTCGCCCTCCCCCAGCAGCAACTCGCCTTCTCCCCGCCGCCGCCGGCCACCGTCGTCCGCGAGGCCCTCACCAACCCGCTCCGCGACGCCTGGAAGGCCGTCAAGGACTCGCAGCCCGTCGGATGGGTCGCCGAGGGCGTCCGCAAGTTCAGCCGCGAGGTCGTCGCTGACGGTGTCGACTGTGCGTCCTCGCTCCTCTCCCCCTTCGTCCTCTGCCGGCGGTGGGGCCGCGCGCACGGCCTCCACCCATCTTTGGCCTTCCTCGGCTGACTCTGACCCTGTTGCAACGCAGTCGAGCTCGTCCAGCACGCCGAGATCCCGACCCACTCGCTGCGCATGCGCGAGCCCAAGGCCCTGTGCGACTCGTCGAGCAAGCAGTACTCGGGCTACCTCGACATCGCCGACGACGCCCACCTCTTCTACTGGTTCTTCGAGTCGCGCTCCAAGCACCCGGAGAAGGACCCGCTCGTCCTTTGGCTCAACGGCGGTGCGTCCTCGTCCCCGGTTTCCTCTTCCTCCCCCTCTCCTCCTCCCGTGCTCTCTCGCTCGCCGTTTCCTTCTGTCACCTGCACCGACTGACATCTCCTCGACGCTCGTGTGCAGGTCCCGGCTGCTCGTCGATGACCGGCCTCCTGTTCGAGCTTGGCCCGTGCCGCGTCGAGAACGGCGGCGCCAACACGTCGTACAACCCGCACTCGTGGACCGAGTCGGCCAACGTCATCTTCCTCGACAGCCCCGTCCAGGTCGGCTACTCGTACGGCAACAAGGCCGTCGCAAACTCGCAGGACACGGCCGAGGACGTCTGGGCGTTCCTCACCCTGTTCTACCAGAAGTTCCCCAAGTTCCTCGACGTCCCCTTCCACCTGTCGGGCGAGAGCTACGCCGGCACCTACCTGCCCAACATCGCCTCGACGATCTACAAGCACAACCAGGCCAAGCCGATCTCGGGCGCCGTCCACATCCCGCTCGCGTCCGTCCTCATCGGCAACGGCCTCACCGACGCCTGTACGTCCACCTTCTCCTCTTCCATCCCCTCCACATCCTCCACCTCGTGCTCGCCGAGTGCAAAGGGCCTCCCTCTCTAGGTCGTCGAGCTGACCTCGCACGAACCCGCCCGCCCGCAGACACCCAGTTTGCCACGATCCCCGAGTGGTCGTGCTCGACCGGGCCCGACGGCAACCCGCTCGGCAAGCCCATCTTCGACGAGGCGTCGTGCCGCTCGATCGAGTCCAAGGTCGCGAGCTGCCAGCGCCTCACCGAGTACTGCTACAAGATGCCGTCGCGCTTCACCTGCGTTCCCGCCACGCTCTCGTGCTGGCAGATCGCCGGCCCGATCCAGCAGGCCAACCTCAACCCGTACGACATCCGCAAGGCGTGCGACCGCGACGGCGAGGACGGCCCGCTCTGCTACAAGGTGCGTCGAGACGTCCTGCTCTGCCTCGCTCAGCCTTTGAGCGCTCGCTGACCTCCCCCTCCCCTCCCTCTCCTCCTTCCTCGCTTTCTCGCCTCGTCGATCGCCCTCTCGCAGCAAATGCAGTGGATCGAGACCTTCATGAACCAGCCCGCAGTGCGCAAGGAGCTCGGCGCGTCGCCCGACGCCACCTTCGAGTCGTGCAACATGAAGATCAACCAGGCGTTCCAGCTCAACGGCGACGTCTCGCACAACACGGCGGCCCTCATCCCCGAGCTCCTCGACGCCGGCATCCGCTTCCTCATCTATGCGGGTGCGCCCTCCTCTCTCGCTCTCGTCCTTCCTCACGCGCACGCACTGACGGCTGTGTGACCGCAGGCGAGATGGACTTCATGTGCAACGCCCTCGGGAACCACGCCTGGACGCTCGCCATGGACTGGACGCACGCCGACAAGTACCGCAAGGCCGAGCTCGTCAAGTTCAAGTCGGGCGGCAAGACGGCGGGCAAGACGCAGGCCTACACGCCCGACAACGGCGCCGGCCTTCTCCGGTACATCAAGGTCGCCGAGGGTGCGTCCCATCTCGCCCACGCGTCTCCTCCACTCCCTTCCTGCTCCTCGTCATCGTCGTCCCCCCATCCTTCGTCCCCTCTCCCCTCTCCCTGCGCTCCCTTTCTGACAAGTCGTACTACCTTACAGCCGGCCACATGGTGCCTTACGACCAGCCCGAGGTCTCGCTCGACTTCTTCTCGAGGTGGATCGCCAACAAGCCGTTCGAGTAGGCGCAGGTCCGAGCGGCCCGTCTCGAGCGCCGGCGGGCTCCTCTCGCGCTGCTGCGTCTTCATATGCACTCTCGAAGTCCTTTGGGCCTCCGAGGTGGACCTCTGAGCAGGATCGTGGAAGAGGGAGCGCTGTCGAGCGCGAGGAGGAGGAGGAGGAGGAGGAGACGGTTGGCTCGCTATCCGCGCAATCTTTCTCGTTCTGCAATCCCAGTCATGTAGCTACCCAGTCTCTGGCGCAAGCGCTTTCATGAGAGCCTGCGAGCTGCACTCGTCGTCGCCTGCACCGCCTCGCCGCTCTCCGCGTTGCCGAGGGCGCGGCACTCGCTCCTTCGCGGTCACCTCGCCGCCTCGACCCGCCAGCACCGCTTAGCAGCACAGCACCATACCCAGCCCTCGCCACAGCAGCCATGGGCAAGCTCCTCGGCCGGCTGTGGGTTGCCGGCACCCTCGCCCTCATCTCGTTCATCGGCTTCTCGTCGCAGCTCTTCGTCGTCCTCCCCTCGTACCGGTACGACCTGCACGACCCGGCCTTATGGCGCCTCCTCGGCCCCTTCAATGCGCTCCTCGCCCTCCTGTACCTTAACTACGCCCTCACGGTTCGCACTGATCCCGGGCGGGTCCCTCTCGGCTGGGTGCGTCTCTCTCCCTCGCTCGTACATCCGGCTCGTAGCGCTCAAGCTGATCAGCTCCTTCTACTTTGCGCACAGGAACCCGACTGGCGGCAGTTCGAGTCGGGCGAGGTCGAGGTCAAGAAGCAGACGGGCGGTCCTCGCTTCTGTCGAACCTGTCAAGGTGCGTCGTCGCCCTCTCTTTAGCTTGCTCGGGAGCTCAAGCCGACCATGCAGCCGTGTCGCAGCGTACAAGCCGCCGCGAGCGCACCACTGCCGCCAGTGCAAGCGCTGCGTGCTCAAGATGGACCACCACTGTTCGTCCTTCCTCCCCGCTTCCTCCTCGCCCGACACCCGCACGACCAAGAGCTGACCTCTCGAACGCCGCACGCAGGTCCCTGGGTCAACAACTGCGTCGGGCACGGCAACTACGGCCACTTCTGCCGCTTCCTCTTCTTCGTCGACGCCGCCTGCACGTACCACTTGTGGATGATCTCGACGCGCGCGTTCCACTCGCTCGCCTTCTCGGTCGACCCGTCGACGTTCCAGATCGTCATGCTCGTCCTCAACTACACGGCGTGCGTGCCCGTCGTCATCGCCGTCGGCGTCTTCTCGCTGTACCACCTGTGGAGCGTCCTCGTCAACACGACGACGATCGAGGGCTGGGAGAAGGACAAGGTGGCGACGCTCAGGCGACGAGGCAAGATCCACGAGGTGCGCTCGAGCTGCTCTCTGCGTCTCTCTCCCTGCTCTCGGGCGCTCGTCGTGCTGACTCTTTGCCCGTCCTCGCTCGCGCGCAGTACCGCTACCCGTACCACCTCGGCTACCTTGCCAATATCCGCTCCGTCCTCGGGCACAACCCGCTCGTGTGGCTCTGGCCGCAGCGAGCAGTTGGCGACGGCCTGTCGTACCCTCTCGCCGTCGGAACCGGTGAGTGCTCGTCTCGTCGCCGTCTCTCGAGCCGCTCGAGCGCATCCTGTCCGTTCTTTGACGTCGAGGTACTCGGCATGAGGGTATACGAGTCGGCGTCGACCTGTGTGCATCGGCGCTCGCGAAGAGACAGCCAGATCGGCGAGCTCTCGACCTGAGCAGCACCTGCAGCCGTCTCGAGCCCGTGCGCTGACGCTATATACCCTCCTCCTCTCGCTCCCAGACCTCAAAGACCAACTCTCATGGCCCCCTCGCGACCCGCTCCCGCGCCAACACCGTCGCCGCCCGCGCCCGCCTCCGCCCGGCGCCGAGTTCACCTACGGCTCGGGCCTCAACCCCGACCTCCTGCGCTCGCTCCCGTCAGCTCGAGGCGCCGACGTCGAGATCGAGCGCGAGGGACTGCGCGCGAGGCGGCCAAGACGAGCGAGGAGGGCGCCGTACGAGGCCCGAGCGGCCGGCGAGAGCGACGACGACGCACGGTCGGGCTCGTCGGGCTCGTCGGCGGCGAGCAGCACGGACGCCGCAGGACTGCGCCCGCTCCCGCTGCGCCCGCTCAAGCTCGAGCCGGGCGAGGAGGAGGACGAGGACGACGTTCCGCTCGGTGCGCTCGCGTCGCAGCGGCTCCGGGTCGGGCTCGCCGCCGCCGGCGCAGCAGCGAGCGCCGACGACGTCGCGCTCGACGAGCACGACGAGTACGAGGACATGAGCATGGGCGAGGACGAGGACGAGGACGTCGACCCGGAGCGGGCCGTGCGGATCCGGCGCGGGAGCGAGGGGTTCGAGGTGCGGCCGAGGGTCGTCGCGCACAGCGAGGACGACGGCGACGGGTGGGAGCACGTGCCGCGGCAGGTCGAGCGGTATCGCGCGGAGCAGGACGAGCAGGAGCTAGAGCGGGACCGAGGGAACGAGAGCAGCGAGTGGGAGGTGGACGAGGAGGGGGATCGGCGCCGAGTCGGGCCGCGGTACCGGTACTATGTGCGCGAGGAGGACAGCGAGAGCGATTCAGATGCCTCCCTTAGCTCTGCATAGCTCTCTGCAACCTAGCTGTGGCTCAACGGCACCTCTCGATGGCGCGGAGAGGACGAAGCGATAGTTGTACAGGACGAGCTACAGCCCGGTTTAGCGCGGCGCCGAGCCGTGCGACGACAGGCTGAACTGGTGCGGCAGCTCGACGGCGTCGCCCGGGTCGGCATCGTCGCCGATGTCGAACAGGGCCGCAGACGAGGCCGACGGCGTCGACGAGTGCACGCCGGCGCGGCTGCCGCCCCTCGCGCCGTCGCGCACCTCGGTCCCTCGCCCTTCCTCGCTCTCCTTATACGACGATCGACCCGCCCCACTCGCCGGCGGCGCTCCTCCCGCGCCGAGCCGGATCCCGCCCGCCCGGTCGCCCTTCCTCACGCCCCAGAACGCCCTCGCGATCCCGTCGCTGCGCTCGCCGTCGCCCCTGAGCGCGCGCATGCCGCGCTCGCTGCCCCACCCGAGCGCCTCAGTCGCCGAGCCCGCCGTGCGCTGCAGCGCCGAGAAGGCCGACGAGGCGAGCGAGAGGGCCGGGCGCGTGTCGAGGGTGTAGGCGCGGCGCGTGGGGAAAGGGCTGCCGCTCTGAGTCGGACTCGAGGCGAGGAGAGGGGAGCGCGTCGAGCGCGGCACGTCGTCGTCGTCGTCGTCGTCGTCGTCGTCGTCGTCGTCGCCGGTCGAGAGGTCGGAGAGGTCGTCTTGCGAGGCGCGAGCGCGGCGAGGTCGAGGACGAGTGGTCGGGGAGCGGGTGGCAGCTTCGAGGTCGTGCTCGGACAGGTGGATGCCGCGAGGAGGTGCCGCAAAGGGGAGCTTGTGCCGCAGGCTGTCGAGGCGAGAGGAGTCAGCCGAGGGGGGAGGAAGGAGGGCCGAGACGAGGGAGAGGGGAAGGGCGACGCACTAGGTGGTGGCGCGCTCGTACAGCTCGAGGCTCTTTGCGCGGCGGAACGAGACGAAGACGAGGCAGACGAGCGAGAGGGTGCACAGGGTGAGCCAGATCCAGGGCGGGAGGACCGAGTCGACCTCGACCGGCGGCGAGTCGGAGTCTGTGGGCGGATCTGCATCAGGTATGCCACTTCCTGCAAGTGTCTGAGAGAGGTGGACGTACCGCTCATGGCGCAGAGTGGGGTGAAGAGGGTGCCAGAGTGCTCGAGCTGATGAGGACGAGGCTGTGAAGGTTGCGAGGTGGGCGAGCGAGGGTCGAGTGTGCTGATCGGGTGGATGTGCCGTGCAGTATAGCAGCACTGGATCGAGCAGCAGCAAGAGCTCCCTGGCGGTAGGCGGGCGAGGATGAGCCTGTGCGGCGGAGGGAAGCTTCGAGGAGGACGACGCACCTCGCTCTCGCTCTTGCACCACCCTCGAGCCGCCCGGCGAGCACCTCCTTAGACTCTCGACCACTCGTATAGACCGCTACAGCCACCACAGCCACCACCCGCGCCGCCCCTCGCCCCTCACCCAGACCCACCTTCACCGCCACTTTCTCCCCCTCGACCCTCGTCG
>Ga0308170_10001944_pt1 | contig 18419 bp, 21 predicted proteins | sample PhyBR2_2_FD_202136 | JGI IMG/M metagenome (GOLD analysis project Ga0308170, IMG submission 202136) | Phyllosphere microbial communities from UC Gill Tract Community Farm, Albany, California, United States - DLSLSB.R2 | ecosystem: Host-associated > Plants > Phyllosphere > Unclassified | place... | reverse complement strand
TGTGCTCGAGGCGTCAGAAGTAGAGGCCTTGATGTTCAGTGTTTGAGGAAGAGTTCGAGCTGGACTATCGTTCGAAGCTGCCCGTTTGCGAAGACTCGTTTGATTGTCGAATTGATCGGGTCGCTCCTCATTTCCAGATCTTGTTCGCTTTCGATTTCGAGCTGTATAGGTTACTAGAGGTTTCGAAGTTGTAGATTGAGGGTTTAGTTCGGGAAACGAGATTTCCTTCGATGAGGAATTGAACGAAGCAGCAGATGATCGAGATGATTCAGGGGTTTTCCGCTCGGATGGAGAGGTTGATAGCTACTCAATCGTATCTACCGCTGTCAGTCACCTGTACCTCATTGCCTTTCCTTCATTCAGAGGTCTTGAAAGTGAGAGCTCACCTTGTTCGATGCAGAACGCTTTCCTGGCGTAGCTGTAGCTTGTGCGATATCTTGTACCATCTTACTCGGGATCTCGCTAGTTTTTGAAGCTGCTGTAGTCTTGTGGGGTCGAGGGATTGATCAAGTTGATTGCTGATAAGCAAAGCCGACGAAGAACGAGCGAGAGCTTCGAGGGCTCGTGGTAGGCAGCTATAGGTTGATCTTGAAGGATGGAAGGCGCTAGAGCTAAAAGAGAGGAGTTGTGAGAGGCGGAGTGAAGTGAAAGAGAAGAAGATTTCGCAGAGTTCGTGGGACTGGATATCTTTCTCTCAATAGCGCGAGATGCAGGGACAGCTCTCAATAGTAGCTCTCAATGTTTCCGTCGAGGAGCCGGTACGAATTGCAGAATTCGCAACGTGAAAAAGCTTGATTGATTTTGAACGAAAAAAAAAGAGAAACCGGGTACAGCAAGAAGAGGAATGAACGACGAGAGGATCCCACGGGAAGAACAGAGACAGTACAGGTGAAATAGATCGTGAGGAAAGTGATATAGAGGGGTTGATGCGAGAGAAATAAAGGAAAGGAGGGAACGAAATAGTATCGTATTTTCGGGTTTTGAACAGGGATGCGAGCGCACTGTTTACTGGATAGTCTCACCGAGAGCTTGCTGTAAACAGGAAGGGTTGGAGCGAGGAAGAAAGGGTCAGTAAGGGAAGAATTAGTGAAAAGGGCCACCTCCGCTCGAAAACGGAAACGAGACGTACGAGAGAAGGGTGAAGGGTCATCTGATGAAGCGCTTTACCAGCAGCGACCATGGGATAGACCTTTGCCACGAGATGCTACGCGTCAGTGCTGTACAGGATGGCCAAGAGAAAAGAAAGCGAAGAGAGAAAATAAGGAAAAGGGAAAGGAAAAGTGAAAACTCACGTGTTCAGTCTTGACGATTCTCGCTTCGAAAAGAACGGGCTTGTCATTATCGTACTCCATGAACTCCTTCATCTTTGCTGGTAGCTCATCGAGCGAGTCACATCGGATAGCGTGAACCCTCATCGCTTTCGCGAGTGCGACGAAATCGGGATTCGTCATTTCCGTATGGGCGTAACGTTTCTCATAGAAGAGATCTATCGAAGAGTATCCTTGTCGTCAGTGAGAGAACCAGGAAAGAGCGAGAAGGGAGGAAAGAAAGGGAAAAAGAAAGGAGGAAGAGAAATGCGTACCTTGCCATTGAAGAACCATTCCTTGGAACTCGTTGTTCAATACGAGAACCTTGACACCAATGTTGTATTGAGAAGCAGTAGCGAGTTCCATAGCAGTCATGGAGAAGGAAGCGTCTCCATCGACATCGACGACGATCTTCTCCGGTGCAGCTACTTTCGCTCCGATCGCAGAAGGTAATCCGTAACCCATAGTCTACACTCGAATTCATCAGTTCCGAGTCGAGGAAGAGAAAAGGAAGAGAGAAAGAAGGGAGACTTACTCCTAATCCACCAGATGAAACCCAAGTTCTAGGATGTCTCCACCTGTAATGTTGAGCTGCCCACATTTGATGTTGTCCAACACCAGTTGAAACGATAACTTTCTCCTTCCCGTGATTCTCACACCAATCGTTGAGAGCTTCGATAACTTCTTGAGGTTTCATCAATTCTCCTTTCTTTGGGTCGGAGGGAAGGTACGTGAAAGGGTAATCGGATTTCCATTGTTTGATCTTGGAGAACCATTCGGTTCGTTCGAGAGGTTGGGAAGGGAGGAGAGGAAGGAGTTGAGAGAGAGATTCGAGGACGTCTCCGGTGATCGCTACGTTCGCGTTGATGACTTTGTTGACGTTCTTGGGTTGAATCTCGAAGTGAATGATTCCTCCTCGACCTTGAGCGGCGGCAGCTCGAGCAGCAGGAGCGAAAGCTGGGGAGAAATTGGAAGAGAGTCAGCTTGAAAATCGATGAAACGGAGAAAAGGAGGGGAATAGAGAGGAGAAAGAGAGAAGAACGAGGGAAAGATTGGACTCACTATCGACACGACCAGTTACACGATCATCGAACCTCGCACCGAGAGCGATAATAACATCCGCCGATTGCATAGCCAAATTGGCATAAGCCGAACCATGCATTCCCAACATATGAAGAGAATGCGTCTCATCCAACTCATCGAACGCTCCTAATCCTTGGAGGGTAGTCGTAACGGGGATGTTTCCCTCGTGAGCGAGTCGTCGAAGAAGTTCGGGTCCTTCAGGAGAAGACAACATTCCTTGTCCAGCGTAAATGACGGGTCTCTTCGCGTTCGCGATCAAGTGAGCTGCTTGTTTGAGTGCTGCATCCGAGATAGGTTTCGCTTCTCCTCCGAGTTGGGAAGTTGCCGAATGAATTCGTTGACGAGAAGGGAGGTTGTGTTCGACGAGTTCGGGATGAGTGTATCGGTGAGGGATAGCTTGACGGAGGATACCGGCAGTGACGTCTTTCGGGAGATCGACGAGAACGGGACCAGGTCGACCAGAAGTAGCGATTTTGAAGGCTTCGTTGATTCGTCGAGGTAATTCAGCGATATCTTTCACCATGACGTTCCATTTCGTACAAGATCGAGAGATACCGATAACGTCTGCTTCTTGGAAAGCGTCGGAACCGATGGCGGAAGTTGCGACTTGACCACAGAAGACGACGAGGGGAGTTCCATCTGAAAGTGCGTCTTGCATCGGAGTGATAACGTTCGTCGCTCCAGGTCCCGAAGTAACGAGTACGACACCGGGTTTGCCAGATACTCGTGCGTATCCTTCTGCCATGTGTCCAGCTCCTTGTTCGTGTCGAGGTAAAACGAAATCGAAATTGGGAGAATTGTAAATGGCGTCGAAAACGGGCAAGATTGCTCCTCCTGGGTAACCAAACACTTTCTCAACTTTGTGTCTCAACATCATCTCGTGGAAGATCTGTCCTCCTGATAAACCGATGAAGGAAGAGTCGAGGTCGTTGGCATTTTGTTTCGCAGATTGGAGAGGGGAAGGAGGAGTGGCGCCAGATTGAGATGCGGGGACTTGATTGAAAGTAGGTGCGGGTTTAGGTCGGCTGTGGATGCATTCGAAAGGTCAGCGGCAGTTCCTGAAGTCTGTGAAGTTGACTAGCTATTTCCTCCACTCCGTCTCGAAAGTCGATCTGAAGAAATCCCCCTCATCCTTCTCGCTCTACGTCCCCTTTAGTCCTCATAACCCATATAGCTTGACTGCATGTCTCTTTCGATTCCTATTCGTTCCCCCTTCTTGTTTGCCGGCAAATTGAGGAAGCGAAAAAGAATCTCTGTTTGACTCACGTCGCCAACTGAGCCTCTACAGTCTTACTAGCAGTTGCGAGGGATCTCGATTGTTGTCTGTTGATTCGTAGAGTAGGTCTGAGAGTGGCGGCGAGAGTGGAAGAGGTGGAAGGAGAGGAAGTGGAAGAAGCCGGGGAACGAATCGCTCGTGAAGAAGAGGCGAAGGAACGGCGCATTCTCTAGTGTTACTCTGTTGAACTAGTTGATGTATACGAGTTTCTGTAAAGTCGAGAAGAGCGATCGAGAGGAGTGAGGAGATGGGGAAGAGAGGGAAGGGAGGAACTTCAGATTGATTCTCGGCCCACTTGAGATTTTTTTTGACTCTCGCAGATGAAACTCGCAAAGTCTTCGCAAACAGCTGATCCACAAAGAACAATTCTTCTATTGCTCGTCATCACTAAGATTAGCCAGCCGCATTCTTTCTTCCACCTCCTCCTCTTCATCGTCGTCCTGATCTTCTCTCCGTTCATATTTCGAGAAATCAACGACCACATCCCCTTCATCCCCAAAGACGTTATCTGAATTAGCCAGCGTCGAATCACTTTCGAACAATTGTCGACCTGTACGATTCTCTCTTCCGTATCAGCTCGGAGTTCACCTCAGAGATTTCGAGAGAGAGAGAAGTTCGTACCAGTCAATTTAGCGATAAACCTCTTTGCTTCTTCCCTCTCCTTCCCTGGTAAACTCTTCAACCTCTCCATCTCCTCCTTCTTCCTGAGCTCCATCATCTCCTTCTCGAATCCCATACTCCACCTCGCGAAACTCTCTGCAGTAACTTTCGTTCCCTCTTTCTTCTTTGCCAGTGCCTACTCACTCACACATCCTCGTCAGTGATCGGGGAGAAGGGAGAGGAGGGAGTAGAGAAAGACGGACGGCTTCTTCAGCTTCATAGCGTAATTGATCTTCTCTCGCTATTCGCTCTTTCCTCAATACAAACATTTCTCCAATCAACTCTCTCAGCCTCAGACTCAAGGTGTACACCATTGCCTACTCTCTCGAGCTCATCAGCAAGAATAGGGAAAGGAGAAGAAGAGAAGTGGAGAACGAACCATTCCTAAGGATTCTTCGGCCGATTCTCGTAAACCGTCTAATAAGAACGTTTCTTCTTCGTCTGATAAGTCACCGGAAGAGACTTCTATTGAGATTTCGGGCAGTTCGTCCGGGTAGGTTGGGGTATAGGTGATTAGGAGATTGAGGATATCTGGATTGAGGGAGACAGGGAACGAGGGAATCAGCGACGTGACTTCAGTTAAGGGAATCTGAGGGAAGCGGCGAAAGGGTGAGGGAGTGGGGAGGAAAGGAAGAGACGTACATGGATCATTGTCATTTTGGTTCTCTGGTTCAACTTGAATCGAAATCTCGTTTTCGGAAATCACTGTTTTTCGCAAGGTACAAGCTATTCGTCAGCCGCCTGCTTCCTTGGATTCCAGAATCGTTGTGTATCGTTGTGAGTGCTGTAACATGCTTCGGATTGAGTCGCTAGGTCCAAAGAGAAGGGTGGAAAGGGGGATTCCGCGATACTTTTCCTGTTTTCGAGCGCTTGCGATGCCGTCTCTTGCGCTCCTTTCCCGCTCGAACACCTCACATCTCTCCAGTCCATCGTTGATATTCCTCTCCATCGTTCGCTACTGTCCTGCCCTTCCCTCGTTCCTTGTTCATCCTCATTTCCCAATATTCCGTACCTCTCACTCTCTCTGCTCAATCGAATCGAAAGCGTACCTTGTAATTCATCAGGAAAGATACTCTCCAACACTTCCAACTCGGATGCTCGTTCCTCTGCGTAATCTGAATCGACCAGAAAGAGAGAATGATGAGCCAACACTAGATCAACGGGGACCAGAAGGGAAGAAGAGGCGCACCTGTCATTGAGTCTGTTGATGGTTTAGAGGAGCTTGGAAGAGAACAAGAGCGGGTTTGAGAAGCGTGAGGAATGGGGAGAGGGAGAAATGCGAACAGTTCCTTTTGATAGAGAACTATCAACTCGACAACCTCGGATCAATGCTTCGGATAGCTTGATATACTCTATGGAGCTATAAGATTCAGCTCCAACTAGCCTCGCTTGATCCCGTCACTTACTCGCTCTTCTCTGATCGACTGTCTCTCAACTCGATTCAAGGCCTCGTATCGCCCTTCGGTAGGCTCAAGAATAGTGCGAGACCAATCAGTGAGATCAAACAGGCAGCTCCTGTGCCTCAAACTCAAGGGTAACAACAGCTCTCGTCGAATTCGTTAATCCGAGCGGTTTCGAATCGCTTCGTTCAAGTTTGGTCGCCGATTCAAGCACTTCTCGAACAGTAGGCAATGGAGCATGGGGAGGAAATCAAGCAAATCAAGAAACGGATGAAACGGATAGACCCAGGAGATTAGGTTTACGAATCGTGAGCGTTTTCGCCAGTCTATCGCTGTTGATTCAGGTCTTGATTGACTGTTGAAAACCACAGTCTCTTGGTGTGGAACTTACCAATCACTGAAGTGTCCTTTCACTTTCAATCTATCTATCGTTCCGCCTTTAATTCCCTCATCCTTTACAATTCGACTCAAGTTTCATTCTCCTCGGACAGCTCTCTTCACGATCCACTCCACTCTCCGCATCCTCTACCCCAGATTCTCGCTCCCGCCGACCCTTCGCAGCGTCCGTCGTCTGCATCCGAGGGATCGTCCGTCGACCCCCTAATCCTCTTCCTTTCCTCTCCTCTTCCTTTTCTCCCCTCTCGACATCCACTTTTTCGACCATGCAGCGATTTCATCCCCAGTCTCGTCGCCATCGATCATACAACACACCACTCCCTTCACTCCCCGAACATCACTCGCTCAACTCGTTCATTTCACCTCCTCTCATCTCTACCCGCCCGCAGCTTCGCCTACTACGATCACTCGCCCTCTCAGCGGAAGAACTCGCTACTTGCGATCTACGTTCGATCGAGAAACATCGAGTTGCGTTGAGGAAGAGATTGGGGAGGATATTGGAAGAAGTTTGGGGCAACGGAGAGAAAGTTGATCGGGTACTGTTAGGATGGGAGAAAGGGTGGTTGGGCGTATGGGAGAGGAGTACAGGGACTCAGTGGGCTTATGAAAGGGTCTTGGGAGAGCTGGAAGGGACGGAAAGGGCAGTTGAGAGGGGGGAAAAGGTTAGTGAATCTTTTCGAGTGGACTTTCGAATCGGGCTCAGCTGATCGAACTTGTGTGTAGTAGTTGATGGAAAGGAGTGGATACTTTGGGTTGAGGAGGAATGTTAAGAGGGAATATCAAGTGAGGGAACTTTACGCCGTGAGGATTCTTTCGCTTTCTTCGCTCTCGATTTGAGCGCTAATATGCTTGTGTGTAGGATGCCTATCAATGGGAAGCTGCTGAGATTTACTCGGTGATCGATGGGATCCGCTCAAGGTTCTATCGCATTCAAGTCGAACGAAACCGACAGCGTGAACTTTCGAATCGAGAAGGAGATGATGGATTCCGAGCGCTACTCGATTGGGAACGAAACCTTGCAAGTGTAATCCTTTGCTACCTGAAGCAGTCACAGGACCCGAAGCGGGACTGGGCTCGAGTCAAGTTTGAACTGAAACGACTCGAATTACTTGCGAAAGATCCTGTACGTTATCTTCGTTCGTTCCCTATTTGTCTCGATCAACTGATGAGTAGCTGTCGAGCTCTCAGGCGATCAGAATCGTGATACCTTCGACGAGTGCACTCTTTGCTGTTGCGAACGTTTTGGAGAGAATCAAGGAGTGGAAAGTTCCGTCGAGTTTGGCTGCTCCTCAAGTACGTTTCTTTTCTCGCTTTATTGAAGGATTCGACTGATACATACCTTGTGACTAGGTCAATATCTCGCCATGGCACTAATCTGGTCAACTTATCCTCTTCCTCCTTCCCCCTCCTTTCGCATCCTCTCCTCCGAATCGCTTTCGCTTCCCGCTCCCCTCTTCTTACTCCCACTCTCTCCTCTCGTCCTCCACAGCCCTCAGCCTCGACGAGACTGCCTCGTGACGTCAGTCCGAGGACTTTCCGACCTCCACGATTTCAACCGCAAAACTCTTTTCCTCCCTTCTCTTTCACCTTTGACCCATTCCTTCTCGACATGCCTAGACGACGATTCCGACCTGTTAGCCGACATTGCGCCGCTCCTTCCACTCTCGCATCTATATCAGAGTCACCCACTTCTACAACAAATCTCCTGATTTCGACTCTCTTACCGCGGCCGGACTCATCCTCAGCTTCCGCTTTGCTTCAACCTACGGCCTCCACTCATCATCATCAACTCCCCTCCTCGCAGCCTCGACTTCAATCGAATTCGAAGGAACTTCTGCCTTACTCTGATTCCGACAAACGCGTCCTTCAAGCCAAGAAACGAGCAGCGAGTGAAACAGTCGAGTGGGAACTACAATTCTTTGGGAAGGTGAGAAGAATCGAGGAGTTGAAGACGTATCTTCAGGGGATTGTTGATGCAGCGCCGGAAAAGAGGGGAGATCAATTATTGATTGATTGGAAGGAGGAATGGATCGACCTCTTGAGAAAGTCGAGCCAGACGGATTATGCTATAGAGGTGATCAAACGTCAGGTGAGACCGGCTGAACAAGCTGTGGGAAGAGGTGAAAAGGTTAGAACGAATTTCGCTACTCGTTCTCTCGAAGCGGTACTGATCAGATATTCGTATTCGATAGCTTACCGAACGTCGTCCTCCGCGATTCAAGCGCTGTATCAAGCTTGATTATCGACCGCGACAAGTTCACGCTGTTCGTCTTCGTTTCTGTTCCTTCATTTCTTCCTCGTATTGACGCTACTGTCGAGCAGACCAAAACGAGATGGCAAGAAGCTGAAATAGAATACCTGCTCAGTCGTCTCGTCAAAAAGTTCACTCGTTATCACAACCAACAGAGAATGCTCAATTCTGAATCTCGCTCCCGCTCCGAAGAAACCGCTCGAACCGACAGAATGTTGAATTGGTTCCAGAAGCTCAAGATCGCACTCTTCCAGTATCTCAAGATTGATGAGAGAACGAGAACGAGATGGGTCGGAATCAAGCGCGAATTGGAGCGATTAGAATTGATCTTGCAAGATGAAGTCGGTTTCCCTTTCTCACTTGGCTCATTCCTTCCAGAGTCTGGCTGATCCTTCCTCAAGCGTTATCTACAGCAGTATCAAGCTCACGATCCAACGACGACTCCTCTTTTCGCAGTTAACAACGTTTTGGCTCGAGTCAAGTTGTGGGAATTCGAAACCGTCTCTCTTCTTCTCTAGTGCGTTCCAGCTTCGCTTTGCCAATGTGAGACTATGAGCTGACCTGTCGCACCTCGGAGAGTAGGTGAGAAGCTTACAAGTTCGACGTCGTTCTAAGATTCGACGAAGCGATCCGTGTGGAGGAGGAACTGCATTGATGAACCTCAACAACGGAACTGGGTAGTACGGAACATGCTAGATCTGTACTGCTACATCCGTTATCTCGCCGAATCGTTGACGTCGTCAGTCCGAGGACTTTCCGAACTCTCCTATTCCGCCCAACTTCTCCCTCTCCTTTTCCTTCCTCCTTCTTCTTCACCTTTCCCCCGTCTATCATGCGTCGAAACAGATTTCGTCCTGGATGTCGTCGCGCCCATCCTCCTCCTCTCACCCCGATCCTAGAATCACCAGCTTCTTCAACGTCAGATCTCCTAGAAAAGCCTCTCTTACCGCCAGCAAACCAACTCTCATCCCACATCGCGAGCCAATTCAATCCCTCGCCTCGCACAGCAGGTCTATCCCTCTCACCTTCACGACCGCGACCGAATTCCATCGACTTTCTTCTCCCCTACTCTTCCTTGGACAAGTTCGTACTCAATGAGGAAGAAAACGCAGCACTGGATCATATGGAAGAAGAGCTGAGCAACGGCAGAAGACGAGCTGAAGAGTTGAGGCATTACATCGACGGGATTATTGAGAAATTGTCGGAGAAGAAGGGGAAGAGCGATACGGTTTTGTTGAATTGGAGAGACAAGTGGCTGGATTTGTACATGGAATCAAGCAAGACCGACTACGCGCTCGAATTGATCAAGGGAGAATTGCGAGCGGCCGAAGACGCTGTCGAGAGAGGCGAAAAGGTAAGGAGGGTATCCCTGCTTTTTCTTGTCTTTTACCGAAGCTGATACGCCATTCTTCTAGCTTACTGAGTGTCGCTTTCTCCGGTACAAGCGCAACGTCAAGCTTCAATACCAACCTCGCAAACTTTACGCTGTTCGTCTACCCTTTCTCTTTCTCTCCCTAACCTCGCTCATTCTTGTTTGAGACAGACGAAACCGCTTTGGCGAGAAGCTGAGGTCCGATCGCTCGTCTCTCATCTTCTTTCGATGCTCAGACGTTACCGTACCGATCAAGCGGAGCGCAACCCAGATCGATTCTTGTCGGGGGAGGAAGTTGCTCGGTCTGAAGCGTTGTTCGATTGGTCTCAAGATCTTGAAGTTACTCTCCTCTACTATCTCAAGCACTCGACTGACCCGAGGAAGAGATGGATCCAAGTCAAGCTCGAACTGAAACGATTGGAGTTGTTATCGAGGAATCCTGTAAAGTCCGCTTTCATTCTCTATCTTTACGAGTCGTCGCTGATCGCTCTATCTATCCGTTCTGAATAGAAATATCGAGCTCTCATGCCAACTTCGACTCCTCTCTTCTCTGTCGGGAATGTTTTGGCTCGAGTCAAATCTTGGAAAGTTCCGTCGAATCTAGCTTCTCCCTCCGATGTGAGTCAAACCTTTCGTTCTCTCTTCTACTCTTCAGCACTGACTCAGAGATCGCCTTGCTTCCCGCTGTCCCAGGTGAAAGTCTCGCAGTTGAGCAGTCTTCAAAAGGTTCATCGGTGAGAATCGCTCGCCAGGGAGATCGTTGGGAGCGAGTGAGCTAGACCAGTGTAGTCTTTCCAAGAAGTAGACGTCGAAGCGGGTGAAACAAAGGGTCTTCTGCCGAGTGCAGATTCGAGAACGTGAAAGTCAGCTTTTCCTTCGAATCCGTTCACTCTCGAGCTGTTGAGGACGCAGGGGAGTCGGGAGCTGAAGAAGCTCCCCTCTATCAAAGCAGAGAGGACAGTCAGACAGAAGCCGAGAGCAGGCAGAAGCTTGAGAGAAGCAAGTCGAAAGCGTAACGAAGTCAGTTCGAAGCGAAGAGAATGCGGTGAAAGCATGAGTGCTCCTAATCCCTCGCGCTCCCTGTAAAGCAGTGATCCTGATGATTTGTAGGAGCGTCGGAGAGCTCAGCAGAAGCAGTACCAAAGCGAAGGGAGAGAATACGGGAAGCGAAAAGAACGAATCCAATTGTAACGTATCAACCTGTGATTATCTCGAGCTTCAGTGATTCCTGTATATAGACGACTGGCTTCTGTGTTCGCCTAGCTCACTGCCGATCCTCCCTTGACTCACCAGCTCCGTTGAAATCGATTCCAGTTTGATGTTCGCTTTTTGTGAAGGAATGGCAAGAGCAAATATTCGTTGAGCGTAGTCGAGAGAATGATAGCTGAATGGATTCTGGTAAGCCTCAGCCTAGATCCTGAGGTTGTTGATAGCGAGTCCTTGATGTTCTCCTGTTTCGATCGATTTTGAGCAAGATAGAAGCGGGAACAGGTTGAGGTGAAGCTGTTGAGCAGTCGGTACGTCAATGAGGATCGTATTGTACCTTGTGAGCTGAGTCTGAGGTACTTGTGAGTGGTCTGAGTCAGAGAGCGTTCTTCTTTCGCTCAGATCTCTCAAACTCCTCTTGTTCTCCTACTCTTCACTTCTTACTCAGCTTACAGCTCAATAGCAACCTCGAAGCTTCTCAAAGACCATCAAGTATGGCAACTTGCCCCTAAACGAACTCGTCTCTTCTTTCGCCTTGTTTCCCACTTTTGTCTCGAACCTCCTATCTTTCCGCCCACTTTCTCTCAAACAGCTTCCACAGCGGCTCATCGACACGGGAGAAGCTGCAGGTAGTCCGATCTTCAGTGAGAATGGGTTGAATTGAGCGAATCAATGAGGAGAAGCCGTTTCGTCGTCAAGGTGAGTACTCACTCTCTCTCTACGTCTGAGGTAGAGCGCTGGACAGCTGACTAGCTCGGAGTACTCTTAAGCTCAGCTCAGTATACCGCTTCCGTCGACTCTTCCGGTCATTCTCGACGCTTTGATTCGAATTCCCGCTTCGCTTCGTTTCGCTTCGTTTTGCTTTTGACATCGTTCCTCCCTGACTTTTCTCGCTCCTTTCGCCGTTCACCAGCTTAAATGATACGGACAGTCGGGGCAGGAGGACAGGGTTGAAGACTGACCTACGGGAGAACGAACCGAAATCGAGGTGAACTCGTTCGATTCGCTTCGCCTTGCTTTCCCCGGTAAGTCTTCCTTTCTCTTCCCCTTTCGATGAGAGCCGGCTGCAGATGATCTGATGAAGCTCGTCGCATCGCCAGATTGTTTGTTTCAACAAGTTTCCCTTTCTCTCGTCGACTTGGCCAAAAATCAATCTTTCACTTCTCGCCTCTCTCTACCATCCTCCCTCGTCGAAACAAAGGTGCAGAGTGACAAAAAGCAAAAGAGAATGACCACCGTGGGGGTCGAACCCACGATCTCTAGATTCGAAGTCTAGCGCCGTACCACTTGGCCAGGCGGCCTTCGATGACAACGAGCTCAATTTTGCGTATATACGATTGCGTAAGATTGGGTGCAGCGACAGTCGAAAGTTGAAGCCTGTCGGATGCGAAAGAGCGAAACGCATTCGGCGAGAGCTCTCTCTTGTTCCCTTAGGGGTTTCAGTTGCAGCCGACATGAGAGGTGTGTTCCTCTGTCTAGGCAATGATTGTGTATCAAGCTGATTCTCTTGCTAACGTCTAGCGAGAGTACAAGTTGCGAGAACGACATGCGAGAAATTTGAACGCTACGATTCCTCTTCTGACAACTCGAGGTAATGCATATTATCACAATGAGCTCAAGAGACCTGTACATCTCTAGAGTAGGACTGAGAAGTGTCCTCTTTGTTGTTCTTTCGCAGTATTTCCTTGCATCTTCTTTCGTATTGTTGCCTCTTTGGTCTCTGCGGGTTTCTTGTGTCCTTCACGCCATGAGGAGAGACATCGGACGTCAGAAAGACTGCTATCGCTCTACCGATGCTCGGTCTTGACTGTTGTCACTCTCCGCAATCGGACAAAAGCTTGCGAGAGAGGATTAGAAAGGAACTCCACAAAGCCCAGGAAGAGCTAGCTAGTCTCTGAGAAGACTAAGCTCTACGAGGTGTAGTAGAGAGCGAAGAACGAGAGTGAGAGCGTGAAGGAGAGACAGAGAAAGTCAATCCGCGGGGAAAACGAAAAGCGATACCGCAAGTCACGAGGCGCCGTCCGATCTCTGACTCGTCCAAAACGTTGTCAGATTGAGTAAATATTCGATAGAAGTGAGCGAATTGAAAGGAGGGCTGTATGAGAAAAGCACTTGATTCCAAATCTCTTTCGCAAACCGTACGAAGACTCTCCTCCTTTTCCGTCAACACTCACTTCCTCTGAATCATCAGAACGTCCACCTTGAACTAATCCAGAGATGCCAGTGCGGTTCAGTTTCCGGTTTGGAACAGCACCTTGATTCATGAGTTGTTTTGTGATGTTTTGCGTCTTTTTCGTCGGTAGCAGTGGTAGTGAAGGAAGACGGTTTCGAGGAGTTGAAATTGCAAATCTTAGGACGATAGACGGTAGAGGAGGTAGGATTCGTCGACTCGAGGCGGAAGAAAGAAAGGAAACGCTTGATTCGCCTTTTAGCGTCGGGGGGAAGTTTGAAAGAGCTTTCAGTGAATTGCGTGACTCCATGGGCGGTGCCGCCCTCAACAGGAGGTTCAGTCTTGAGTGAAGGGAAAAGCTGAGGAATAGAAGGAGTGCCGGTCTTGCGAAGAGGGAGACTGATTGCTGAGAGAGAGAATGGATCATCTTCCGGATAGTCTTCTTTACTGTGAGGGGTTGAGAAAGGAAGAGCGAGTCCATAGGCTGCAAGGAGATCTTGGAGATCCTGTCAAAGTCAAAAGATCGTCAAAGCGACGCCAGAAGTCGACGAGAAAGCGAAAACTTACGGATTCACGGTTTTCGAGCATCTCCTTCGTACCTCCTTCTTCGACGAAAAAATTGAGATAGTGGTTTCCACTACGAAGAGTTTCCCAACTATCCGGTAAAGTCTCATCCTCTTCGATATCTCCGCCAAAATACTTGTCCAACATTCTCTGTTCCGCTTCTCGCATTCCGGTGTCGATCATCTCGATCTTGACCATCTCCCAGACTTCTTGAGGTACACTGAGAATGCTATTGGCGCTTCCTTGAGTCGAGAGTTGACCTTTCCTTCTTCGAGAACAGAGCAAATCGATTGCGAAAAGAGATTTCTTGTTTGCCTTGTACGAGTCGGAAGCGAAGCAGAGGCAGGCGAGCTTGACGAAGACTCCGTAGAAGAAGGTCGCTTCGGCTGTGCACATCGTTGAAGGTCGAAGAGAGGAGAGGGATTTTGCGAAGAGACCTGTGGAGCGAAAGCAAGCGTCAATTGCCTTCGCTCCGTCAGGAGATCATACTGAAGACTTACTCGTATATTTGAGAGCTAGCACAGAGCTCTTCAAACTGTACTGATCGAGTTGAAAGAGTTGAACTGTTGAAAGGGAAGAGACCGTCAACAACAGCTTGAGGAAGAGCGAGGACACTTTGTACGTACTCTGATGAGTTCTTACTAGGACCTGAAAGTAGTCTGAGTTGCCCAAGCAGAGTAGCGGTGAGTGGTAAAGGTTCGAAACGACCTCGACTTTGGTTCGTTTTCTACGCTTCACCTCGACTTCGCTACCACCTTCTGAACGCTTGAGAGTCATCAGACAATGTAGGACTAGCTACTGGACACCTCGAAAAGCTGATCTCGCTCTTTACCGCCTTCATCAACTCGATCCCCTCAATCAACTTGAACGAATCTCTCCGCCTCTACCCACTCGCTCGACTCGAAGGCAATGTACGAGATGATTCAGGAGTGATGCTCGCTGTAGTGATGGTCTCCTAAGAGCGGCAGGGTTCAATATAATCGAATTGTTCAGCTAAAAAGAGTTCGAGTTCGAATGCGTAAGCCTCTTCTCCCCTCTGTCCTGTTGACTCGGAAAGCATACGACGGATCAGTTCAATGGCTATCATCATCTCGGGTCAAACGCTGACCTTTGATTCGCTTTCCTTCGACAGTTCTGGATTCCCTTCGCTTCGTCAACTTCTCGGGCTCGGCATGTGGCTCTTCGCTTCTATTGCTGCGTTGTGGCTTATCGAGACCACAACTCAAGGCGGTCAAGACGACTTTGAATGCAAAAAGTGAGCCGGAGAAAACCTTTGAGGAATGAGGAGATTGGGGAGTTCAGATTTTGACGAGGCCGGCTTTATCTTACGGAGGGATGGGTGTGTCTTCGTTCTCTTTTCGAGCTGATAAGAGATGTACTGACTCAGCGTGATATGAGGAGGTAGAATGACGGAGATGTCGAGACCGTATCTCTCGCAATTTCGACATCTCGAAAACTTTCTTTCGCAAGATTCGCAAGCTCGCCTCGATCCCCTCACGATTTCGCCTTCATGATGTCGATCAGTCAACAAGATCACTCGCTGCGCAAAGCCCCAGCCTCCAGTGTCGAAGTGACGACCGATTCCCTTTGTCCCTTGTTCTCATTCCGACTCGCGCTTCGACCCGATTCCCCTTCTCTGTTCCTTTCTCCAACTCGCTTCACGCTTTCCCTTCCTCAACAACGTCACAAAGTCACGCTCCGCTCGCGGATCAACAAGGATCACAACGCGGTTGTTTCGTTCTCTTCTCACTCAAATTCAACTTTGCTTCTTCCTCTTCTTCGCGACAACCATTTCTTTCACCTCAAGGATTCATTCAGTCAAGAACATTTGATGAGCTCAACCTGGTATTTAGCAGGTGAGTAATTGGATCTTTCTCCTCTCTGTACCAAAGCTGATTTTCAGCTTGTTTGTTTCGTGCAGTAAATCTCGTCCCGCAAACCTTCACTTCAATGCCACCTTCCCCTCTCTCATCCTCCTTTGACAGCTCATCAATTCGGCCTCCCATCACCCCTCCAGCAACAGCAACTTCCTTTCTCTCCTTCTCTCCTACGCCTCCAGCTCCCTCTCGCACTCAAATCCTAGCTCCTCCGATTGACCTCACATCTCCTATCTCCACAGCATCGAATGCATCCTTAAATCTCGATGCGGAACTCGCCATTTCTCCCGATTGCTCGACGACGAATTTCGCCTCGAAGAATCCATTCCTCGCTATCTTGATCGCTCAACGCGCTCAATCCGGTCCCTCTCCCTCTCCCTCTCCTTCTTCCGATTCTTCACTCTCTCACTCTCACTCAACTCCCTCCCCTTCGACTTCCACAGCTTCTTCATCGGATTCGACTTCGGAAAGGTCGGAAAGGGAGAAACGAGAGGAAAGAGAGGAAAGGGATTCGGTAGTGATTTATGATGGATCTTCACTGTGCTCAGGCGACTTTTCAAGCATGCTGGATGAGATGATCAGTGAGGAGACGAAGGAATGGGAGGAGGATACAGGATCTGCTTGGGAGGAAGAACTTGACTCGGGTTTGGAGGAAACAGCTCTGGAGGGATCATCTTCACCCCCAGCAACTCCCATTCTCTCAGTCACCCCTTCATCACCTCCATCTCCTTCCAACAATGCAACTCCACGAGCCCGCCGACTCAATCCTAAAATTCATCATTCACCTTCTCCTCGTCGGAAATCAGTCATCGTTATCGCCTCTTCTCCTCGATCTCGCGCTTGCTCAACTCGATCATCTCCTCGCACTCTACGCTCCCCAACCTCTTCCTCCATCTCAACCAGTCGTCGAACCAGTCTTCTCCCAATCGACGCTTTCAGCCATAACCCAACTTCTCCTATCCTCCTCTCAACTCCTTCAGCTCGCCAATCTCTCACTTCCCATCCCTTTGTCACCTCCTCCTCTGCTCTCTCACCTTGGAAACCCAAGTCGCAATCAAAGAAATCAAAGAAACCTCCTCGTTCTCCTCCTCACCTTCGACCAATCCGCAAAACCGCCGAAGGATTCGACGCCGACGCGCTCGATCAGCTCTTTGGAGTACCTCGAGAGCGTCAACACAAGAACCAGCTGATCATGGAGGGAGAAGAAGCGGAATGGAGGAAAGTTGAGGAGTTTCGAGGCTTGCTTGAGGCGGGGGATAGGTTTGAGACTGAGTCTGAGGAGGAGGAGGAGGAGGAGGAAGTACTTCATATTAGGGCACCTTCGACGAGGACCAAAGTAGCGAGGAAGAAGGAAAAGTATCGACCACCGCCGCTCAACCTCGGGAATCACACAAACCCCTTCACTTCCCCTTCCTCTTTCTCTCCCGATACCGTCAAGCACGACGGATCCATCACCCAACCTCTGTCTTCAGCTTCAATCGATCCGCTTTCAAAGGAGATTGAAAGGAGAAGGACCACTGCGAAGGATGGAAAGCGGGTTTTGAGAGGGAAGAAAAGTGTTGGAGAGAGATTGAGGGGACTTTGCGGGATCGCTGTGTAGCTTGTTGACTACTGAAAGCTGTCGATGTTGATTATTCCGGGTCTGAGGTGGATTGCGAAGCGAGAGAGAGCTTTGAGAATCTGCTGATTTTCCGAAGTTGACGCTGCAATCTGAGTAGTGCGTTGAGCGTAGACGAGACTGCTACCGTCGGAAAAAGCAAGTGAAACAAAGCCAGGGAGCTGTCTTTCAAACGGTTGCGGGTGAGAAACTTGTCTAGCGAAGGGTCTCGTTCGTTGCGAAATCTGAGAGCGTCGAAACAGCTCTCCCCGAAACGCGCTCAAGTTTGGCTCAGATCGTAGAAAATACGCTACTGAGTACTACTGCAGGTTCAACAAGCTTCGGAAGGAGGTGGATCCCTCTCAATTGAATCAATCAACTCGCTCTCTTTCTAAACGCTTCTCCTGCTCGCTGTCAACCACCTCGGATACCTCAACTGCAAGCTTTGGATATCGGCAACTCGTGTAGGATATGATGAGCGCGAAGGATGGACTGCAACGGATGAGAGGGAAGGGAATAAACTAGTGAAAGATGAAGGTCTTTGGTACGTGTTCAATCCTCTCTAAGACTGTGGGAAGCGGTGGGGGTAATGCGAGGGTATAGACAATACTGGTGGGAGGTGTAGGAATGAATGCTGACTCGTCTATCGGCTTGTACAGGTAGAAATGCTGAAACCTCGCTAAACTTGCTCCCATCAACCTCTTCTTTTCGCTGCTTTGGAATGCTTGGGATATCGCCAACGGAATGGGAGACTCTACAGTAAGAGTGCTAGCTTGGTCCAAGTGGAAGTGATGGAGAAATTGAGGTGAGTTTCCCCCCTCTCCTTCAAAATGTATCTGTTTGATGCCTGAACAAGCTAGTCTTGACTCCTCTTTGGTGTCAACAGTCTGAGCGTACTCTCGACGTATCGCTCTCCCGGTATCAGTGCTATCAAGTCAGGTTTACTCACTCAATCTCGTCAACTCTGGTTTCCTTCTCCCCTCAACTCCTCACCAATCTCCCTCTAATCGGCTCTAGAATGCTCGAGAGTAGGCTGGTACTGCAGAGTGCAAGTTTACGACTCAAAGCGACGTGAAGGAGAGAAGGGATCACTGTGAGTTCCCTTGTTCTCTCTGAAAATGCCTCTGATTGGTCTCTCAACAAGCTGATCTCGACTCCTCTTTGCTGTGAACAGTAGTAGAGTCTTCTCTACGCTCTCCTCACTCGGACTTGTCGATATCAGTCTACTTCCATCCCTCATTCTAACCCAAATCAGATTCC
>Ga0308170_10001943_pt1 | contig 18426 bp, 24 predicted proteins | sample PhyBR2_2_FD_202136 | JGI IMG/M metagenome (GOLD analysis project Ga0308170, IMG submission 202136) | Phyllosphere microbial communities from UC Gill Tract Community Farm, Albany, California, United States - DLSLSB.R2 | ecosystem: Host-associated > Plants > Phyllosphere > Unclassified | place... | reverse complement strand
GGTTGTACTGCTTGTGGATCGGGTCGTCGTCGGGCGCCTGCAAGGTGCAAGAGTCAGTGAGAGCAGAGGAAGGCGCCCGAGAGAGGGAGAGAGGAGGAAAGAGAGGGAGGAAAGAGAGCGCACCTCGACCAGGCGCACGAGCCTCTCGTACACGCCGAGCTCGTTCTTGAGCAGGGTCTTCCGGCTCGCGGCGAACTGCCCGAACCAGGTGCTCAGGACCCGGTCGTCCTCGTTCCCCTCGACGCACGGCCGGCCCTTAACCAGCTCGAACACCTCGTTGATGCCGCCCATCTCGGTCCCGACCTCGCTGTCGCGGCCGCACAGGTTCGACAGGTACGGCCCGAGCGAGAGGAAGCCCGTGCGCGCCGACAGGGTGCGGCGCAGGCGAGGACCGGCAACGCCGGGCCAGGCGAGGTGCTCCTGGAGGAAGAGCGTCGTGTCGGCGAACGGGCGCACGTGCCCCTCGCCGCCGCCCAGGGCGCCTCGAGTCGACCAGGGCGCGCCGCCGCCGCCGCCAGCGCGCGCCGGCATCGACGACGAGATCGAGGCGTTGTAGTGCCGCACGATGTGCTCGAGGTACGTGCCGCCCTCGCGCCCGACGTTGGGCAGCCGCACCACCTCGTCCCGCCGCGGGTCGACGATCCCGCTCAGCCCTCGCCAGAGCTCCTCGTCGGTCCAGTCGCCCTTCTCGTACACGTAGATGCGCACGCGCGACTTGCGCACGTGCGGGACGAGGCGCATGGCGGCGAGGTGGTGCGCGACGGCCGAGGGCGAGCGCGAGTGGTGCGCGATGACGAGATCGAGAGAGGGGCGAGGGGCGAGGCTGATGAAGGCGGCGCCGAGGAGTGATAAGATGTTAGGGAAGAGCGCGAGAGCGCGCAGTGGTGGACGTGCGGGCAGGGACGAGGTGATCTTGGAGGAGGAGGAAGGGCCGAGCGGGTTGTAGTCGGCGCCGTCGCCCGAGTCGAGATTGAGAGAGACGCCGCCGACGGTCGATGGTACGAGCTGATAGGCGACGTTTGCGGCGAAGACGATGAAGAAGGCGAGGAGGTACGCCGAGCTGTCGGAGGTATGCCAGTCGGCGACAGCAACGAGAGCGACGACGGCGGCGTTGGACGCCGAGTAGACCGAGGTGCCGGTCGAGAAGGCGGACGTGCCGGCCTGCTGGGCGAAGATGAAGGCGAGAGAGGCGAAGAGGGCGAGGAAGGGCCAGAGGATCGAGCAGGCGATGCTGGGTCCTTGCGAGTAGGCCCGGTAGCGGTGCAGGTGGAGGGGGAAGAGTGCGACGTAGGCGGCGACGTGTAGAACCGCTGCGCGCTGTGCGAGGTATGTGAGCGATGCGGCACCACGCAGAGACGTGCCGAAGGAGAGACGCCGACGCACCACGCTCGAGTCCCGCACCGCCTCCACCGCCTCGTCCTTGCTCGCGCCCGTCTCGCCGGCCTCCTGCCGCACAAGCCACTGTCGCGCCGCCTCGGCGCTGACGCTGACGAGGGCGAGGAAGATGCCCTCGGCGTTGAGGAGGTCGGTGCGCAAGGTCCAGGCCGTTGCGAGCGAGGCGAAGGCGACGGCGGCGTACAGCCGAGTCGGACGGGGCGCATCGGCCGTACCGTGCGAGGTCGGGAGAGCGAGGAGGAGGAGCGGGATGAAGAGCTGTAGGCGGTCGACGAGGGTCAGCTTGTTGAACGAGGAGCGGGTCGAGGAGGAGGAGGAGGAGAGGACACACGTCGGTGCTCGCCCAGATCCAGACCGGGTTCAGCCGACTTGCCGCCACCTGCGAGAAGATGCGCACGACCTCGCACGCTGCGATGATCAAGCTGCGCTTGTGGCCGGTCGTGAGGGCGGAACGGGCGGGCGTGCGACGGAGGAAGGCTGCGACGAGGGCGGCGCGGAAGACGGGGATGGCGAGGGCGATGGCGAGGACCATCCTCGTGTCGTGGCGGCCCATCTGTGCGAGCGCATAGTGTGCGAGGGCGAGGAGGAGGGCGGAGGCGGCGCCTGCGACGGCCGGGCTTGGCGGAAGCGAGGGCGGGTCGAGCTGTTGCGGCGAGGCGAGGGTCAGCTGTGGCCGGTCGGGCTGGAGACAGGGGTCGGTCACGCACCATGGTAAGGCTCTGTGAGCATGCTTGCGAGGCTCGTCGCGCCGCCGTCGAGCGAGGCGTTGCTGAATGGGTGCTCGAGCGGTGCGGGGCCGCGGAACGCCGGCGGAGGGCTCGAGGGCGGACCGCGCCGACGCCAGGACGCGACGAGCGGCTGGGGCAGCAGGCCATACCGAGTGTAGAGGGCAGGCAGAGCAGCAGCGGCAGCTCCTGGGCGAGCGTCGAGCCGAGCAGGACGACCCGAAGGCGGAGGACGGCCTCGCTCTGAGGCGGCACACGGCCTCGACATGAGCGAGCAGCGGCAGACCGTGCGGGTAGGCGCGAGGTGGCTGAGAGCATAGCATGCACGCTGCGTAGGCAAGGAGCCGTGTGAGTGGGGAGCGGCGAGCGGGCGAGCCAGAGAGAGGGGCGGGGCAGCAGCTCGTGTTGTCGCCGTCAACGAGAGCCAGCCACCGCACCAGCTGCACGGTCGACTCGCTCGGTTGCTTCTGCACAGCTCCCTCACCCCGCAGCCGTCATCGCCGGCGCAGTCGCCTTCGTCCCCGACGCCGCCTCATCCTCATCAGCCCATGTCGAGTGAACCCGCCACAAAGAAGCGGTACGTCCCTGGTTGCCTTCTGCGACTCGTCAAGGCACCCAGCTGACGTCTCGCTCTGCCCGCAGCAAGCTTCCCGCCCTCGACGCGTCCTTCGACGAGCCTCGTGCGCCCCTTCCCTCGCCCCTCCCCCTCGACGTCCCTCGCGCGGGCACGCTGACCCCTCCTTGTGCCCGCACAGCACGCACAACCGACGCTCCAGAGCTGCATCAAGGCCGCAAGCGCGCCGTGCCCCATCAGCGCGGCTTGTGGGCCGCTCACGTCTTCCTCGAGCGTGCGTCCCCTCTCTCTTCGCCCGCTTTCCCGTCGCAGAGTGTGGCTGACTCCTCACGCAGTCGAGCCGAGCACAGGCCTGAGCAAGATCCTCAAGAAGGCGACCAGCGACGCAGCCGCTGCAGCGCCCGACGCCTCGACCGTCCACTCGCTCCTCTCGCCCCCCGCCGCCGACAACAGCTCGACGGGCCCCTCGGCGACCCTCGACCCAGTCGACCGCTCAAGCAGCACAGCGCTACATCTGTCCTTGTCTCGGCCGCTCATGCTGCAGACGAATCAGCGAGAAGAGCTGCGTACGGCTGTCGCCAAAGTGGCTGCGGCCTCGTCAGGGTGCGTCCACCTCTGTCTTTCACGTCATCTCGGCGCGATGTGCAGCTCAGCTGAAACGCACCAATCCTGCAGCTTCGATGCACGGTACGCGAGCTTCGGCGTCCTCGAGAACGACGACAAGTCGAGGCGCTTCCTCGGCGTCGAGATCGGGCACGGCTACGACCAGGTGCGCTCTCGCTCTCTCTGCCCTGCGAGCGTTACCTAGTGCTCCTCTGACACAGATGCCTCGCGCCGTGCAACAGCTCCTCGCCCTCACGAACAAGCTCGACGCCGAGCTCGGCCGCCTGCGCCTCCCGACCTACTACGCCGACCCTCGCTTCCACACCTCGCTCGCCTGGTCGACCTCGACGTCCCTCTCCTCTCGAGATCCGCCCTTCAGCGACTCTCTGCTCGCCGACCTCGAGGTGCGGCTCGGCAAGAAGCTCCGGCTCGAAGGCGAGGTCTTTGCGGGCGAGCTGTGCGTCAAGGTCGGCAAGGAGACGGCGCGGTATCGATTGACAGGGTCGAGCTAGGGTGCAAAGGGAGGTGCGAGGGGCAGACGAGGAGGACGAGGTATAGAGCAGGCATGGGTATAGATGCGGGACGAGGGAGAGGGCGAGCTAGACGGGGAGCGACGCAAGCTTGGTGAACCACTTTGAGACGATCTCCTTGCCGTTCTGCGAGCGAGAGAGGGAGGGAAAAAAAAGTCAGCTGCGACGCTTGCGTTCCCTCACGAGCCCGAGCAGCGCGCAGAGAAAAGAGAGAGACGCACCTCGAGGTTGAGCACGCGGATGCGCTCGTCGGGCAAGTGCGCCGAGTCGCTGCTCGTGCCCATGGGGAAGTGCACTGCGTCGGCGCCGAACTCGCGCTCGAGGAAGGGCAGCGACGGGATCGAGCCGCCCTCGCGGATGAAGAGCGGGTCGAGGCCCCACTGCGAGCTGATGCACGACGACATGGCGGCGACGTAGGGCGACGAGATGTCGCCGAGCCACTGCAGACGATTCACGAGAAGGAGAGTCAGTACGAGGTGGAGAGTCAGAGAGCGAGAGGAGGACGCACCCAGTCGGCGACGTGGTTGATGTCGATCTGCACGAGGGAGGACAGAGTCAGCCCTGCCGTCGAGAGCGTCACGGGGACGAGCACGCACCGAGAGCGTGTTGGTCGTCTCGAGAGCGCCGAACGACTTCTCGAGGTGCGCCTTGAGCATCTTGACGATGTCGTCGAGGCTCTGGTCGGGCACGATCCGGAGCGACACGCTCGCCGTCGCCGAGTTGGGGATGAGCGTCTTCTGCGCCGGGCCGGGCACCTCGACCTTGTGGACCGAGAGCGCAGGTTGGCGCCAGCTGCGGGCGGCGGAGAGGGAGGCGTCAGAAGCGAGTTGGTAAGGTCGTCGAGGAGGTCCGAGCGGGCGAGAGGACGCACCGGTTGATGAGCGACTGCATCGGGTCGAGCGTCGACGACGGCACGGTGCCCTTGACGTCGCGATGCTGCTGCAGGCTGCGAGCGTGCAGAGAGAGACAGCGTCAGACGGCTTGTCTCCTGAGAGAAGAGGTCGGGCGAGGAGAGTCGGACGCACCCGTCCGTCCTCTGGAAGAGCTCGTCATACAGCTTCTGCTCGCTCGGAAGGAGCTTGCGGACGCCGTCGAGGAAGCCCGGGATGCGCACCGCACCGCGGCTGTCGGTCAAGCTGGCGAGGACCCGGATGAGGTCGTTGAGCGGCTCGGACGTGACGCCGCCCCAGATGCCCGAGTGGGTGAACTCGGGGTTGGACGAGGCGACCTGCGAGCAATCAGAATGAGCGTCAGTAGGCGAGACGGGCAGGGCGAGCGCGCAGGAGGGAGAGAGGTGCGCACCTTGACCGAGGCGTGGATCACGCCGCGCAGGCCGAACGTCAAGCACGGCACCGTCTCGCCGAGCCAGTACGAGTTGCTGACGAGAATGACGTCGATGTCGCCGATATGGTCCTGTGCAAACAGGTGAGGGAGAGCAGGGTCAGGACCGGGCTCGGGTGAGGGGCTCGAGCGAGGGGAAGAAGGGAGAGAGCCGACGCACTCGGTTCTTGCGCACCGCCTCCTGGAACCCGGCACTGCCCGTCTCCTCCTCGCCCTCGATGACCATGACGAGGTCGACGTCCATCTCCTGCTTGCGGCGGCGCTCGGCCGCCGCCGCCGCGACGGCGAGGACCGGGCCCTTGTTGTCGCTCACGCCGCGGCCGTACAGCCAGCCGTCCTTGCCGTGCATGACGAACGGGTCCGTGCCCCACATCTCGGGCGCCGAGGCCGGCACGACGTCGTAGTGGCCGTAGCACAGGACGCGCTTCCTCCTCGGCGCCTCGAACCGGTTCGGGCGCGGCGGCGCGTTGGCGCGGAACGTGGCGAGGACGATCGGGTTCTTGCCCTCGATCGGGTTGGGCAGGAGCGACGCCTCGGCGCCGAACGAGCGCAGGACGCGCTTGAGGTACAGCGCGCCCTGGCGGCAGTCCTCGCGGTGAGGCGAGTCGGCCACCGTCTTGATCGAGACGAACTTGGCCAACGTGTGGAAGAGCTCGCCTGCGCGCACGTGCACAGCGTCAGCTCGATACTTGTCTGAGCGTCGGAGGGAGAGAGAGGGGAGCGCGAGCGCACCTTGAAAGCCGTGGTCGTGCGAGCGAGCCGGCGACGTCTCGTCGTCCGCCTTGACGTCCCAGACCTGCGCGCGAAGGGCGAGTGTCAGTGCCGCCTCACGCCTCAGGCCCTGAGGGTATGAAGGAGCGACGCACCTTGAGGCTCGCGTCGTTGCCGCCCGTGAGGAGCAGACCCCGCCCCTCGCCGCCGACGACCTCGCTCGAGAGGACGATCGACTCGTGCGCGTCCCACTCGCCGACGAGCGCGAACGAGCGCAAGTCCCACCGTTGAAGGGTCCCGCTCGCCGAACCGGAGAAGAGCGAGGTCGAGAGGACGGAGAGGGTAAGGATGTCGTGCTGCGGACGAGGGGGTGGGCGAGGTTGCTCGGGTCAGAGGGCGGACGCAGGGGGTGAGATAGAACGGAGAAGGAGACGAGGGACGCACCTGATGAGGGCGAAGCACACGCACGCAGGTGAGCGTGTCGAGGTCCCACACCTGCGAGACGAGGATGAGCGTCAGGACAGCCGCTTCGATCGGGGTCGAGCAGGATGAGCATTAGCACGCACCTTGATCGCACCGCCTTGATGGCCTGCAAAGAGCGTGTTGTCGCGCACGGCGAGCGTGAGAACGGCGTCGCAGTCGCTCGTGAGGGTCGCGACGGGGAGGAGGTCGGACGTTGTCGGGCGCCAAAGCTTGACGAGCTCGTCGCCGGCTGTAGGACAGGGTGATGTCATTAGGTCGAGACTCGTGGAGTGAAGAGATGAGGAAGAGGAGACGCACAGCCCGAGACGAGGACGGGTCGCTCGTTGCTCTTGCCGGCGAGGAGGCAGTACTGCAGGCGAGGACACGCCCAGCGGCATCAGCTACTGCTGCGCAGGCACGTCGACGAGTATAGAGAAAAGGGGACGTACAACGTAGCCGAAATGGGCGAAGGGAACGATGCACTCTGCCTCGAACTGGAGCTCGAGCGGCTCTGCCCCGCCGGCCGCGCCGCCGGCTCGCGGCGTCGTCGCACCGTCGGGCGTGCCCGGCCGAGACGAGCTCGTGCCGAGCCCGACGAGATTGGCCGTGCTCTTCGAGTGGAGCCCGCTCGGCGTCGCCCCTCCTCCACCGCCGAGCGCGCCGGGCGAGCCGAGGCCGGTCACGCGCGCGCGGTTCTTCTCGGTCTGCGACAGCGAGTCGAAGAACTTGTTGGGCGCCTTGAAGATCGGCGGCGAGTGCGGCGAGGTCGAGAAGGCGTGCGACGAGGCGTGTGAGGATGAGAGCGGCGAGCCGGGAGGGTAGTGCGAGGACGGGGTGAGGGGAAGGTGGAAGGTGGGCGGCAGGTCGATCCACTGCAGAGTCCAGAGCGTCAGGAGCTGCAGCGAGGAGCGTCGCCGCACGTCGATGAGAGCAGGATCAGGGAGAGAGAGCGCACCTGGATGCTCGTGTCCTGACACCCTGCAAAGAGCCTCCCTGCTCCCCTCCTCCCGCCCTCGTGCGCCGAATGACCCATGCCGACGCCTCTCCTGTGCCCTGCATGCTCGTCGTCCTCGAGCGAGTCGCTCGGGAGCCACGCGAGCGAAAGGATGTCGCCGATGTTGTCGTGGGGCGGGTGGAGGAGGTAGACGAGCGAGAGGGTCGGCGTGTGCCAGACGCGGATGGTGCCGTCGCCTGCGAGCACAGCATGAGCATCAGCATGATGTGCGAGAGAGGAGGAGAGAGAAGAGAGAGGCCGAGACGCACCGGACGCGCTGACGAGCCACCGTCGAGCCGGGACGAGCTGGAGGGCGAGGACGGCGCCGTCGTGGCCCGTCAGGCGGGCGCAGGGAGAGAGCGTCGCGAGGTCCCAGACCTGCAGAGCAAGAAGGGAAGCTCAGCAACGGTCACCGAGGGTCGAGCGCTTCCAGCGGAGCCTGGACGGGCTCCTTCTCGAGCGCATCAGGAGCGAAGAGGCTTGCAGACTCACGTGAATGCTGCCGCCCTGACTGCCACCGTACACTCGCCCTGTCCTGGACGCTCCCGCATCCTCCTCGTGGCCGTTGCTGCGCGCGTCGCCGTGTCGAGTGCGGTCGGGGCGATCGCGCGGGTCGTCGACGGCGATGCAGAGGATCGACTCGCCGTCGCTCGCGCTCAGGGTCGAGATGAGGGTGACGTTGTCGGGTGCGGCGGGCGGCTTGTCGGCTGGAGGTGTGCTCGTCGAGGTCGAAGCGTTCACTGATGAGGTCGAGGCGGAGGTGGGAGGGGTGGTCGAGGCCGTGTGGCTGGGCGGGCGGGACTGCGATAGTGCCGAGGGACTGGGCAGAGCTGGACCGAGGTGGCCTCGTGGCGGCGAGCGGGCAAAGTCGAGCGAGGTCGGTGGGGGTGAGGCGGAGGACGAGGACGCGGAGAGCGTGTCGAGCGGGACGGCTGCAGGGTAGTGGGCCGTCGTGCGCATGTGCTCGCGAGGAGCTTCGAAGCTGGCCATGCGTCGGGCACAGCTCTGCAGCGCAGCGTGAGACGACGAGGCGGCTCTCGTCGTCGTCGTTGGCGAAGGCGCAATCGTCCTTGTCTTTCCCTCCCTCCTTCTCTCTCGCACTGGCATCTGCTGCTGCAGCGACTGCACAGCCCTGTGCCCGAACCCTCCAGGCTACTGCTGCGCGCCCTCGACCCTGTCCCCTGCGAGGAGGTCACCTCCTCCTCCTCCTCGCCGCTCCTTTCCCTCGATCCGAGTCGCGCTCGGCGGCCTTTCCGCTCAGGCTCGGCGAGCATCAGCCAAGGAGCTTCGGCTTGCACGCCGTCCCCCGCTGCCGCGTATCGTCCGTCCGTCGAGCTCCTGTCCGGCCTTGATCGCTCACAGCTGCCTCCCCTCCGCGGAGCGTTCGTCTCGCTTTTCGGGGGCACAGCTTCAGCTCTGCTTTCTGCATCCTCGACTCGCTGTCGACACCGTTCCGCACGCACCAAGATGGCCGACCGGCGGGCTCAAGGTCGTCGCGCGCACGAGCAGAGCATGGCCGAGTCGTCGACGATGGCGCAGAACCGCAACCCTCGCCGCGACGACGACTCGCTCGACCTCTACGGCCTGGAGGCACGAGGTGAGCACTTACCTCTGCCCTCCTTCCAGACGCGCAGTTCTGACCTTGTCGTACCCGTGCGCGCAGTCGACGCCTGCGAGTCGCCCCGACTTTGACCTCCCGGGTCCCTCCATGAGCTGACCTCGCCCCTCGCCCGCCTGCTTGCAGTGATCGCCGAGTTCCACGGCGTCGGCATCGACCCCGTCGATGAGCGCAACGCCACCACGAGGGAGGCGTCGAGAGAGGTGCTCGGCGAGGTCGTGCGTCCCTATTTCTTCCTGCTCGAGCCTGTTCCGCTCAGCCCTGACGCACTCTCCCTCCACAGATTGAGGACAACATGTCGGGCCGCCACGTCGAGCCGCCCTCGCGCCCTGGTCGCCGCCAAGAACGGTCGGTCGACCCGCGCAACAAGAGAAGAGCGAGTCGAGGTCCGAGCGGCGGCGAGGGAGCCGTCGACGAGCCGACGCCCAAGGAGGTCGTCGAGCGCAAGAGTGCGTCCTCTTCCTGTCTCTCGTAGTCGTCTCGGCGACGGACGCTGACCCGCTGCTCTACGTCGCTCGCAGTCAGCCAACGTGCGTCCACCCCTCCCTCTCCTGCTCGCTCGGCCGGGACCTACCCCTCACGCTCTTCCTCGCCTCTCCACAGTCAAGAAGCGTCTCGCCGACCCTCAGCTCGACGACGAGGCGCGCAAGACCTTGGCCGACACGCTGCACTGGCATGTGCGTCGCCGCTCGCGCTCTCGGACCCCTTCCTCTCGCCCGAGGCTGACGTCGTCTCTCCCTGCAGGAAGAAGCTCTCGACGACCGCAAATACATGGAGGCGTGGCTCATCAAGTACAGCGCGCAGTGGGAGGAGTACTGTGCGTCCCTGTTTCATCGACTCGGCATCGCCTTTCGACTCTGACGCCCGACCTCGTCACAGACAAGCACGGTCCGTGCACGTCTCGACCTGTCGCCTCACTTACCTCCTGACGTGCTGCTCTCCCGCAGTGACCTATATCCAGCACGGATGGGACGAGCCGACGCCGGAAATCGCCGAGCTCTGGCTTCGCCGGCACCGCATCCTCGACGACCGTGCGTCCGGCTCCTTCCCTCGAGCCTCCCTCGCGCTAACCGCTAACGCAAAGTCGCCCACTCGCGCGCAGCCTGGACGGGCAAGTACCACTGGAGGGACTACGCCCTCGGCCGACGAGTTCCAGCTACGCCCGCCGCCAAGGCCGAGGTCGCCCAGATCACCAAGGAGGTCGACGTCCTCCTCAAGGCCTGGAAGGAGCAGCACGGCAAGACCAAGGAGGAGGCGCGTCGCATCGAGTATCTGTGGCACAAAGACCAGCTGCTCATCGATTTCGGGGTGCGTCGCTCGGTCCTCTTCCTCTTCTTCCTCATGTTTCCTGCCTTCCTTCCAGCTGCAGCTGTACTTTCTTCGCTGACGCCTCGCCTCGACCTGTCTCACTCGCAGTGGACGACCTACTTGAAGATGCGCAAGCAGTACGATGCGGCCCTCGTCGACCCGATCGACTGCTCGCCTCCTCCGCCGACTCTCACCCGCCGCCAGCGCTTCGTCAACTACGTCCGGGACATCATCCCGGGCGTTCGCCGCACGACGCCGTACAGACCTCCGCCGAGCTTTGCGCGCTCGCTCGGCGTCGGTGAGGGGACGTACAGAATGCGCGAGCGCTACTTCGGCGAGCCGTACTAGCTCGTCGTCGTCCCCTTCCTCGCGCTCCTCTCTTTTCGTACTCGTCCTGGATCCTTCTCTGCCTGCAATAGATCTGTCTGTGCCTACTTCGGCGGCCGTCCCGAGAGCTCTCGAGCGAGGGAAGCGAGATCTCAACTTAGGAAGGTCGGGGACGAGCGAGTTGGCTGCGGCTCCTCGTCGAGCGTGCGCGAGCCTGCTTCCGCTCGGTTGGTCCGACCTCGGTCGCGGTCTATCTCGCCCAAAAATCTCGACTGGCAGCTCGGCGACGCCGAGCGAGCAAAGCTTGCTGCAGAAGGGTGACTTTTCTGTCGCTCTCGCGGCAGCCGGTGAAGCGAGGAAGAGGGGGGACAGTTGCAGACGGCGACGCTCCTAGCATCTACGAGCACGACGTCTCGAGGAAGCTCAGCAGCCGCCGAGGCGCCGGTACGTCCTCATCGCCTCAGGGACGAACACGCTCTTGCCGAGCGAGTGCTGCATGCGTCGGTACAGTTGGTTAGCTCGTTGTGGACGTCGAAGCTGCTCGGCGAGAGAACGATGCTCAGTGGAGAGAGGACGCACTGCGGCTCTGCGAGGCTTGCCGACAAGCTTGCTCTGCGTCGAAAGGGTTCGAGTCAGAGAGGTCCGTGCGCGCGCCGGCGAGGAGGGAGAAGGAGGAGCGGAACAGCAGCGACGCACGATCTCATCCATCTCGGCGCGCAGCTCGTTGTACTCGAGCCACGTCGGGTCGTGCTGGTGACTGGTCCAGTAGGCGTCGTGCTGAGCCGGCAAGAGCTGGTTACGATACCAGGCGACGTTCCCCTCGGCGCGCTTGAGCTCGTCGGCGTCCTGCGGCGACTTCTTCTGCTGCTTGTTGAGCTCAGCCTGCGCGTCACCTGCGCGAGGGGAAGGAGCGTCAGCGCTGCGAGTCGAGCGAGGGGAGACGGCGGGCGACGGAAGAGGAGGACGCACGGTGGTACCCAGCGTACTCGGCGATCATCTTCTGGTTGGTGCGCATGTGCTTGACGAGATTGCCCCTGGGTCCCGCCCTGAGCTCCTTGAGGCGCGCTGTGACTGCGAGGAGGAAGCGTGAGCTTTTTCTCGTGCGAGTCGACGTCGAGGCGCACTCTTGCTCTCTGTGGCGGGGGGAGAAAGGGCGCAGCGTCAGCTCCTCTTCGCTGGTATCAAGAGAGAGAGGACGCACGGCAGTCATTGAGTGCGTCGACCTGCGAGGACGAGGTTCATCAGCGAAAGTCGAGCACCTGGGGGAAGAGGAGCGGGCCGGCTCACCATGGCTTGGCGACCATCCGAGCCAGCTGCTTCATCTGCACAGAGTCAGAGTCAGCTCGAGTAGAGAGTAGAGGAGCGGCACAGAGGAAAGACGCACACTCGTCGATGAGAGCACGAGCAGAAGCTCCAACTGCGAGCGGCGAGTGGGGTCAACACTCTGCGACGTGCAGGGGAGGGGAGAGGGGGAGAACTGCGGCGCACGTTCAGAATGCATCTTGTGCGAGGACGAAGAGGTGAAGAGCAGCGTGCACGAGCTCGAGATAAGCCGCCAGCTCGAGGTGAAGGAGCCCGGAGCTGCGGCCACGGACAGTCCGCCAGGGGCTCGAACCGGCCGGACGCCGCGCCACTTTCGACCCCTGAGCGATACTGCGCACCCCACAGCCGGCACATGATCGAGAAGATAGCTCGTCGAGAAGATGCCCGGGCTGCTCGAAGCAAGCCGGCGAGGAAGCGGAGAGGAGCTCGCTCACGCAAGCTGGCAAGCCCGCCGGGGGCTCGATTAAGGCGTGCGAGCTCGCTCAGCAGTTGCTAAGCATCAGCAAGCATGCACGCAAGCGAGAGCGAGTGGACGGGCGGAAGCAAGCTTCATCAGCTCGAGGAGGCGGCCGTCCTCCTCTCCTCGACGACGCTCGCCCCGATCGAGCCGACGCTCGCACGTGCACACCGACGGCACTCGGCACAATGGCCTCGGCAGCCCGTCGACCGCGCTCGCACCCCGGCGAGCGCACAATGGCGCCGCGAGCGAGGCGCGGGGACGAGTCGACCAACTCGAGCGCGCACTACGACCCGGCGCACACCAAGGGCGACTGCGACCACGACAAGGGCAGCTACAAGCCCATCGGCCCCCACCACGCCGGTCACCACAGCAGAAGCTCGAGCCGCCGAGGCGCACGAGGCGCGAGGACCCGGCGACCGATCTGCTCTCGCTCGCCGCGCCCCTCTCTCAGCTGCAGCCACTCTAGATTGCTCCGCGCAGAGTACTGCAGCTCGGGCACCAGCCGCAGCCAACCCTGACCCGATCTGGAGGTGCGTTCCTCCTCTTCCCCTCCTCCCGACGAAGAGCTGCGAGGTGTTGCGGGCCCAGAAGTCCCCGGGCTGACCATCTCTCCAGCAGCAGCGCCACCCGACACACCGACCATCGACTCGCCCACCAGCCGGCCGACTCGCCTCGCCTTAGCGTTCCCTCATGCCGCCGCCGACCCCCTCCTCCGCCCCACCCGCAGCAGCCGCCTCCCCTCGCCGCCTCCCCTCCCGCCGCGTATCCGCCCTCGTTTCGCACTTCGAGTCTACAGCGGCGCCCGTCCACCCCGCTCGACCCTCATCGACCTCGGCCCCCTCTTGTCCACGAGATGGCGTGCCCCGCCGCACGACGACGAGCGAGACGAGCCGTGCCCGTTCCAGCGTCGTCGACGAGCGAGACGATCGGCGCGAGGTGTCTCTGCGCAATGACACGGCGGCGTCGACGATGCCAGGACGGGCGGCGGCGGCAATGCCCGCGCCGAGCGTCATCGTCGTCGACGTCGGCAAGACGAACGAGGCGCCCGTGTCGCCCTCGTCCGCCGCCGCGAGATCGAGCACTGCGCCGCCGGACCCGCAGTCGTCGAGTGCAGGCCTTCCCGCTGCGCTGTCGGGCGGCAAGGCGGCGGCGGCGGTGAGCATTGTCGTTCCCGCCTCGGTTTCCTCGGCTCGAGACGGGCGCCCGATCCTCACGGTCGCGCGCCCTGCGTCGCACCCTTTCGCGGCTCGCGACGCAGCGGCGGCGCAGGCCCGCGCCCGAGTTTGCGCCGTCGAAGGCCCTGCGCGGCTCGGCGAGGAGGACGTCGCCCCTCTCGCCCCGGCGCCGAACTCGCCCATCTCGTCACTCGGCGCCGGCTCCCACCTCACGCCGCCTCGAGTTCCCTCTGCTCCGCCTCAATATGCCTCAGCGAGCCCGACATCTCGCCCGCCCCTCGAGCCCCGGCGTTCGTCCGTCGCCTGGGCAGAGCTCCTACCGCCCGAGCGCGATTCGTTCGACCTCGAGTTCGACTCGGCGTCCATCCTCTCGTCCATGTCCGCCGCACCCTCCATCCCCCGCCTTCATCATCGACTCGACCTCCTTACCCTCGAGCATCGTCATCCGCTTCGTCGCCGCCGACCGCCGCGACCTCGCGCTTCACGACGACCTCGACCAGCACCACCTCAACGCGCTGCGTACACGCCTACGAGCTGTTCGCGCGAGACGCCGAGCCGCTCGTCCTCCCCGAGCTCGACGCCGTCATCGAGGCGCTCGGCGGCGCGGCGCACTTCACGCCCATGCCGGGTCCGAGCGCGCTCAGGCAGAGCGCCCAGTCGCCGCGAGCCGGCACGGCAGCGGGCGGCAAGGGCGAGGAGTGGGAGCTCGAGACGCTCGAGCGGCGCAAGGGCGTCGAGGAGGCGGACGAGGCGTTCGGGAGCGAGCTCGAGCGCGAGGGGTGGGACGAGTGGGTGCGGGGCGAGCCGCCGAGCCGGTGGCGCCGCCTCGTCGCGCCCATGCAGCGCATCTTCTCGTCGCTCACACGGCGACGTCCTCTCGACGGGCGAGTCGAGGAGGCCCTGCACGGCGCCGCCGCTCGGGCCGCCGGCATGTCGCGCGACGAGTACATCCGGTCGCTCAAGTTCCCGCCGTTCCACCTCCTGCCGCACAAGCTCACCGTCGCCGACCTCAAGGCCAACCGGCGACGACCGCCGCCGCTCATCGGCGTCCAGGGCCTGCTCGGCGCCGCGAGCAACGGCATCCTCGGCGCGGCGAGCAGCTCGATGGGCCTCAAGCTCACGTCGATCGAGGGCCTGCGCGACCTCATGCAGTGCGTTCCTTTCTCTCGTACTCTTTGCTGCATGCCGCCTCGAGCGAGCTCTCCTGTTTTTGAGCCCGCCCTGACCTACTTTTCGCCTCACGCAGGATCGTCACGCTCCTCGTCACGGCCGCCTCGCCCACTCTGTCGACCTTCACCTTCGCCTCGCCAACCACCGGCGGCGACGCCGAGTCGTCGACCCTGCGCACCCTCTTCGTCACCGTCCCCTCGGTCCTGTCGCTCGACTTCGTCTCGGCGTTCGGCCAAGCGCTCGCCCTCCTCCTCGTCCTCACCCTCGTCACCCTGTTCACCCTTTACGAGGTCAACCGTCTCTCGGGCGGCTGGCACGGCCCGGCGGGCAAGCTCGGGCGCGGCGAGCTCGACCTGGGCGAGGGGTTCGACCGACACCTCTCGAGCAATGTCAATGTCGTACCTCTCTCCTTTCTCGTCCGAGACCTGACACTGCGCAGCGAGTGAGAGAGAGGCTGCCCTGCGTCGCTGTTCTCGCACGCGTCGGCGTTGGCCTTCCCAAGTGCGCCCGCTCGCGCTCGACCGCTCGCTTTCCGTACGTTGGTCGCCTTTCTCTCTCGACGCGCTCAGACGCTCGCAAAGGTACCGAGTCCCTGCACTGATCATAACGAGTTCCAGAGGTTGTACAGAGAGCGAGACTACGGAGGGAAGACGAGGGCCGAGCGGCCGAGGAACCGCTCTACTTGCGCTCACGGCTGGTCGAGGCAGTGGGCGCCGCTGACGGGTCGAACAGGTTGCTCATGTGGATGGCGGGCGACGGGCTGTAGACAGACGGCGTCAGTTTTGGTCCACGAGGTCGAGCAGACGATGGAGGAGGACGGACCTGCGGCGGCGGCTGAACCGGGCAGAGACGCTCTTGTAGGCGCGCTTGACGTCCGAGCGCGCGTCCACGAGCGTGTTGAGGAGCTGCGACGAGCGGGTCGGGCGCAGGATGCGGCCGCTCGACAGGGACGGCGACGAGGGCGGGTAGGGCGAGTTCGTCTGGCGCGCCTTGGTCGGCGACGAGCGCAGCGGGCCTATGCTCGTACTTGACGCTGTGCGCACGTGCAGGGCCGGGCGCTCGAAGGGAGAGCGCAGGGGAGCGGGCGCGACTGGGTCGGCGCGGGAAGGAGGTGCGGGCGACGGCGGCGGCCGCGGGGGAGAAGGAGGGTCGACCGACATCGCCGCCGAGTGCCGCTTGGCGTCCTGGTCGTCGGCCGAGATCGACGACAAACGACGGCTCGCGGTGTCGATGACGCGCGAGAAGCGCTTGGTGATCGGCGCGAGGAGCCCGCGCCGCAAGCGAGGCACAGGCGCAGCGCCCCCGACTGCATCCTCCAGGGGCGCGAGCGACGCTGACGGGCCGGCCGTCTCGAGCGCGTCGTCGTTGGCCTCGTGGTCGGCCTGCGGCTCGGCGTCGAGCGGCATGGGCCCGAGCGGCGCCTCGACGGCGCTCGACACACCGCGCTTGCGCTCCTGCTCCGCCGCGCGCTCTTCCTGTTCCTGCTCGTCGTCCTCCTGCTGCTCGTCGTCCTGCTCCTGCTCGTCGTCGTGCTCGTGCTCCTGGCCGTCCTGCACCCACTCCTCGTCGCCGCCGCTGTCCTCGGCGCGCTCGGACGAAGAGGGCGTCGCGACGAGCTCCTCGTCGGTCGTCTCGCTCGGCGGCGCAGGGCTCCCGACGTACGACGCGGTCGAGGGCGTCGCTGCGTCGGATTCCCTGCGCCGCTCCTCCTCCTCCATCTCGGCCTCGAGCCGCCGCTCGAGGTCGGAGTCCGGCTCGTCGTCCGAGTCCGGCTCGTCGTCCGACTCCCACTCGCCCTCGTCCGACGAGCCGCGAGCCGACGCCTCGTCCGCCGCACTCGGCGCACTCGGCGCTCCGACGAGCATGGACGGCGATGCATGCAGCGCCAGCACCGCCGAGGAGCGCGCCGACGAGAGCGTCGACATGGTGCTGCCGCTCAGCCGAGACAGGTTGGTGCTCGAGCGCCGCTCGAGCGCCATCATCTCGTCGAAGGTAGGCGGGACGGCGGGGAGCGTGTCGGCGACCTCGCCGAGCCCGTCGTCGTGCACGCCCGGGGGAGGAGGAGGGAAGTAGGACGGAAGGACCGTGCGGACGCCGGGCTGGATGGACGAGACGTCGCTGCGGCGGCCGAGCTGAGGGGCGACACGACTGGCGAGCGCCTCGGCGCGAGAGGTTTCGGCGGGCGGGAGCTGGTGCGAGGGGGTGCGGCGAGGGCGAGATGGCGAGGCTGGGTGGGTTGGCGTAGTCGGGCGCGCGCCGCTGCGGCGGGTGGACCGGCGAGGGGCGTCGACGGAAGGGGGTGGGGCGGCGAGGGGCGCATGTTGGCGAGAGGTGGATGCAGAGGGCGTCGGCGCAGGCGAGGGAGCAGGCTCGGCGGTGCGAGGTTGGGCGGGCGAGGAGGTGTGCGGCTGGATGTCGGCCTCGTTGTCGCGGTCCGAGCCACGCCTGCTGTAAGTCGTCGTGGGAGCGTCAATGGCTGCGCTCGCATGCATGAAAGAGAGGAAAGAGGACGCACCCGGGAGCGAGAACGTCGACGAAAGCTGCGCGCTCTTCAGGCGAGCGAGCGAGCCAGCTGACCAGCAGGCTGCGGGGCCCGGGCCTGAGCGCAAGGCGCAGGAACGCGTCGAAGCCCTCGTCTCCTCGGGTCCTCCTGCTGTAGCGCTCGTTGCCGACACCGTACGAGCCAGACATGGCGAGGCGAGCGAGCAGGAGAGCGCGGAAGGCGAGCGGCCGGACCTCGTAGCCGTCGCGGGCTCCGAAGAATCGATGAGGCTATCGCCGGGCCGGCTAGCTAGCGGCGTTCGTGGGGCGGCGGGGAGGATGAGCGAGCCCGTCGACAGGAGACGTGAAAAAGCGCGAGAGGAGAGGCCGCGCGCGCGCACTAAGACGGACTGAGCACACGCCCGTCCGTCCGTGCGCTTCTCGCTCGGCGAGATGAGCGCGGCGTTTCTCCGTCGCAACCCGTCGCCGAGGAAGGCCGGCGGGCACCACGCGCGACGAGAACCTCTCGCCGCCCCACGACCGTCTGAGCAGGAGAAAGCACCAGCAGTCCACCCAGCATGCAGCCGCACCCTCCTCCAGACCCGCCAACCACCCGCCCTGTCGCCGACGGGCTGCGCCGCCTGTGGGAGGAGGCGGCGCCGAGGCCGTTCGTCCCATACCCGGGCGCGGCCGAGGCGAGTGAGGAGGGCGCTCAGTCGGTGCAGGAGCACGGCAGCGATGCCATGGTGGTCGATGGAGCGGGGCTCGAGACGGCGGGGGCGAGCGAGAGGGAGGGAGACGAGGCCGGACCGCCGGCGAGCGCGAGTAAGGAGACAACGACGACGACCGGTGCGCTCCTCTCTCCCTCGCTCTGATCACCCTCGCAGCTCTTTGGGCCGGTCATGGCTGACCCCCCGCACTCTCTCCTGCGCCTGCCGTCACCCTCGCAGCACACGACCTCGCCCAGCTCACCGACCTGCTCGCCTCCCTCAGCCAGCTCGAGCCGGGCGACGACGACGACGGCGACGCTCGCCCTCTACCCGCACGCTCTGCGTCTCCGACCCCGAGCGAGATCCAGGCGCTCGCCGACCTGAGCGACGACGAGAAGGAGCAGGTCCTCGACTTCCTCGGCGACCCTCCTCCTGGCTGGGACGCGACGACCTCGCTCGAGGCGCGCCGCTTCATCGAGGGCACGATCGCTTCTATTGAGTACGTCCAGTCGCCCGACA
>Ga0308170_10001941_pt1 | contig 18430 bp, 18 predicted proteins | sample PhyBR2_2_FD_202136 | JGI IMG/M metagenome (GOLD analysis project Ga0308170, IMG submission 202136) | Phyllosphere microbial communities from UC Gill Tract Community Farm, Albany, California, United States - DLSLSB.R2 | ecosystem: Host-associated > Plants > Phyllosphere > Unclassified | place... | reverse complement strand
ATGGCGCAGCGCCCGCACCAGCGGAATGGCGGCCAGCGTTTCGCCCACCGAAACTGAATGCAACAGAATACCGTCAGGCTTTACTTTGCCTGCGCAAAAGCCATAGCGTTCCGCCCAGCGTTTGCGATAGGCAGGAGCTTTCCGGCCGCGGAGCCAGAGACGAAGCCAGATTAACGGCTGAATGAGATACAGCAGAGCGGTATAAATGGTAATCATCACATTGCTTTTCAGGTGAACAGAGACTTACGCCCGGAGATAGCCAAAAAAAGAGAAATAATGCGGCATGTTAGCAGATAAGTTGGGCGGGCTCACACTACTTCATAAGGGTGAACCTGCGGCTGGAGCACTGAAATCATCCCCTCATCTGAGAAAATAGTCATCCCTGTAAATTTGAATGGGTTCAAACTGCAAAGGATTACCTGGATTTTTTTTGACTTTCCGTGTGCAATTCCCGTCTGAGAGATGTCAAATAGCCCAGGCAACACCCGTTGCCGCTGGCGGTAAGGAGGAAATATTCAATGGATGAGGAGTACTCAGGGGATGGTAACGCGCTAATCGCGCCTTAAATCGATTATGTATATCTGGCGCACCCGTGCGCTGCAGGTTAATGAGTAATGAAGAATATTTTAGTGATACGCCGGGACAATATCGGCGATTTGGTTTGTACAACACCGCTGATCGAAGGGATAAAAACGGCTTATCCTGAGGCTAACGTCTATCTGCTGATCAACACTGTTAGTCAGGACGTGGTGAAAAATAATCCGCATATTACCCGCACCTTTATTTACCGCAAGGCGAAGCACGCTGCGGGGAGATCCGCCAAGCTGGGGGTCTATTTTGAACGCCTGAAAATGTTTATGCAGCTGCGCCGCATTCATTTTGACGCCACCATTCTTGCGAATCCCGTTCCTTGTAAATACAGTCTGCGTCTGGCGAAAATGGCCGGTGCAAAGCATATTATTGGCGCCGATACCGGTGACAAAAGCATCACTGTGCCTTACCGCCGTGCGGATTTTCGCGGTGAGCATCAGGTTGAGCAGACCTTCAGTTATCTGTCAGCGATCACTGACCAACAGATTGCCATTCCGCCCGTGCGCATTTGGCTCACCGAGCAGGAGCGCGAGCATGCCCGGCAACGTATTGAACAGCTTCAGCCTGGGCAACCGATTGGGCTGGCTGTGCACATCAGCAGCCGCAGTCCGAAACGGCGTTGGCCGCTGGAGCGCTATGTCGCCATTATTCAGCAGTATCTGCAGGAAAACAGCGGAAGTGTACTGATCTTCTGGTCGCCGCAGGGCACGCTGGCGCCGGATGATGTTGGCGATCGGCACCGCGCCGAGCAGGTACTGGCGGCATGTCATAGCCCGCGTGTTTCACTCTATCCTACCGCTTCCGTGCGTGAGCTGGTTGCAGCGTACGAGCAGTGTGCGCAGGTGCTATGCAGTGATGGTGGGCAGATGCATCTGGCCGCAGCGATGCAGAAAAAGCAGGTGGTGTTTTTTGGTGATACTGACCAGAAATCATGGCGTCCGTGGTCGGGTGAGTCGCAAATACTGCAGACCTCATCAGGTGATTGTGTCGATGTGAGTGTTGATGAGGTCTGGCAGAAATTGGCACGAATTAATCCTTAAGCGAAAGATACTGCTGACAGATGGGCTGCAGATCGTAGCTCATCAGCCGTTGGCGATTGATAACTGGGGGGTTCTGCCAGATATCAGCCATCACTTGCGCCAGTGATTCACTGCTCAACTCTGAAAGCGCATTGCTCATGCCCGCACGTTCCAGAATTTCTGCAGGTCCCCCGGGGCAGCGTGTACTGGCAACGGGGGTACCACATAGCAATGCTTCGACCAGCACATTGCCAAAGCCTTCGCTATCTGAACTGAGTACCAGCATCCCGGCATGTTTGATCAAGGGATAGGGATTAGCCTGGAAACCCGCAAAAATGACGCGATCGTTGATGCCCAGTTTTTCAGCCAGCTCTTTAACTGATGCTATCCGCGCTTCGTCGCCTGTCCCTGCCAGCACAAGTTTGGCCTCAATCCCTGTCCCGGCATAAGCCTTTAACAGACGATCGTGGCGTTTTGTCGGGTGAAAACGACCTACATGGACGATATAGGGCTCTTTTGTCAGAGAAAAGGGCTGTTCTGCCTGAGCAAGCAGATGGGCGATATCAAACGGGTTATTGATCACCGCCAGCCGGCGCGGCGATATCGAGAGCCTGGTTTGCAAATCATCCGCCACGGCCTGTGAGACGGCAACAATATTCTTTCCCTGATAAATTCGGGCTATTTTTCGCAGCTTGATCCAGCGATCGATACCTTTACGGTGCCCGAGATACGAAGTGGAGAGTATGCCGTGAATGCAGTACCACATTTTTTCCGGCGACAGATTTTTACAACGAGCAACGATGCGATCGGTTTTGTGCAGGTGCGAGAAGACCAGGTCGAAACTTCCTGCCTGCATTTCACTGGCGGCAATTGCACGGTCCAGACCGGCTGCCCGACGTTTCAGTTCAGTCAGTTTACGCCACGGTACCTTGCTATCACTCTCCACAACCTGATAATCAATCCCCTCAGGAAGAGCGTACTTGCAGACATTACGCAGGGAAAACAGAGTAACCTGATGTCCCATCTTCTGCATGCCTTCGCAGAGCGTCAGCACCACTTTTTCAGCCCCGCCACCCGGCAGTCCATCGATAATCATCAAGATACGCATGGTTTAATCCAGAATGTGTTGATAAAGAGCAACCAGCTGCTGCGACAGGCGCTGAGGGGATGAACCCATCACGCGCGCTCGGGCATGATTTGCCATCTCGCTGCCAACGGCGTGGTCGGGGAGTGACATCACTGCATCACGCAGCGCGGAAATGTCCAGCGCATCGCAGACATAGCCATTTTTCCCTTGCTCAATAAACTCGCTGCCACCACAGGTGGTCGAGGTGATCACGGGTAATCCACAGGCCATGGCTTCCAGAATGACATTGGGGAAGGGGTCATAGAGCGTTGGCAGTAATAAACCGTCAGCGGCCTGATACCATGGGCGCGTATCCTGTTGCATACCCGCAAAGATAATCCGTTCGCTGCAGCCCAGTTCGCTGGCCAGTGACTGATACTGTTTTTCCGCCTTATCTTTGCCAACCACCACCAGATAGCGGTTGGTGCCAGCGACCGCTCTGATGGCGGCGGCCAGCCCCTTACGTTCAAAGCCAGAACCGACATAGATCAGAATGGTGGCATTAAGAGGAAGACCCAGTTTGGCACGCAGCTTACTGCGTTCCACTTCGCTGACTGGAACAAACTGGGTAGTGCTGATGGCATTGTAGATAACATGGATCTTGTCGCCAGCAACGCCAAAACGCTCAATGATTTCGTCTTTCACCATTTGCGCGTTGCAAATAACGGCCTTAAGCTCCTTTGCCTGATACATCTCGCGTTCGGCATGCATCACGTAGCGGTGATAACGATTACTCATCAGCAGCTTCTGACGCCATGCAGGAAGGATAAGCGAACGTTGTTCCAGCCAGCGCTGATGAACACCATCTCCGGCACGATAAATATCACAACCGGCAATGCGCTCGTGGCTCTGCACGATATCGAATTTCTCACGCTGCCAGATTTTTCTGGCAGCATCGGCAAAGCCACGCTCGCGACTGATGCGGCCCCATTTAAACGGATCGCAAATATGCAGATGCCAGTTAGCCTGGCGTTCGCCCTGCCACTGACGGGTGATGACATTGAGATCCATCGCCTGATTATCCAGCGCCTCAAGTGCGCGAGAGATAAAGCGCTCCGCTCCGCCATCCGGGCGGTATTTCTGGCGAACAATGGCCAGCCGAATCGGTTTCATGCCAGTAATTTCCTCGCTGCACTGAGCACAGTTTCCACTGGAATGGCATCCAGGAAACGTTCTGCGGTTTTGGTATCGACAGCATCTGGATCGGGTAGGGGAGCAAAGTCGCCAGCCCAGATTACCTCACCGTTTACCTGCCATGGCCGCCAGAAGACTAACTTTGACGGGCCAAAAAGCGCGATACAGGGGGGTTGCAATGCGGCGGCCATGTGCATGGGTACGGAATCCACACCAATAAATAGCCCGGCCTCATCTATCAGCGCCGCCAGTTGGTTTAGCGTCAGCTGACCGGCCAGGGAGATAACATTCTGCCGTGATGAGAGTAGGCCCTCAATCTGACTGACCATCGCCAGCTCTTTTTTATCGGGTCCGGAAGTCAGCACAATAGTATGGCCATCATTCTGCAATGACTGGATAACGGCGGCCATTTTCTCCTCGCTCCAGCATTTGAAAAACCAGCGCGAAGTAGGCTGTACCACGATATATTTCGTTGCGCCATTGATCTGCTCGCGCACTTTAAGGCGATCGCTTTCGGCGTAATACATACCAACGGTAGTGTCGGTGGAGGGCAATTTTAACGGGGCAAGTAGCGACAGATTCTGCTCTACGGTATGCAGAGTATTATGTGTCTCTGTTGGGACTAAATGCGAATGACAGCGGCGCCATAGCGCGCCCTGACGTTTTGGAAAATCAAAACCAAGCCGCACCGGGGCACCGGTAAAGCGTGTAATCAATGCACTGCGCCACTGGTCAGCAAGATTCACCACCAGATCGTAACGCTGCTTTCTCAGCGTTTTCAACAGCTGCCACTCCTGGCTGACCTGAAAGCGAATGCCCTGTTTTTTCCACGTACGGTCTATTGCATAGACCTGATGAATATCAGGATGATGCGTAAGCATGGCGCGGGTTTCTTCATATAGCAGTACGTCCACAGTGGCATCGGGCCAGGCTGCTTTCAGCGAGCGGATAACCGGAGTGGTTAAAAGCATATCGCCATGGTGACGAAACTTGATCACCAGAATGCGGGCAACAGGGTGGGATGAAAGCGGCAGGTCCTGATTTGTCATACTCGATCACTGTTTAGTAAACCAGTTGCTGATTCTAAAGCAGTGGCTGGGACGTGGCTAGCATCATGGCCACCTGGCTGTCTGGGGGGAGAATAACTTTGCGCAATTGCCGCTGGCTACGTAACATAACGGGCAGATAAATCTCACTGCAGGAAGGAAAATGGCTAAGCCCGCGTTTATCATCACCATCGATACCGAAGGCGATAACCTTTGGCAAAACCATGACCGTATCACAACGGAAAACACCCTTTTTCTGCCTCGATTCCAGCAGCTTTGCGAGAAGTATTCCTTTAAACCCACATGGCTGACCAACTATGAAATGGCGGTTGATCCCGCCTATGTCGAATTCGCGCGCGATGTGATTGCCCGCAACAGTGGTGAAATCGGGATGCATCTGCATGCATGGAACAGCCCTCCGCTACACGACCTTACCGGAGATGACTGGCGGCACAAGCCCTATCTGATTGAGTATCCTGCAAAGGTTATCAGAGAAAAGGTTAGCTATATGACTCAGCTGCTTGAGGATACTTTGCAGGTCAAGATGCGCAGCCATCGTGCCGGCCGCTGGGCATTCAATGAGTATTATGCTCAGCTGCTGATTGAGCTTGGTTATCAGGTTGACTGCTCTGTTACCCCACGCGTGAACTGGGCATTTTCTCCTGGGGACCCAAAAGGTCAAGGTGGGACTAACTATCAGCATTTCCCCGACTGCGCCTATTTTATCGACGAACATGACATAGCAAAAGCGGGGCAGTCACCCTTGCTGGAAGTGCCGATGAGCATCCGCTACAAGCATTCGTCCTTAATGAACGTCGTCAAGCAGGGTTACGATCGCCTGCGTGGCAAGCAGCGTAGCCCGTCGGTTCACTGGCTGCGCCCGATGGGGGGCAATGTTGCACAGATGATTGATGTCGCTGAGAAAACGCTGGCTGACGGCAGCGATTATGTTGAGTTTATGCTGCACTCCTCAGAGTTTATGCCGGGTGGTAGTCCGACGTTTAAGACGAACGAACATATTGAGACATTGTATGATGATCTTGAGGCGCTATTTGAATGGCTGCAATCAAGAACTGTCGGGCAGACCTTGTCAGAGTATTATCAAGAAAAACTGCGCTTGTAGGATGTAATATCCTGTAACTTTATATGCTGATGAACGGCTGTTTAACTGAACCTTAATTTGAGAAATTGTGATGAGTAAGCAATGGAAGAAAAAGGCGATTAGCCTATTTTTATCAGGCTATACGCGTTTTAACCGACGGCTTCAAGTAAATCAATCCATTGACAAAAGTCATGAATTTAAAAATATCGTCATTTATTCAACCACCGCCTTGGGCGATTTTCTCTTCAACTCCCCGGCAATTCGTGCAGTCAGAAAACGTTATCCTTCAGCACGAATAACGCTCGTTGCACATGAAAAGTTTCGTGAGTTTTTACAGGACGGTGAGGACTGGGATAGGGTAGTATGGTGGAATAATAAGTATTCTACCATGGGGGCGATGATTCGAGGATTGAAGAGCGAGAAGGATAAACCTGACCTGGCTCTTCTGCTGCATTCCCATGAACCCTATGATTATCTCAGCGCAATTTTGGCGGGGGCTCAGTATGTTATTCGCGATAACTACTATGATGATTTTGAACCACGTGATCGCTGGTTAACTGATTACACAATTGGATTTGTTGGTCATATCATACAGCGCAAACTTGCGCTGGTTGAGCCTCTGGGCTGCGAAATAAGCAACTTCCAGATGAAACTGCCAATGGCAATACCAAAGACTCGCTCCTCGGTTGTACTTACCGTTGGTTTTCAGATGGGCGCATCAAAACCCGAACGTTGTTGGCCACCAGAGAATTTTGCCAAAGTCGCTGAAGCCTTACTAAGCTCCTTTCCTGCTTTACATATTTCGCTAATTGGCGGGCCAGAAGAGAAGGGGCTGGTAAAATCGTTCTGGCAGCATATCGATCCTGCTTATCATTATCGGGTTACGGACCATGTCGGTAAAACGGGTCTTAAACAATTGACGGATATGATTAGTCGGTTCTCTGTGCTGCTTACAGGGGATACGGGTCCTCTGCATATTGCTATTGCGGCAAAAACAGCCACAGTAAGTCTGTTTGTTACTGCTAATCCTTATGCGACGGGTCCCTTGCAGGATAAGCATTTGCATGATGTTATTTATGTAGCTCGTCACAAGAGTAGCCAGATTTACTCATCCCCAATGTCACTGATTAAACCTGATATGGTTTTAAGTAAGATTATTCCTCGTTTGAGGACTATCTCTGGTTCAACGGAAAAGAGTAACTAATTAACGATAAAGATCAAGCCCCATAAGCTGGAGCTTGATCTTTAAATCAACTTTTCGATAGCTGACATTATGTCGTTAACTGCGATGCTCGATATTGGATGATCCTTATCTTTTGTGAAGAGCTGCACAGCATGAGTGTTTCCCGGGCCCCACACCGCGCTATTAATAAACTCTCCATGTACATCATTACCATACAAACACACCAAACGTTTTTTCCAAGCTGTTGCTATATGCACGATTGAGGTGTCCGGGCTAATGACTAAATCGGCACGTCGAATTATTTCAATTGCGCTACTTAGGGAGTTGAACGGGTTTGTATGTGTCTCAGGGATCGCCAGGCAGCTAATACGTGACATCATTCCAATAATAATTATTTCTGCCCCTGACCATTTTTCTTTTATTCTACTTACTAGTTCTTCCAGTTGAGAAATAGATAAATCGCGTCGCGTATCGGCTGCGAAAGGATTGATCACTATTTTCAGGGATCCAGGGAGGTTATCGAAAAATAAACCTACAGAATTTTTAATCTCATCAGGGCAGTGTAAGTCATAGTCAGTACTAAAGTCTTTAAACTGCATGGTATCTAATAATAAAGAGTATCGGGCAGTAATGTGCGTGTCGTAACCCAAGTAATCGAGTGATTTATTATAAATGTTATATTTTGATTTATTAAATCCAATGACGTTCTTTGAATTGATTGATTTAATAAAACGAAGTCTTGCCGGAGATATTTTATCTCCCATATCAACTACCAAATCATACTGGTGGCGGGCTAATTTCTTTGCCAGGGAAATACTATCATTTTGATCCCCGGGAGCGACGACAATTCGACGGATATAAGGATTGTGCTCAATGACACTGGCGTTATTTTTTCCAGCCAGTACATCAATCTTGAAGCCTGCCTTCCCAAACTCACGAAATAAAGAAGTTGAGACAACCATGTCGCCTATTTTATCATCATCTCGTAAAAAGAGTACTTGTTTTACAGAAGCCAGGTCAAAATGCCTTGGTTTTTTATGATCGTGTAAAATTCGTGCTATATCCATCCGTAAGGATTTGAAGAAATAATTTTTACGACGATTCCATTCACGTAATTTAGAAAATTTTTTCTTACTCATCTTTTCTACCAACTATCTGTAACAGAAAAAATATTAGGAATATTCTGCAGTTCTTTAAAAACTATTGCGGGTTCGATCGTGGAAATATTTTTATCTGCAGCCAGCAGTACATACTGATTCTTGCCATAACCGCCAATCAACCCCGGGTCCGTCGGGCCATAAAGGGTAATATTCGGCCGATCGAGGGCGGCGGTCAAGTGGCTAAGGCCGGTATCAACCGATACCACCGCACGCGCACCAGCCAGCGTGCGGGCAACCTGTTCCAGCGTCAGCTTAGGCAGGACCTCAACAAAGTCGAAGCCCTCGGCCAGCCTGAGTGCGCGCTGATGCTCATGCTCGGCACCCCAGGGCAATTTAATCTTAAGGCCTGAAGGCTGCATCAATCCGATCAGCTCACGCCAGTGGCTTTCCGGCCAGTGCTTATTATCGCGCGTGGTGGCGTGTAAAAACACCAGGTACTGGTTGGCATCAGCGGGCAGTTCAGCGGTGAAGTGCTGGGCAATGGCGTAGTCACCGGTAGTGGTGGGCAGGTCGTAACCAAGACTTTTGGCGAACAGTTCGCGGGTACGCTGCACCGCGTGCTGCTGCTTACTGATTTCGTAACGCTTATCGTACCACCAGCTGGCAAATGGCTCGCGTGCGCTATTTCTGTCTGCGCCGTGTTTGATACCTTTCGCCAGGCGCGTCACCAGCGCGGCGCTTTTAATCAGCCCCTGGGCGTCAATCACCGCGTCATATTCCCGCGACTGCAGTTCGCGTTTGAATGCGACCCGCTCTTCACGCACCTGGCTACCGAACCAGTGCTTACGCCAGCGGCGGATGGCAACAGGTAACACGCGGTCGACCGCCGGGTGCCAGGAAGGGATCTGGGCAAAGCCCTCTTCCACCACCCAGTCAAAGCGAATACCGGGAATGGCGTGCATGGCGTCAGTTAACGCCGGCAAAGAGTGAAGCACATCCCCCATGGAGGAGGTTTTAATTATCAGAACCCGCATTCAGACTCCAGGCCGGGGGCAAAGCGTTTCCAGCTCGGTCAGGACGCGTTCTGGAGTAATATCAATCAGGCTCTGGTGATAGCCTTCGGCGGCATCACCTTTACGCACTTTATGGTAACCCGTAATCAGGCGGATCACGCGTGCTTTATCGGAAAGTGGTGGGGTGAAATCCGGGCTGCTTGGGCCATACAGCGCGATCAGCGGGCGGTCGAGCGCGGCGGCGATGTGCATCAGCCCCGAGTCATTGCTGATCACGGCATGGCAGGCAGCCAGCAGGATGACTGCCTGCTCCAGCTGGGTTTTCCCGGCCAGATTACAGCAGTGCTGGCGTGACTCTTCAGCCAGCGAGGCGAGGATCGCTTCGCCGGTCTCAGCGTCTTTCGCCGAACCAAACAGCACCACCTGGTAGCCCTGATCGATCAGGCGCTGCGCTAGCGTGGCGTAGTGGTAGTGTGGCCAGCGTTTAGCCGGACCGAACTCAGCGCCGGGGCAAAAACCAACGATCGGGCGCTGCGGGTTAAGGCTGAATGCGGCAACGGTCGCCTGCTTCTCATCTTCCCCTACCGCCAGCTTAGGCCACAGCAGCGGCTGCGGTAGATCTTGCGCGCGCTGAATACGCGCCTTGTCATAGCCAAGCGCGACATAGCGCTGCACCATCAGCGGAAAAGCCGCTTTATCCAGCACGCGGACATCATTCAGCAGCCCGTAACGCATCTCGCCGCGCCAGCCGGTACGGCGGGGGATGGCGGCGAAGAAGGGCACCAGCGCAGATTTAAATGAGTTTGGCAGTACGTAAGCACGCTCATAGCCGGCGGCACGCAGCGACTTGCCCAGACGACGGCGCTCGCCAATTTCCAGCGCGCCGTGGCCGAGCGGCATGGACAACGCCTCGTTCACTTCCGGCATGCGTGATAGCAGAGGACGGCACCACGCGGGTGCCATCACATCGATTACGGCGTCAGGATTTTCGGCCTTCAGGGTGCGATAGAGACTTTGCGACATCATCATATCGCCGACCCATGACGGGCCGATTACCAGAATTTTCATCGCCGGAAGGCCTCTTACGCGTTACGGTTCAGCCAGGCCATATACTCTGCCACGCCTTCGGCGACGGTTTTAAACGGCTTGTCATAGCCTGCCGCACGCAGTTTGGTCTGGTCCGCCAGGGTAAACGCCTGGTAGCGGCCTTTCAGTTTTTCCGGGAATGGAATGTATTCGATTTCACCGCTCTGATGATATTTCAGGGCGGCATCGGCCACTTCCTGGAAAGATTCGGCGCGGCCGGTACCGCAGTTAAAGATGCCGGAGACCCCATTTTCCCAGAACCACAGGTTTACGGAGGCCACGTCTTCCACGTAGATGAAGTCGCGCTTAAAGCCGTCGCTGCCTTCAAACAGCTTCGGGTTCTCGCCGTTGTTCAGCTGGGTATTGAGGTGGAAGGCGACGCTCGCCATGCTGCCTTTATGGCCTTCACGCGGCCCGTACACGTTGAAGTAGCGGAATCCGCACACCTGAGACTGCGCCTCCGGCAGGATGTTACGTACGTAGTGGTCGAACAACATTTTCGAGTAGCCGTAGACGTTCAGCGGCTCTTCATACTGGCGCTCTTCGATAAAGTCAGCGTTGCGGCCGCCGTAAGTGGCGGCGGAAGAGGCGTACAGGAATGGAACCTGATGCTCCAGGCACCAGTGCAGCAGCTCTTTCGAGTACTGGTAGTTGTTATCCATCATGTATTTGCCATCCCACTCGGTGGTGGAAGAGCAGGCGCCTTCATGGAAAATGGCTTCCACATCACCGAAGTCTTCATCGGCGAGCAGTGAAATCAGAAAATCTTCTTTATCCATGTAGTCGGCAATATTGAGATCCGTCAGGTTGGCGAATTTAGTGCCGTCTTTCAGATTGTCGACCACCAGAATGTCGGTGTGACCCTTATCATTCAGCGCTTTAATGATGTTGCTGCCAATAAATCCAGCGCCGCCGGTAACGATAATCATGAGCTTTAACCCTAATACAGTGGGGTGAAACAGGAGGTTTCACACGCTAATGGCTCTTATCATAACATCTCATTGCGCCCTCGACAGCCAGAGGAGTCCGTAACCCCCGCTGCTCAGCGTTATTTTCCGTGAGTTATGCTGCAAAATTCACATTCCCCCGCGTGGTTGTTCAAGCCTGTGCTTCACTTTCAGTAATCTGTATCGCAAAAAATGATTTCTGGAGGATAAAGGTGAGTCAGGAATTCTATCAACAGCTTAAAGGAGAGTTGGCCCGCGCTGAACAGGAAGGGTTGTTCAAGCGTGAGCGGCAGATTATCAGCGAGCAGCAGGCGGAGATCGTGCTGGCGGATGGCAGCAGGCTGCTGAACTTCTGTGCCAATAACTATCTTGGCCTGGCGAATCATCCCGCCTTAATCGCCGCGGCGAAAACAGGCATGGATACCCACGGTTTTGGCATGGCCTCGGTGCGTTTTATCTGCGGTACGCAGGACAGCCATCGTCAGCTGGAGCAGCAGCTGGCGGCGTTTCTCGGCATGGAAGATGCCATCCTCTACTCCTCCTGCTTTGACGCCAACGGTGGGCTGTTTGAGACGCTGTTAAGCGAGCAGGATGCGGTGATTTCCGATGCGTTGAATCACGCTTCGATCATTGATGGCATCCGCCTGTGTAAAGCGCAGCGCTACCGCTATGCCAACAACGACATGGCGGAGCTGGAAGCGCGCCTGCAGCAGGCGCAGGCGGCCGGAGCGCGCCATATTTTGATCGCCACCGACGGGGTGTTCTCCATGGATGGCGCGATCGCCAACCTGCGCGGCGTCTGCGACCTGGCGGAACACTACAAGGCGTTGGTGATGGTAGACGACTCGCATGCCGTCGGCTTTGTCGGCGAGCAGGGGCGCGGCAGCCATGAACACTGCGACGTAATGGGGCGGGTAGATATTATCACCGGCACCCTGGGTAAAGCGCTTGGGGGCGCCTCAGGTGGCTACACGGCGGCTAAAAAAGAGGTGGTGGAGTGGCTGCGCCAGCGCTCGCGGCCTTACCTGTTCTCTAACTCGCTGGCGCCCTCAATTGTTGCGGCCTCGATTCAGGTGCTGAATATGCTGGCGGACGGGCAGGGCTTGCGCCAGCGCCTGTGGGACAACGTGCGCTATTTCCGCAGTGCGATGAGCGCGGCGGGCTTTACCCTGGCCGGGGCCGATCATGCCATTATCCCGGTGATGCTGGGCGAAGCGCGGCTGGCGCAGGAGTTTGCCAGCCGCCTGCAGCATGAAGGGATTTACGTTACCGGCTTCTTTTATCCGGTGGTGCCAAAAGGAGAGGCGCGTATTCGCACCCAGATCTCCGCCGCGCACAGTCAGGCGCAGCTGGAACGTGCCGTAGCGGCCTTTGTGAAGGTGGGCCAGGAACTGGGCGTGATTGCCCAGCGGGAGGCATGATGAAGGCCTTAGCCAAGCTGCACGCTGAGCCGGGGATCTGGATGATTGAGGATGCGGCAATCCCGGAGCCGGGCCATAACGACGTGCTGATTAAAATCCGCAAAACGGCGATTTGCGGCACCGACGTGCATATCTACAACTGGGATGAGTGGTCGCAGAAGACTATTCCGGTGCCGATGATCACGGGCCATGAATATGTTGGAGAAATTGTTGCGCTGGGCCAGGAAGTGGCTGGCTTTCGCATTGGCGACCGCGTGTCCGGTGAAGGGCATATCACCTGCGGGCACTGCCGCAACTGTCGCGGTGGCCGCACGCATCTGTGCCGCAATGCGATTGGCGTCGGCGTCAACCGACAGGGCTGCTTTGCCGAATATCTGGTCATCCCGGCGGTGAACGCCTTCAAAATCCCCGATAACATTCCTGACGATCTGGCGGCGATTTTTGACCCGTTTGGGAATGCGGTGCATACCGCGCTCTCCTTTGATCTGGTCGGCGAAGATGTGCTGATCACCGGTGCCGGGCCGATCGGGATAATGGCGGCGGCTATCTGTCGTCACGTTGGCGCCCGGCACGTGGTGATCACCGACGTTAACCAGTATCGGCTGGATCTGGCGCGCAAGATGGGCGTCACGCGGGCGGTGAATGTCAGCCATGAAAATCTGCCGCAGGTGATGGCGGAACTCGGCATGACGGAAGGGTTTGACGTCGGGCTGGAGATGTCCGGCGTACCGGACGGGTTTCGCGCCATGCTCGACGTGATGAACCACGGCGGGCGCATCGCTATGCTCGGTATCCCCCCTGCCTCAATGGCGATCGACTGGAATCAGGTGATTTTCAAAGGGCTGTTTATCAAAGGGATCTATGGCCGGGAGATGTTTGAAACCTGGTATAAAATGGCCGCACTGCTGCAGTCCGGGCTGGATCTGACCCCGGTGATCACCCACCGCTATCCGATTGCTGCCTTCCAGCAGGGCTTTGATGAGATGCGCTCCGGGCATTCAGGGAAAGTGATCCTCGACTGGAGCTAATTCAGACAGGGTCGACCCGAAAGCGGTCGACCTCTACCTTATTATGCATATCAGTGAGTTGTAGGGGCTGACCCTCTTTTTCGGTCAGCCAGGGTGGGTCTGACTGAAAAAAGGTCGGCCTTTACAGCGGCTATTTCCCGAAAAGGTTTTTCTTCAGGCTCTGCACCAGCGGGCTGTTGCTGATGCTGTCAGCGATCACGCTCAGCGCTCGCGTGGCCGGCACGGGTTTAACCGTCACCTTGCACACTTCTGCGCCGCGGAACGGATTACGCGGCTGCGGTTTTTCTGCCGGCAGCGGGCGATTGCTGCCGCGCTGCGGCTCGTTTAGCAGCTGGCTTGGACGCACCAGGGTAATATCGGCGGGCAGCGTCGGCAGCATCTGCTGCAGCACGCGCACCGTGGTCGGATGCGGGTGGCCAATGGCGATCGCGGAGCCATCGCGCTGCGCCAGGCGTACTGCTCGGGTAAACTGCTGGCGGATATCGGCCTCATTCTGCGTATCGTCAAGGAATACGCGGCGCTTGATCACCTTCACGCTGGTGCCTGCGGCGGCGCGGGTTGACTGGCTGTTGCCGATGGTCATGCTGTCAAGGAAGTAGAAATTGTAGCGATCGAGCACCTGCATCACTTTCTGCATTCCCGGCAGGCTGGAGGTCATCGCGCTACCCATATGATTGTTTAGCCCAACGGCAAACGGCACGTCGGCGACGGCCTCACGCACGATGCGCGTAATCTCCTCGCTCGACATGTCCGGGCGCAGCGTGTCTTTTTCCAGCGGCTGTTTGCTAAGGGGGGCCATCGGCAGGTGGATCAGCACCTCGTGGCCGCGCTGGTGGGCTTTGGTCGCCATCTCACGGGCGTGCGGGGCATTGGGCAGCACCGCAACGGAAATGGCTGCAGGCATCTGTAGTACCTGATTTTCCTGCGCCGGGCGATAGCCGAAATCGTCAATGACAATCGAAAGCTTACCGGCGTACGCCGGGCTGACCATCATGATGGCGACCAGCAGACCGCTGAGTTTTCGGTATTGAAACAAAACTATCTTCCTAACCACGGTAGTGGATTGACTGCCTGTCCCTGACGGCGGATTTCAAAGTAGAGTGACGGCGTGCCGCGCCCACCGCTGGTGCCTACCAGCGCGATAGGCTGTCCTGCACGGACCTGGGTACCTACGCTCACCAGCGCACTCTGGTTATAACCATACAGACTCATATCGCCTTTGCCGTGCTCGACCACGACCACCAGGCCGTAGCCCTGCAGCCAGTCGGCCATCAGCACGCGGCCATCGGCAATCGCTTTAACTTCGGTGCCTTCCGGTGCGTCGATGACCAGTCCTTTCCAGCGCAGTTCTCCCTGCAGCTGCTCACCGAAGCGGTGTTCAATACTGCCGCGGATTGGCCAGACCATCTGACCGCCCGGCCGACCAAGGCCGCCGGTGCGCGACATCAGCGACCGCTCGCTGTCGGTCGGTTTGTAGGTGGTGCCTTTGCTCTTCGCCTGCGCCTCACGCTGGCGAACTTTTTCAGCCTCGCGCGCTTCACGTTCCGCCCGCGCCTTAGCTTCACGTTCGGCCCTGGCGATTTTATCCTGCAGGCGGCTTTCGTTCTGACGCAGCTCAACCAGCTGGGCCTGATCTTTCTCCAGCGAGGATTCGAGCGTGGTGATGGTTTTCTTGCGCGCCTGGCGAGCGCTTTCCAGCTTCGCCTGCTGCGACTGCTGCTGTGCTAATAGCGACTTCTGCTGGGCCTGCTTATCCACCAGGCTGGCTTTCTGCGCAGAGAGATCGCTGCGCGTTTGCTTGAGGTCTTCAATCGATTTCTGGCGCGCCTCATTGAGGTAGCCGAAATAGGCCAGCATACGTTCGCTGCGCTGGCTCTCTTCATTGCTGAGGATCAGCTGCAGCCCGCTGTGCTGACCCTGGCGGAAAGCGGCATCCAGCTGCTCAGCCAGAATTGATTCCTGCTGGGTCTGCTGCTGCTGGAGTTGAGTAATGGAGGCGTTAAGCGCGGAAATCTCTTTATTCAGCGTGGTGAGGCTGCTCTGCGTGTCGCGCAGCTGGCGGCTAGCCTGGGCAATGACCTTCTCCTGGCTCTGCAGCTGGTCAAGGAGCTGACTGCGCTGCTGCTTTTGCAGCCTGACGCTTTTCTCTTTTGCCGCGATATCCTGTTGAATACTTTGCAGCTGAGACTTGTTGTCTTCTGCCGCGAGAGCGGAAAAAGAGAACAGCAGGGCGCTGGTACAGAGTACCCCGACTGCCAGATTGGACATGCTTACGCGCAGTGGCAGGGCAGCAGCCTGCTGTTTACGCGGGGTCCATGAATGTAACACTGTCGCTTTTTCCCTCATAGCCCCGGATTATTCCACGATGAACAGCAGCTTACCAGCCATCTCGCGCTGGTTTTCTATTACTGACGGTAACATTTCCGCCAGATCCGATGCCACAAAAAGCCCCGATTGCACAACAATTCGCCGCTTAAGAACGCAGCGTCGCCATCACAGGATAGCTGCTTTCACTTAAGGCAACTTTTTTTTGTAATCTGTCGCAGAAAACATCACTCTGAGGCTCTACGCGACTGTACATGGCACTCCTGGCAGGTATACTCAGAAGCCTTGTTTTAGCTTATTAACCCTTTCGGGAGTTGTTACCCCTCATGCAAGATATTATGCAGTTCGCAGGCAATCACACCATTTTAGCTCTGGCGTGGGTTGTTCTGCTGGTTTTGGTGATCGTGACCACCGTTAAGGGCATGTTCTCCAAGGTAAAAGTAATTAGCCGTGGTGAAGCAACCCGTTTAATTAACAAAGAAGAAGCCGTGGTAGTGGACGTGCGTGGGCGCGATGATTACCGCAAGGGCCATATTTCTAATGCGATTAATGTGCTGGCCGCAGATATCAAGAAAGGTAGCTTCGGCGAGCTGGAAAAATATAAAGCCCAACCGCTGATCGTGGTGTGTGCTACCGGCACCTCCGCATCCGATTCTGCGGCGCAGCTGAATGCTGCAGGCTATGAGCAGGTTTACGTGCTGAAAGAAGGCGTATCCGGCTGGAGCGGCGATAATCTGCCGCTGGTGCGCGGCAAATAAACCGCGCGCAATAACGATTACTGGAGGGCCACCATGGCTAACGTTGAGATCTACACCAAAGCAACCTGTCCTTTCTGCCATCGGGCGAAAGCACTACTGAGCCAGAAAGGCGTGAATTTCAAAGAAATTCCAATTGACGGGAATGCTGACCTGCGTGAAAAGATGATTGAACGTAGCGGCCGGACCACGGTGCCTCAGATTTTTATTGATGCACAGCACATCGGCGGCTGTGACGACCTGTTTGCACTCGACGGTCGTGATGGCCTTGAACCGCTGTTAAAATAAGGGAAGGCTGCGCATCTGGCGCACATTGCCTGACTATTGCTGCAGCTCAATAACGGATTATTAACCAATAGGATTACGTACCATGTCAGAACAGAACAACACCGATATGTCTTTCCAGATCCAGCGTATCTACACCAAAGATATCTCTTTCGAAGCGCCTAACGCGCCACAGGTTTTCCAGAAAGAGTGGGAACCGGAAGTGAAACTGGACCTCGACACCGCGTCAAGCCAACTGGCTGACGATGTGTATGAAGTGGTACTGCGCGTCACCGTGACCGCAACCGTCGGCGAAGACTCTGCGTTCCTGTGTGAAGTACAGCAGGCAGGTATCTTCTCTATCGGTGGTATCGAAGGCACGCAGATGGCTCATTGCCTGGGCGCTTACTGCCCTAACATTCTGTTCCCGTATGCACGTGAGTGCATCACCAGCCTGGTATCACGCGGTACTTTCCCGCAGCTGAACCTTGCACCGGTTAACTTTGACGCGCTGTTCATGAACTATCTGCAGCAGTCTGAAGGTGAAGGTGCAGCACAGCAGCAGGACGCTTAATGCGTAGCCTTCATGCTTCTATGAGCGTCATCGGTGCCGGCTCGTACGGCACCGCTTTGGCGATTACGCTGGCGCGTAACGGCCATGACGTGGTGCTGTGGGGGCATAACCCGCAGCACCAGGCGCAACTGCAGGCCGACCGCTGTAACACCGCTTTCCTTCCCGATGTCCCTTTCCCCGCTACGCTCCACCTTGAAACCGACCTCGCTGCGGCGATTGCGGCCAGCCGCGACCTGCTGGTGGTGGTGCCAAGCCACGTGTTTGGTGACGTGCTGCAACAGATTAAGCCGCATCTGCGCGCTGATTCGCGCATTGTGTGGGCTACGAAAGGTCTGGAAAAGGAGACGGGCCGCTTGTTGCAAGACGTGGCGCGTGAGATCCTCGGTGACGATATTCCGCTGGCGGTGATTTCCGGCCCGACTTTCGCTAAAGAGCTGGCCGCTGGCCTGCCAACGGCGATTGCGCTGGCAGCGACGGACACGCAGTTTGCCGAAGAGCTGCAGCAGCTGCTGCACTGCGGTAAAAGCTTCCGCGTGTATAACAACCCTGATTTTATCGGCGTGCAGCTGGGCGGAGCGGTGAAAAACGTTATCGCTATCGGCGCTGGCATGTCGGACGGTATTGGCTTTGGCGCCAATGCCCGCACCGCGCTGATTACCCGCGGGCTGGCCGAAATGAGCCGCCTGGGTGCCGCGCTGGGCGCAGATGCCACGACG
>Ga0308170_10001939_pt1 | contig 18447 bp, 20 predicted proteins | sample PhyBR2_2_FD_202136 | JGI IMG/M metagenome (GOLD analysis project Ga0308170, IMG submission 202136) | Phyllosphere microbial communities from UC Gill Tract Community Farm, Albany, California, United States - DLSLSB.R2 | ecosystem: Host-associated > Plants > Phyllosphere > Unclassified | place... | reverse complement strand
AGCACGCGCCCTCGGTGCACGACCTCCCCGAGATCCTCGACGACGACGTCCCCGCCAACCTCGACTACCTCGCCGACGCCCTCAACCAAACGAGCGTCCGTCCGAGCGCGAGGCGCAACTCGCTCGAGTCGTCAGCCAAGAACCAGGGCGAGCTCCTGAGCGAGGTCGACGGCGAGACGATCCGCATGTTCGCGCCTCGCGGCCTGCACATCATCGACGACTGGCTCGCAGAGTCAAGGGTCGACGACACGGACTACTCATGCGTCTCTGTTTCGCCCTCTCCCGCCAACGTTGGTCGCGCTCGTCCTGACGCTTTGACCCCCCTCTGCAGAGCTCCCGCCAGCAAGATCCGCTGCCGCCTCACCAACGCCGACATCACGGTCCACCTGCATGAGGGCTACGACTGGGCGTCGACCCGCAAAGCGATCGAGGAGGAGGCCAAAGCCGTCCGTCGTCGGCTCGAGAAGATCCGCCAGCTCCTCTCGACGGGGCAGGCGCCCGACGCGTCGGCCGAGGACGCCTCGGTCCTCATGTTTGGCTCGGTCCAGCTCGGCCTGCCGCCGGGCGCGAGCGAGCTGCCGCCCAGGGAGCTGCTCGTCGCCATCGACGAGGAGCTCGCCGCCGACTCGCGCTCGGACGTCGTCAGCACGGCGGCGAGCAGCTGGCAGACACTGCCCGCCGGCGGCTCGTCGTCACGTCGCGCAGCCCCGCCCGCCGTCGTCGGCAAGGCGCGCAAGCGGCTCACGCGCTCGAAGGCGTTCGCGATCGAGGTCAACCTGCGCGGCCTGAGCGCGAGCTTCGACGCCTACCCGTCCTCGCCCGCCTCGCTCGCCGCATCCATCTCGGCGGGCGCGACCGAGCAGCTCGCGAGCAAGGTCCAGGCCGACGTCGCCGAGTTCGAGATCCTCGACAACATCCGGACGTCGACCTGGCGCAAGTTCCTCACCGAGCTGCGGCCGAACGACGGCGGCAACGTGCGCCCGACGGGTGCGCCGATGGCGAGGGTCGAGATGAGCACGGTGCGGCCGATCGGCAGGGTCGCCGACGCGCAGGAGGAGATCCTCATGAAGGTGCGTCCCTCTCTCGCCTTCGTTTTCACCTCGCCGAGCTGACGCGCTCTCGCCCCGCTCGCAGATCAAGATCTCGCCGCTGCGCCTGTACGTCGACCAAGACGCGCTCGACTTCCTCAAGGCGTTCGGTGCGTTTGAGCTGCCGTCGGCGAGCAAGACGAGCGCGAGCGCTCCCTCAAGCTCGCCTTCACAAGAGCCCTTCTACCGTGCGTCCATCTCTCTTTCTCCTTCTCGGCTTCACACGTGCACGGTCCCTGATACGAGCAACCCTCTCGCAGAGCGCGTCGAGGTCCTGCCCGTCAAGCTCAAGCTCGACTACAAGCCCAAGCGGGTCGACTACAACGCGCTGCGCAGCGGCAAGACCGCCGAGCTCATGAACTTCTTTCACTTCGACGGGTCCGAGATGACGCTCAGGCACCTCGTCGTCACCGGTGTGCGTCCTCGTCCTCTCTTGCTCAAGCGGTCCGGGCGTCCGCAGCTGACGCTCTCTCCCTCTCCTTCGCTCTGCAGATCTCGGGCACGACGACGCTCTCGTCGCTCGTGCAGGACATCTGGACGCCGGACGTCAAGGCGCACCAGCTCGCCGACGTCATCAGCGGCATCGCGCCCGTGCGCTCGGTCGTCAACGTCGGCGCGGGCATGGCCAACCTCGTCCTCCTCCCGATCGAGCAGTACCGCAAGGACGGGCGCTTCGTGCGCGGCCTGCACAAGGGCGCGAGCGCGTTCGCGCGCCAGACGACGCTCGAGGCCATTAACGTCGGCGCAAAGCTCGCGACGGGCACGCAGGTCATCCTCGAGCAGGCCGAGCATGTCCTCGGCGCGAGGTTTGCCGCGCCCCTCGCGCTCGAGACGGTCGCGCCGTCCTCCTCATCGTCGTCGTCGGCGGCGGCGGCCGCACTCGGCGATGGCGAGGTGCTCGTCGTCGGCGAGGAGGGCCTGTCGGACGAGGAGCGGCGCGAGGTGCGCAGCCGGTACGCGTCGCAGCCGGCCGACCTGCGGCAGGGCATGCAGAGCGCGTACAAGAGCCTCGGCGAGAACTTCAAGGAGGCGGCGCAGACCATCCTCGCCGTTCCGATGGAGGTCTACGAGCGGTCCGGGACCGAGGTGCGTCCCCTCTCTCTCCTCCTCCTTCTCCTCCTCGGCGACCGAGTACTGACTCTTCCTTCCCGCAACAGGGTCCTGTTCGCTCGGTCGTGCGTGCCGTGCCCGTCGCCGTCCTCAAGCCCATGATCGGCGCGTCGGGCGCCATGAGCAAGGCGCTCCTCGGGCTGCGCAACTCGCTCGACCCGGACGCGCAGACGGGCGAGCTCGAGGACAAGTACAAGCCGACGGCGTCGACCTCGAAGAGGGGGTAGGAGGTGGTGCTCTGCCTGGTCGTCTGTCTGTTGTAGTTCTTCCTCTTCGCCTCGTCTCCTCGTCGTTGTCGTCGTCGTGTTGTTCGTCATCCGCTCCCGCGCTCGCCGCGCACGTTCAGCTCGCCTTTCTGTTACCCTTGTCGTTGCAACCTATGCTGGTTCTCACGCGCTATCTGGCTCGAGCGAGCCTGGCTTGTGCTCGCCCTGGAGAGCGGCTGTCGCTCTCGCTCGTCTCACGTGGACCGGCGGCGCGACCTCGGCATGGCGGTCCTGCTCGCGCGTCTGAAGCCCTGTGCGTGCTTTTCCCTCTCCCTCTGTGCACCGGCTCAGCTGACTCGAGCGGCGCGCGCGCGCAACAGCGAGCGAGGAGACAAGCGAGGGCGAGGTCGACCGGGTCCTCGAGCAAGTCGAGCAGCTGGCGGGAGAGCACGGCATGGACGACGAGAGCCTGTGCGAGGGCTACAAGCTTGCCCTAGGCGGACTGCTCGGTGCGTTCCCCTCTCTCTCCTTCCTCGCCTCCCCCACCTCATCGAACCTGTGAGCTGATGAAGCTCTCCTCGCCTCGGCACTCCGTTGCGAGCCTGCAGATACCGACCAGAGCCTCCGGCTACTCCCTCAGCTCATCCCCCGTACCACCCTGCCCCTCGCCCCGGTCCTCCTCATCATCTCGACCCTCGGCGACTCGACCCACTCCCTTCCTCCTCGAGCCGGCAAGGTCGACTATGCGGTCCAGCGCCGCGCGCTCGAGCAGCTCGTTGCGTTGGTCGAGCTCGGGGCGGTTGGGCGAGAAGGACTCGAGGCGCTCGACCGACTGTACGGCGCCGTCGAGCAAGGCCTCCAGTTCCGCATCCTCCGGTGCGTGCGCCGTGCCGCTCTCCTCCGTGCATGCGCCCTGCGACTGACTCTCTGATCCGCACAGCGAGCCGACTGCCGCCCTCCTGCGCCTCATCATGTGCAAGCACCACGTCCAGCCTCATCGAGTCGACCGAGTGTGCGTTCCGCTCTCTCCTCTCGTCGTCGACCTACTCGACCTGCTGCTGACCATGTTTCTACCTCGCACACAGACGCTCCCTCCTCCTGCACGACCCATCTCCGCCGGCCTCGCTCTCCCGCCTGCTCGACGAGTACCGCTCCTTCGACGCCGGCCACGTCCACCAGTCTCGCAAGCGTGGCGCCCCTCCAGGAGCAGCTTCGGTAGACCTCGAGGCGTGGAAGGTGCGCGTGTTGGATGTGCTCGAGGGCGGCAGCGTCGAGGACGAGGTCGAGAACGGTCACCGGGTGCGCTCGATCCCCTCTCTGAACGGCTTCCTCGAGCGCGTGAGCGAGAGCTGACGCTCGAGCGCGCCCATGCAGGACAAGCGCCGCAAGCACTCGCATCAAGCTCGACTGCCTCCCTCGACCAACTTTGCGGTGCGTCGGCGTTGCGCTCAGCGCAACTCCTCGAGACTCGGTGCTGACGCCCTTACCTCCACAGCCTTCTTCCGCCTCTACACCTCTCGCCGACCTCTCCTCGCTCGCCGACCTCGCCGAGGCCCTCGACAAGGCCGCCCTGCCGACTTACGCAGCGAGCGTGCTCTCTGCCGTCACCGGCTCGACCCGCAGGACTCGACCGCTCGACGAGGCGGACCGAGCGCGCTCGTGGGGCTTACTCCTGCGCAGCGGCTATGAGCACGACCGTGCGTCCCTCTTTCTCCCTCGGTGCGTTCCCGGGCGAGCTGAAACTGACGCCCAGCCATTGCTCGCAGCCGAGCACCTCGCGCGCCTGTCGCACTGGATCGTCTCGCACCTCGAGCACGAGCTGTACGACCTGAACCCGACCGAGGCGGGCCATGCACGTGTCGAGGACCTTCTCTGTCGGGCGAGGGACATCTGCGAGCTCGGCGGGGTGCGTCCACGCTCGTCGCTCTCGGTTCCTCGCGCCGGCGCTGACGTCGAGCTGCCGGGCGCGCAGGAACTTCTCGAAGCGCTCGAACCGTTCCTCGCCTCGTTCCTCGTCGACTGGGACGGCGAGCGGCATCGGGCCGTCATCTTTCAGCTCGTCGCGCTGCTCAAGCCTCGGGCGTGGACCGGTCCGTCCGCAGCCCCAACTCCTTTCCGATCGAGCGACACCAGCTGATGCGCTCTCTCGCCTGCAGATCTCGAGCGGCACTTTCTCGGCAAGCTCTGCGCCCTCGCCAAGACCGCCTCGATCGACTGGATCGCCTCCCTCGTCGACTGCCTAAGCGCGCTCGTCCGCAACCTCGCCGTCCGGGACAGCTGGAACCCTCAAGCTCCGCTGTGCGTTCCCTCTCCCCCTCTCGATCTCTTGCGAGTCGATGCTGATGGTGTCTGTTGCAGCACGACACCGTTCGGCCGACTCGACTCGAGCGCGCCGCACGTCTCGAGCTTGGAGAGCATCCTCAAGCTCACCGACGAGCTCATCCTCGACGCGACCGCAGTGCGTCACGCTCTTTCTCTCGGCCCTCCTCTGCGCAAGCCTGACTCAGATCCCTCGCAGCGCCACCCGACCTCGCTCGTCCTACGCACCGCCGCGCTCAGCTTCTACGAGTCGACCATCCTTCTCCCTCTCGAGCTCGACCTGCCCGTCGTCATCCTCCCCTCGCCCGCCTTCACCTACCTGTGCCTCCTCTCGAGCGAGCTCATGAGCGTCTCGCGGATCTGCGGCATCGTCGCGAGGTGCGCACGGTCCTCCTCGCTCGTCGCTCCACGTCCGGCATCCGCTGACGCCTTACTCCTCCTGCCCGCAGACTGCGCGAGGCACTCACCGGCACCGACAGCGCCATCGTCAAGCTTCAGGACGGCGCCGCGCTCGACCCTGGCTCGGACGCGATCGAGGCGCTCAACGCTCAGCTCGTCTCGCTCGTCAACGCCTTGTGGTTGCGCCGCTTCCTCGCCGGCGACGGGTCAATGAGTCTCTCTTCGTGCGTCCACTCCTACTACATTCTCGTCGCGAGGTCGAGCGCTGATTCGAGCGTGCGCAGGGACGTCCTCGACGCGGTGCGCTCGAGGAGCGAAGAGCGAGGGCAGCAGGTCGCGCTCAGCCAGGACCTCACGGCGCACGGTGCGCTCGCCCTTCTCGCTCGGGACTGCCTCTCGGTGCGTCCACCTTCCTCTCCCTCCGTCGTCGCCGCTCGAGCGCACTGACTCGGGGCTCGCGCGCAGGTCCTCGCCGCCGGGGAGGGCAAGTCGGCCGACAGCCTCGTCGGGCCCGTCACGACCAGCGCGCTCAAGCAGCTCGCCAAGGTGCGTCCTCCTCTCTCTTCTTCGTCGTCACCCAGCGGCGCCGAGACTGACGCCCTCGAGCCTCGCGCAGGATCCAGCCGCCCTCCACATCTCGTTCAACGAGTTCCGCCCGCGCCTCGTCGAGTACCTCGAGCAGCAGGGCGCAAAGGGCCTCGCGAGCTTCCTCTTTTCGAGCTTGTCGAGCTTGGTGCAGCGGCGCAAGTCGAGCGTCGGCGGGGCGTGAGCGGCAGCAGGTCGAGCTTGAGCAAGGCGGTGCGAGGGGGGCGAAGCAGGGTCTGAGCGCGCTCTGCAACGAGACGAGCTTCCACGGTCTTGAGACGCTCTCGCAAGCACGCCGAACGAGAGCCGAAAGAGCAGGGCGAGGAGAAAGATCGAGATACAGGGGCCGCTCGAGCCGCTCGGACCCCTCGCTCTACGCGTTGCCCATCGCCGCGCCCTCGGCCGTTGTTCCCTCGCTCGCGATCCACGCTTTGGTCGCCGATACAGTCTCGTCGTTGTCGCCGTCGTAGAGGTAGAACTGCGGGAGGAAGAGCGTGAGCACGTCGGCTCGTCGAGAGGGAAGGAGAGGAGGGAGTGGTGGAGGGAGAGCGCGACGAGAGGGGAGTGGAGAAGAGTGAGCGCGACGGGGAGGAGAGAGCTGTACCACTTGCTCCTTGTCGTACTGCGGGCGAGAAAGAGGAGCGCCAGCGCAGCATCAGCAGGAGAGCCCGCCTAATCGACGGGAGCGAGAGGACAAGAGGACGCACATTGAACCACGTGATGCCGACATAGTGTGGGAGAGCACGAGCCGTCTCCTCGCTCGTCAGCTCGTCGAGCCAGGCGAGCCGCTCCTCGACGCTCGCGACCCACATCGTGCCCGTCTCGCCCATGGCAAACTTGATCGAGCCGTCGGCGCACCACTTGTCGTACATGCCCTGGACGTGGTCGAGGAACTTTTCCTCCTTTCCCCTGGGGTAGTAATCAAGCCCGTTATGGAGAAGAGGCGAGAGTCAGGCTGAAGCTGGAGGAGCAAGGAGGAAGGAGGAGGACGAGGGAGGAGGACGAGGGGGGGGGAGGACGCGCGAGACGCTCGTGGCTCACCCAAGGTAGTGCACCGTCGACAGGTCGTCCGGAAAGTACTTCTCGTAGTCGGACACGCCGCCGCCGGCGACGTTGGGCGTGAAGAACATGCGCACGAGCGGGTTGTCGGCGACGGCGGCGGCGACGATGGGCCAGGCCTCCCTGAAGTCCTCGACCGTGCCCTGATAGGTGCCGTCAGTCAAGTACCAGCTGCGAGCAGGGAGAAGGAGCGTGAGTCGAGAGGAGCGGCAAGAGGAGAGGAGGGGAGGGTCGAGAGAGAGGCGACGTACTTGATCTCGTGCGCGAAGCGGAGCCAGACCTCGACGCCCTCGTCGGTGAACTTCTTCATGACCTTTGCGATGGCGAGCGCCTGCGAGTTGTCGTCCTTGGTGAGGCCCGACCAGCCCTTGGTCGGCATGACGGCCGGCTGGAAGATGCACTTGCACGCCTTGACGTCGTCGAGCTGCGCACGCAGGCGAAGGAGGGCGTCAGCGGCGGCTCACGAGCGAGCTAGAGCGACCGAGAGGGGAGCCGATGGCGAGGGGAAAGAGTCGAAGGAGCCGGCGGAGTAGACACGACGCACCTGGCTCAAGAGCTGACTCCCATCCCACTCGCCCGAAGCCGGCAGCTGCGCGTACCACCCGTAGTACGACGACTTGATGCCGAGCCCGTCGTTGATCTTGGCCATGTCCTGGTTTTTGTAGCTGCGAGCGAGGGAGGAAAAGGTGTCAGGGAGGGGTCCGTGCGCACGGGCGGAGGAGGGCGACGCAATCGGGGAGGAAGCCGATTCCGATGTTGCTGCAGGTGGAGGCGGAGCTCGAGTCAATAGTGCAGGAGAGCGAGAGGCACTCGATGGGCGGCAAGTGAGGGAAGGGAACGAGACGCACTTTCTTGCAAGGCCGGGCTGCTTGGTCGCGCTCGCGCCCGACGCGCTGCTTCCCCCGCCGCTCGACGAGTTGCCGCTCGACGATCCGCCTCCGCTGCTGCTCCCGCCCGTCGCCTGCGCCGCCTCGGTCGACACGGTCGTCGTCACGACACCGCCCGACAACGTCTGCGTGACCGTGACGACCTTTGCGCTCGTCGCGCCGTCGCTGCCGCTGGCCGTCGTCGGCGAGCTGTCGCTCGAGTAGAAGTACTTGTAGAGCGCAAAGGCGCCGAGGAGGACGAGGACAATGGCGACGGCGATGCCGCCGAACAGGACGAGGCTGCTCTTGGTCGTCTGCTGGTCGGGCGAGAGGGGCGCGGCCGCGGCTGCGCGGGGCGGTCGTCTTGGCGGGGCTGTCGAGTCGTCGGACGAGTAGTCGGAGTCGTCGCTGTCGTCGTACCGCGGCGGGAACGAGTCCCACTGCTTGCCAAGCGAGCGGACCTTCTCCTCGCCTCGTCGCCGCCGTGGCGGTGCACGCGCTTTGCGCGACCGTCGCGAGCGCGCGTCGTCGCTGCTGCTGGTGGGTGCGCTCGAGGGCGACTCGTCTGACGAGGAAGAAGAATAACGGCGGTGAAAGCGCGGCATCGCTGGAGCTTCGAGACGAGCGAGGAGGCGAGAGGCGGCCGACGAGCGAGCGCCGAGCGTTCGCCGACGATCCGGAGAGTCCTCGGACGTCGGACAGGAGAGCGAGGCGTGTCCGTACGGCGTCTGTCTCGGCGACGGAATGGCCGCGGCTGCAGGAGGAGGAGGTGCGTGCGCTTGAATTGCTGAAACGCCTGCCTTGCTGTGCGTGCTCTTTTCTCGCCGCTCCCCGTACGCTCCTCGTCGAGCTCGTGAGCATAGAGTGCAGCCTGTGAGGCTGTGAGCGTGCGCTTGCTCAGACCGTCTCACTCTCGACCAAGTCGGCCTTCCCAAGTCAACTCTCTGGCTCTCACTCCCTTCCCTCGCTCGCCCTGTCGCTCAGGGTACTGTCTCGCACTCTCTCGACACACTCAGAAGAAGGATGAAGGGGCACTGCTCTTGTAGATTGTCAAGGCTAGTCGCACAGGCTGCTCAGAAGGTGACACGAGGGGGAAGGGGGAGCCGATGAGGGAGGGCGAGGGGGCACAGCAGGAGTCTGGGTCACAGCGAGGCGAGGGGGTGGAGTACGAGGAGAGGAGCGAGAGAGGGAGGGAGAGAGAGGGAGGCGACTACTGGTGGAAGCGCATGACGTCCTCGACGTCGTCCTTGGACCCGAGGAAGACCGGGCATCGCTGGTGGATGTCGGTCGGCTTGATGTCGAGGATGCGCTCGGTGCCCGTCGTCGCGAGGCCGCCGGCCTGCTCGACGAGGAACGCCATCGGCTGCGGGCCCGCGAGAAGGGCGTCAGAGAGGGTCCGTGCGGCGCGAGGGGGAGAGCGAGGAGGGACGCACGTAGCCCTCATAGAGGAGGCGGAGTTTGCCGTTCTTGGACTTCTTGTCCGAGGGGTAGCCGAAGATGCCGCCGTAGAGGAGCGTGCGGTGGACGTCGGCGACCATGGATCCTGCAGGCGTGGTCGAGCGTCAGCCACACAACTGCAACAACGCCGGGCTGAACGGTAGGTGGAGCAAGGCGATGGGCAGAGAAAAGCAGACGCACCGATGTAGCGCGCCGAATAGGGCTTGCCGTTCGAGGGGAACTTGATCGACTCGAGGTACTGGGTGACGGGCTCGTGGAAGAAGAGCGAGTTGCCCTCGTTGAACGAGTAGATCTTGCCGCGCGACGGGATCCGGATGTTGGGGTGCGTGAGGATGAACTCGCCGATGCCCTGCGTGCGCACGACGAGGGTCAGGACGCGGCGAGGAGGAGGTGGGAGGGGAGGGAGAGGGGGGACGCACGTTGTCGAGCGTGTAGCCGTTGACGCCCTGGCCGGTCGAGATGACGAGGTTGGCCGACGAGCCGTACATGCAGTAGCCGGCGACCTGGAGCTCGGAACCGGGGCGCAGGACGTCCTCAAGCGTGCCCTCCGAGTCGTCGCGCTGCGGGAGGACGAGGTCGGGCGAGGAGTCAGCGCACGTCGCTCGCGCTTCTCCTGAACGAGGGAAAGCTGAGACGCACGCATTTGTAGACGCCAAAGATGGTGCCGATGTTGACGCCGGCGTCGATGTTGGACGAGCCGTCGAGCGGGTCAAAGACGACGCAGTACCGGCCGCGGTGGGCCGTGTCGATGAAGATGGGCTCCTCGTTCTCCTCCGAGACGAGGACGGCGCACTTGCCCGACGCGCGCAGGCTGTTGATCATGATGTCGTTCGACAGGATGTCGAGCTTCTTCTGGTCCTCGCCCTGGACGTTGCTCGAGCCGGCCTGGCCGATCCTGCGAGCGCGTGAGGAGCGCGAGTCAGCGGGTCGGTTTCGAGCACCGACGATGTGCAGGACGAGGAGAGGAGGGACGCACAGGTTGAGGAGGCCGGCGCGGCGGACATTGGTCGAGATGAACTTGCAGGTCGTCTGGATGGCCGTGAGGAGGAGGGTCAAGTCGCCCGTCGCGATCGGGTGACGCTGCTGCTGCGAGAGGACGTGCTGTAGGGCGCAAGGGAGGTCGAGTCAGTGCGCTGAGCGTGGTACGAGGGCTGCTGGTCGAGGGCAGCGAGGTCGGGGCGCCGCAAGGTGGGGCCGCGGCGACGAGACGGGGTCGCGTGAGCTGAGCTCGCGGCCGCGCACGCTCGCTGCGAGGCTGCGGCTCGTCCTGCTCGTGCTCAACGCACGGCTGAGCTCATGCACCGTGGGTGCAGCCCACGCCGTGCGCCTGCCGCGACGAGCCCGCGGAAGCCGGATCGATGCCGCCGGCGAGCTCGCCGCTCCACCACCTTTAGCCGCTCGCAGGCGCACTCCGACGGGTACGACACGCTCGCAGGCTCCTGACAGAGCAGGAGGACCGCCGCAGCCGACCAAAGCCCCCGAGGTGCGCCGGCGAGGTGCGGAAGAGGCCGGGTCGAGAGCGGGCCGGGGAGGAGGAGGAGGGACGACGCACCGACGTGAGGGTGATGATCTCGGTCTTGGGCGGGGACTGGTCGAAGCCGGTGTTGGACATGGTGGCTGCTGGTGGTGCGGGTGCGGGTGCGGGTGCTTGAGGAGGAGCGACGACGGGCGAGGAAGGGCGAGAGGACGGCTGCGACGAGGGGTTGGTCTTGTGGCGCTTGAGCGGGGGAGGCTGGTGGTGGCTGTGCGGCGAGGCTACGTCTGCCAGGGTGGCTGAGAGAGTGCTGTAGAGTGGGAGGGAGGAGCGTAAGGAGAGAGCGAGCGGCCCGGCCAAGTCGGGCGAGCGACGTGCGGGCGCGCCCGGCTCGCGCGCCCTCTCCCTCTCGAGCTCCCTCTCGCGCGCGCGCGCCGCACCGCCAGAGTGACGGTCGCGACGAGGGACCCCGCCTCGCCTAGTCCCCCCGCCCACGCCCGCCCACCCTATCGTGGACGTCAACACCTCAAGCCCGGCCTCCAGGGTCGGTCCCCGGCTCCCTCTCTCTCTCCTCCTCCACGCACGCCCACCGCTCTCGCTTCCGACTACCGAGCCCGCCGACGTCGACGTCGCCCTCGAGCCGCGCGGTCGCACCCGCATCGAGTCGCCCTGCTCAGCTCGTCCTCCTGCTTGCGACTCGCTCGAGCTACCCTAATCCTGCTACCGAGCTACTTTCGAGGGCTGCGGACGCCGAGCGCGACGTAGCCGGCATCCCGGATGCGCTCGCCGCCTCGAGCCGCGGCTCGGCGAGAGGCCCGGGCGCCGCCGCCCTTTAAATTTCGCCTCCTCGCTGCTGTTCTACGCTCGCTAGCTGTCCTCGACGGGCTGCACACACGCTCAAGACGAGCTGCACGAGCAGCGACGCCGCAGAGAGAGTCGCTGCGCTTTCTCGCTATCGGAGGCGGCCGAGGCTCGAGCGCAGGACGAGAGGAAACGCGCTGCGATACAGAGTGGGTGGTCCATGAAGGGAGGAGGAGAGAGAGAAGTGGCGATGACGTGTGGGAGAATGTGACTATGGCTACAGGTTGAAGAAAGAGAGATCGTCTCCGAGTTCAGCTCTACCACCTCCTCCTCCTCGCTCCCTCCCCTCCTCCTCTTCCTCCTGCTGCGCCCGCCGGCGACCCCGAGCGCCCAGCGCCCGCCTAGTCGCGCGAGAGCAGGCTCCAGCCCTTGCCCTTCTTCTCCTTGGTGCCGGGCGTGCCGGCCTTGCCCTTGCCCTTGTCGAGCGGCGACGCCGACGACGAGGTCGAGGCCGTCGACGAGCCGACGTAGCTCATGACCGGGATGGCTGCGCGCGGTCGAGCAGGTCTCAATCAGCCTCTCGCGCTGCGCGAGCGAGAAGAAAGAGGGAAAGAGAGAGAGAGAGACGCACAGGTGTCACGCCCCATCTCGAAGCTCCTCTGCCCGCGCCCGCTCCCAGGCGTGCCCCTCGAGCTCCCCGAGCGACTCGAACCCGCCGACGTCGCAGCGGCGAGGTTGAGCTGAGCGCGCTCTGCGGCGTTGCGGCGGCGGCGGCGCGCGTTGAGCTTGCACGCGCAGTAGATGAGGGCGAAGAGGAGGACCGAGGCGACGAGGACGAGGACGGCGAGGCCGACCTTCTGCTCGGGGGGAGAGGAGCGAGCGTGTCAGCGAGGTGCGCGAGGGAAGGAGGGGAGGCGAGTGAGAGGGAAGAGAACGCACCGAGAGGACCGACAGCTCGCTGATCTTGTGCTTCGTCTCGCGGTACTCGGCCGAGATGGCGTCGTCCCACGTCGTCGGGTTGTACCACACGGCGTCCGTGCTGTTCGCCGTGCCCGAAGCGGCAGCGACGGCCGCCGACGAGGCGGCGGCGGCGGCGGACGAGGTCGACGAGGCGGCGCTCGAAGCGGCCACGGCGGCCGACGAGACCTTGGACGCGATCGACGAGGTGGCAGAGGCTGCGAGCGAGCGGGTGCGAGGCGTCAGGTTGGAACTCGGAGGGAGCCCAGAGGGAGGGAGAGAGGGACGCACCGATGTCGGACGTGGCGCCGTCGGCGTGGACCTCGCTCGCGATGTTCTCGAAGAAGTCGCCGACGTCGCGCTTGGCCTTCTTCTTGTCGTCCTCGTCGTCCTTCTCGTCCTTCTTCTCGTCCTTCTCGCGCCAGTGCTTCTGGTCGTCGCTGTCCTCGACGTACCAGTAGTGGCGCCCGTCGTCGCTCTGCGCCTTGCCCTTGTCGACGACGCCCGTGCCCTTGGTCGCCTCGGCCGAGGCCGTCGCCGAGGGCCCGAACCCAAAGTGGCCCTCGAGCTTCTCCCAGAAGTTGCGCTTGAGGCGGCGGTGACGGGCGGGGACGGTCGAGCGGTCCATCGTCTGCGAGCGGCGAGAGGGGGGTGTGAGCGTCAGCTGCTGCGGCTCTCGGCGACGGCGAGAGGCTCGAGGAGAAAGGTGGACGCACGGCGCCGTTGTACCTGGTGCCGTTGAACGTGACGGTGTGGTTGAAGTGGCCCGGCGGGAGGATGACGACGCCGCCGAGGCGCTCCTTTGCGCGCTCGGCCTCGTCGTCGAGCTTCTTCTCGGACGCGCGGCGGCGCACCATGCGCGACTCGAGGCCGGCCGGGATCGGCAGCGCCGTGTGCTGCGCCGAGGCGGCCGAGAGGAGGTCCTGCAGCTCGGGCGGCGGCGTCGCGAGCGCGGCCGAGGGGAAGAGGAGGATGGCGAGGGGGAGGAGCGAGGTCGGCTTCATCTTGACGAGGTGCGTGTGTCGAACGAGTGTGGTGGTTGAGGGCGAGGAGGTGCGGTAGTGCGAAGGGAGCGACAGAGCGGCGAGGACCCTGCCAGAGGGTTGCCTGAGAGGTGCTGAGCGGGGCGAAGACGGTGCAAGGACCGGTGGAGAAGACGAGGACGACGAGCGGGAGAGGGAGAGGGGAGCAGAGAGCGTGCGAGCCCGAGGAGCGAATGAATCGAGGTGTCGGGTCGAGGGCGAGGCGAGCCGGAATCGGTGCGGCGGGTCTTGGAGCGGCAATGTCGCGGGACCTGCTCTGAGCGGGCTCGAGAGTGCAGTCTAGCCGCCGTGGCTTTGGGGCGCAAGCCGGACAGAGAAGGCGGTCGGGCGCCGGATGCGGAAGGGAGGGTCGAGGAGGACGAGGTCGGGCGCGGTGGTCGACGAGCGGGCGCAGCCTGCAGGCCAGCTTGAAGGCTCGAGGCCGAGCGGCAAGATGCATCGCCCAGGGTTGCGCGCACCTCAAGCCGTCCTGGAGCGCTGCGGTCTGCGAGAGAGTCGCGGCGCGAGGTGCGAGGAGGCGGGTCGACTCCGAACTGGGTCGGCGACCCCCTGGAGCGACGAGTGCGATCGCGGGTGGTGATGCGCAGGTCTCAGCCGTGCTGCTCGGCGGTGCAGCAGCGCTCAGCGTGCGAGCGGGCGGCGGTGGACGCGGTCAGACGAGGTCGGCCGCGGAGCGCAACGAAGCCGCGGAACTTGGCTCGCAGCGCACCTCTCAGAGGCGTGTCTGGTCTCTGCAGTAGCTGTACGATACTGTGAGTAGTGCACTACAGGCTCCAGTAAGCTCGCCCGAGCAAGACGAGGCGAGTTGCGGGAGCGACGTCGTGGGTGCGCTCCTTCTCCTCCAACAACCACCGAGCGCGCCGCTCCAGCCGGCTCAGGTGCATCCTCGACAGCGCAGCCAGTCCTCGAGCACCGCGCACGCCCCCTCGCCGAGCCGCCCTTTGTCCTCGCACCTCCACGCCTCGCCCTCGTCCCGCTCCCCCCTCCTCGTCCGACTCATCCACCCTCGGCCCGCCGCCTCGCCCAGCGAGTGATGCCCAAAACGCGCTCCTCTGCCCGCATCAACGGCCGCTCGACCGCACCCGACCCCTCCGCCTCGACCGCCGCCGCAGGACCAGCCGCGAGCGGGTCAGGTGCCTCGTCAGCCCGCGCGGCACCCGCCCCTCTCGCCTCGACCTCGCGCGCGCAGGGCGCGCACGCCGCCCGCAGGTCCTCTGCAGTCGTCGTTGCAGCAGGTGGGGGCGGCGCGGCGGCAGCGGGCGCGCGCCGCAAGGGCAAGGCGCGCGCGGCCGACCCAAGTGGGGGCGGAGCACGAGCAGCGGCCGCCGAGGGCGGCGACCGCGCGTCGGCCGGCACGAGCACCAAGCGCATCAAGCGCTCCGACTCGTCGACGCCCTCGCCCGCCCCGAGCTCGTCCGACGGCGGCGCGGGCGACGGCAGCGGCACCCCGCTCCCGGTCAAGGCCGACGACGACGACCTCGACGGCGGCGCCGGCGGCTCGCTCTCGCCCAACGCGCGCACGCCCGCATTAGCACCCCCACCCGCCCTCCCGACCGACCACTTCACCCTCCTCTCGAGCGAGCTCATCTCGCTCGTCATGGCGCACCTCGCCGCCGTCCCCGCCGCCGCCGCACCCGACACCAAGCCCGACCTGCACTCGCTCGCCATGGTCGCCCTCACGTGCAAGCGCCTCCTGCCGCACGCGCGCGTCGCCCTGTACCGCGACCTGCGCGTCGAGACGAGGGTCCAGGCCCACGCCGTGCACCGCACCCTCCACGGCAGCGACATCAGCAAGAGCGTGCGCAGCGTGACGGCCAACGTCGAGTCGATGGCAAAGACGAGCAGCCAGTGGATCGGTGCGTCGCCTGCGTCTCTCTCTCTCTTCGCCCTCTGCCTCTCTCGGTCGAGGCGGTGCTGATACGAGCCTCCGACCTCGCGCACAGGCTGGTTCCTCTTCCACTCGATGCACTCGCTGTGCGGCATCATCGGCTCGTGCCGACACCTCCTCACCCTCACGCTGTACCAGCCGGCCGACTCGTCCGCCTGGACCAACTCGCTCTGCCAGTCGTTCGTCGATGTGCGTCCTCGTCTCTCCCTCCTCAGCTCTCCTCTCTCCGAGTCGGCGCTGATTCCGGGACGCGTCCACGCACAGCTCAAGAACCTGCACACGCTCATCAAGGACCTCGAGGCGTCGTCGGACGGCAAGGGCGGCGGCGCGGGCAAGAACGAGGGCATGGACGTCGGGTGGCGCGCGAGGAAGAGCACGAGCATGTGGGCCGTCAGCCAGGTGCGTCTCGGTGCTCTCTCTCTCGCTGTCGCACGGGCAGCTCGGCTGCTGGAGTACGCTATAGAGGTACTCGCTGACGCACGCCCTACTTCTCGTCCGCAGTTCGTCAAGCCGCTGTCGACCCTCAAGAGCCTGCACACGCTGCGCCTGTGCGGCATCTCGAGCGACTCGTCGACGCTTCCTGCACCGCCACTGCACTCGCTCCGCCTTACCGAGGTCGTCCTCATCGAGGTCAAGTGCGTCGCGCTCGTCCTCTCAGCTTGGCCGCGCCGGTCCGGCCCAGCTTTGTGGTGGCGAGCCGCCCTGACGCACACTCTCTCCTCTCGCGCAGCATCACCAACACGGACCTCATGCAGCTCCTCGGCGACGCGCGCCAGGTCAAGCGCTTCACGCTGTGGCGCAGCTCGCTCCTCTCGAAGCGCGGCCTCGCTCACGTCCTCAAGAAGTGCCCGAGCCTCGTCGAGCTGCGCATCGGCGGCAGCTGGTTTGGCGCCAAGGAGGAAGGTGCGTGCGAGCTCTCTCTGTGCCTGTCGCGCTCGAGATCGCGCTTGGGTTGGTCGCTGACTCCTCCTCCCGACCTTCCTCCCTCACCCTCGCCCTCTTCCTCCAACCGCCCGCCCGCAGACGACAAGAACTTCCCCCTGAACGACTCGCTCCCGTACCTGCCGCACCTCAAGGTCCTCCACGTCTCGGGCTCGCTCATCTCGCCCGCCGCGCTCGAGATCCCGACGGTCCAGCTCTCGCACCTGTACGTCCACGCCGCGCCGTCGTGGACCCCTCAAGCCGTGCACGCCGCCCTGAGCAAGATGGCGCACGACCCGCCGGCCGCGGCGCGCCTCACGCTGCCCGAGATGCGCGACCCGGAGGAGATCGCCCGCGAGGAGGAAGAGCGCGCTGCAGCGGCTGCAGCGGCCGTGCAGGGGCTCGCGTCGCGGCGCGCGCGACGGCAGGCGGCGCAGGTCGCGCAGCAGGCGGCGCAGGCGGCGGCGCAGGCCGTCGCCGGGATCGGCGCGGCGAACGCGGCCGGGTGGAACGAGACGTGGCGGTTCACGGTGCGCAAGACGGGCGAGGCCAAAGGGTGCGTCGTCGACGACCGCATGTTCCCCGGCGACCGAGGCGTCGGCATCGACGACTCGGACAGCGATGCCTGAAGGCGGCTCGAGTTGTGAGCGAGGGTTGAGGAGGAGGAGGAGGAGGTCCGGGTTCGTCTCGTTCAGGATGTCGTCTCTCTAGGTCTGTTGCAGCCACTTTGTCCTCCCTACCTCCATGCCGTGTCCTCTCTAGCAGCGCAATGCACTTTCTACACCAGATCTAGCCTGCGCGAGCGAGCCGACGCAGCCGAGAGGGCAGTCCAGATCAAAACCGTCCGTGCCGAGGCTCGGACCTCTGCGAGCGAAAGATGTGCTCAGGTGCTCTCAGGGCCACGGTCACGAGCCGGTTCCCGAGGTGAAAGATAGCGCAGAGATGCTGCGCAGCGCCTCCTCGCAGCAGGGCAACCTCGAGGCGACGGTGCGAGGTCCCCGCGGTTGAGAAGGCCGACCCTCTCGCGCCTCGCGCTTCTTTCCCTCCCACGGCTCACTGCCATCCGCTAATTTCGGCTCTCGCTACCCGATGATGCAGCTCGGGTCTAAATAAGCGCACCTGTCTCTCGAGAAGCCGATGAGCGTGCACGAACGCGCCCTGGAGGGTGCGTGCACCTCGTGCTCGCTTCGGCTTGCGAGGGCCGATCGTTATCCCCACCGCCGAAGCTGCCGCCTGCGCGTTCTGCTTCCACGCTGCTTGTCTCCTGTTGACTCGTACCGGCCGCTGCGCTCGACGTCGACCGCGCACTTTCAAACGCTCGCTCGTCGGCCCTCTTCTCTCCAGCTTTCCCCACCTCTTCCTCGACCGATATGCAGACTGCCGCCGCCGTTGGCGTATCGGCTCCGGCCTACGAGGTCAACAAGTCGGCCCGCGGCATGGATGAGCTCTACGCACCCGACAGTGAGTCCTGGACCTCCTCGAGTCGGCCTTCTCAACTCCGTCGTCGCCTCGCTCGCCCGCGCCGCCATGAGCTGACCTCGTCTCTCTCTCCTCCTCGCCTACAGGCTGCTCCTCGCGCATCTCGATCCCCGAGTACATGTTCTGGGCCGAGCGGCAGCGAGCTCGCGAGCGCCTCGACACCGGCGACTTTCACTCGGCGGGCCTCGCCTCGCTCGCCGCCGGCATGAAGGGCAAGATCCGCGAGAAGGGCGATAAGGGCGGCGACAAGGGCTCGAACAGCGACGTGCACGAGGTGACGGTCGGCGGCGCGCACGGCGACGATGCGACGGCCGACCTCGAGGGCCTGTCGGAGCGCGAGAGGGAGCTGTGCGATGCCCGCCGCATGCTGCGCGTCGCAGGCTGGGCCACCATTTTCTTTCTCATCACCACGTGCGTCCTTTTGCTCTTTTGCGGCCGGGTTGTTGCGCAGAGCGCGAGGGCGCAGCGCTGCGGGGTCCGTGCACGCTGACCTCCTCCTCCTTCTCAACTTGCTCCCCTCCTCGACCCGCTTCTTAAACCGTCTCACGACTTCTGCAGCGATATTCTCGGACCCTTCAACGCCCGTGAGTCCAGCTCGCCTTCCTCTGACATTGTCTCGTCGTTGTTCGCCTCGCCCGGAACGCCTCGAGCTCGCAGCTGACGATGATTGCCTGCAGCTTATGCCATCGCAAACCTCGGCATGGCGCCGGGGATCGTACTATACGTCGTGTTCGGCATCATCGCAGGCATCACCGGCGTCATGCTGCAGGTGCGCCGTCGCCAAATGAGCGCCT
>Ga0308170_10001938_pt1 | contig 18448 bp, 15 predicted proteins | sample PhyBR2_2_FD_202136 | JGI IMG/M metagenome (GOLD analysis project Ga0308170, IMG submission 202136) | Phyllosphere microbial communities from UC Gill Tract Community Farm, Albany, California, United States - DLSLSB.R2 | ecosystem: Host-associated > Plants > Phyllosphere > Unclassified | place... | reverse complement strand
AGCAAAACCCTTGTTCATAGACCGAGTGAGCTTTCATGAATCGCCGCAATTTCATTCTAGGCGCCGGCACGGCAGTGTTGATGTTGAAAGTAGCGGCCATTCAGGCCAAAGATCCAACGGCCAACAGTGAAACAGTCCAGCTGTGGAGCGACGTCCCGCCAGGGGGAGGCGGCCCCTCGGGCAACCACCTGCTCACATCCCATGGCTCGCTAAGCAACGTCACCCGTCCATACCTACAGATCTTCAGACCCGTCAAACCCAACGGAAAAGCGGTGATTGTCGCTGCCGGTGGCGGGTACAAACGAATCGAACTGGGGATCGAAGGATGGCCCTTGGCGGATTGGCTCACGGAGCGCGGCTACACCGCGTATGTGCTGGCGTACCGCTTGCCGAGTGAAGGCTGGAACGCCGGCAACATCGTCGCACTGCAAGACGCGCAGCGCGCGCTGCGCATTGTCCGCAGCCGGGAAAGCCACGTCTCGCTACTGGGCTTTTCAGCCGGTGGCCATCTGATGGGCATGACCGCAACGCTTGGCGATTCCCAGACCTATGCAGCGCAGGACAGCATCGACTCGATATCCGCCGTGGCTCAAGGAGCAGCGTTGATCTATCCACCGATTACGTTGGAGCGGCCTTACACACATACCTCGACTCACAAGGTATTGGTGGGGCCAGGCGCGTCGGCGAAAGAAGAGGCTGAGTGGTCTGTGCAGAATCGGGTGACGGGGAGTACACCGCCCGAGTTTTTGGTGCAGGCGGAGGATGACTCGGTGGTGGATCCGCACAATACGCTGATCATGGCTGCGGCTTGTGAGCAGCGTGGGGTGGCTGTGGAGATGCATCGGTATGCGACAGGGGGGCATGGGTTTGGGTTGGGGAGGGGGGGGACGGCGGCTGGGGAGTGGCCGGGGAGGTATGAGTCGTGGTTGGGGAGGCTGGGGGTGGGGTGAGGTGGTTGAAGTGAGTTTTCACTTAGTGAGGTGCTTCGGCGTGCCTAGAACCAACCAGTGATATCGGGGCCGATCTTTCTGCAGAGGGGAGCGCATGAACTGAACGGACCTTGTACATCGTGAAGAGTACATGCGAATTTGACCTACGCTACTGTGAATCTTCCTTATCAAGCCACAGTGACACTCGACGAACGGTTTGTTCTAAGACGGCCAGATTTTCTGGGGGTCCAGATCTCAATAGATAATTCGGCGCAGCTCCAATATTAACTATGAACGAATCAGATAATTATGGTCTTAGGAGGAGTCGAGCTCGGGATTTATGGGGCATACCACCAGTTTGACGAAGAAAGCTGTTTGTTTTAATAAGATATCCAGCAAAATGGTTTTACGGCGTGGCGTATGAAATGTACTTCTATGTATAAAGCTTGAAAGACGTATCTGTTATAGAGGTAGTTTATCGAATGGGCTCGCAACTTAATGCGAACCCATCTCAATTAAAGATTTCCTAATTATCACCCTGAACGGCTAAATCCATACACGTTTTTTATTTGCCGTCCAAAATAACCTCCGACGGAAGAAGCGGAGATTAACTCTTGATATACATATTCAGGTACATCGTAATATTCATAAATAGATCCGTCTAAAAACTCGATTTCAAGAGTCTGTGAAGCACTATCATGCCCAACAGATGCGATATTTGAAGAACTAACAGATACACGTTCCATGATTTCTCCTATTGTGTAACATCTTGGTTTCGCCATGCATTCACGAGTCTGGAATAATCTTCATTGCCTCGTACAGAATTCCATTTTTTGCCGATTTTTGGATCTGAGCTATTCGGGTATTTATCATCTGGCAAAACATTAAATCTACAGCGTGTTGGGAGTTGTGCGGCTTCGCCAACTATGATTGCCTCCCCAGTTCTAAGTACAGGAAGTGAGTCAATAATCCCGGCTAAACCATCAGACATGGCAGCTTTAACGATTCCGCGATCCGTAGAGTTATTTATGCGAAGTGAAATGATAGTTCCACACTGAGATAGAACGGTTTCATCTATCTCCGAGGGGCGTTGACTAACGATCATGGCCCCGACGCCAAACTTTCGGCCTTCTTTAGCAATTCGCTGCACCATTTCTTTTGCGTGGCCGCCCTCGGACTTGCCGAGGTAACGGTGGGCTTCTTCAAGAACTACAAGAAGCGGCCGCTCACGCATCCCTTCGGTAATATTTCTTCCCCAAATTGCGGACTCAAAAACAATATCTAGGACCGCACCTAAAAGAAGTGTCAGCCGTGCAGAGGGCATACCGGACAAGTCAAATATGGTTATGGGTTTATCATGCCCTAGCCACTCCTCCAAAAGCCCATCTAAATCTTTATTAGTCACCCCTGCACTGTCTGGGTTCCAGTCGCCGGGCTCTAATAAAAAGGAATATTGTGTGTCTAGCAGTCGTGACTTCATCAAATCAAGCTGCCGCTTCATTACGCCGCTGCCCCCCTTTTTTGGCATTGCTGTGCCTGCGCCAGGAGGGAGAAATTTAGGAGCTATTAGGGAGGCGAAGTCCCCTTCACCGTTCAAAGCATATGCAGGGGTGGTCATCGCTTGATCGCTATAGTTAACAGTGTCCTCATGACAAAGGTCATACCAAATTTTCTTTAATCTATATGGCAGCGGGGTGTTGCTTGTTATTTTATTGGCATCTATATTTTGTATGCTGTTCTCTAGGATCCCAAGCCTCTTCTCGTCGACTGTTTTATCCATGAAAAGTGATCTTTGAGAGTCGTTTAGATTGTCGCATAGAAAGTTTATAAGATTGTCTGGTGAAATGCACCAGAAAGGTATATATAGCTGATTTTCACCGGAGGGCATGATTGAAAACGTCTTCGCTACATCGTTAAGTGCTGGACCATATTCACCGTGAATATCTATCAGTAAAACTCTTGCAGATGGTAAAGAGCTACCGTCCTCTTTTATCACCATAGAACGAAGGATGCTGGCAGTACTGGTCGATTTTCCAGAACCGGTAGATCCTAATATTGCAGAATGACGAGCGACTAGCTTGTCCATGTCCAAACTTATCTCAATTCCTTCTGAGCTAGATAGCCTTCCGATTTGAAAGTGGCTATCCAAATTTTTACGGAATATCAATTTTAGATCGCTTTCCACGACAAAGTGGACGTGATCGCCAATACTTGGGTATTCGCTTATTCCTCGATCAAAATTTCCCCCGATGGATTCTCCTACTAATTCTACCTTAATCCATTTTCTATCTGAGGATATATTTGAATCGGCATCTACTGTTGAGGATTCGCTGGATTCAGATATTACTCCATATAGATGGTTGTAGCCGAGGGGTATTTTAACGAAACTTCCAACTTGTCCAATTCGGTAATTGCGTCCTTCTAGCACGACAATTCCAGATTCCACAGACGCAGCTAGGTCAACAGCCAATGATGAGCTGGAGACAGCGCTTACAATCCCTAAAAAAGTTGGTTGGATAGCAGTCATATGATGTCCTCTGCCACTTCCACTGGGGTAGGAGGGACCGCATCTTGAGAAATATCGCTACCAGCAGTTGCCAAAAAACGAGCTAATCGACGGAAGTCACCAAGTAAAAATTTATTGTCCTTATAATATTCTGCTCTAATTTCGTGCCAGTTTTTGGTTGGAGGTGTGCCGATTTTCCACTTCGCTTCCACACCATTTATAACCGCGCCATCGCTACAAAAAACACTTATTCCTGGACACTTCAGGGCCAGTTGCTTTGCAGCTGTTTCGTCTGCTAGGTTGTTAAATTGAAAAGCGAATAGCGCAGAAGTAGGGTTGGCCAAAAGGCACTCAAGTAGTCGAGAGGATATGTGGGCGTCTGCAAAAGAAAAGCCAGCACTTAGAATTAGTGTGTCAGGTTCAAGTATAAAATTTTTGAGACGTTCAAAAAGAGAGGAAAACGGAGCAGCTTGTGTCTGATCGTATTTTATATGCGAAGGATACACCATGTTGGCATTTCTTGAGTTCGGCACACGAACAACCTCCCCATTAGTATTTGATTCCCAACCAATTGAGCCATGGAGCTTCCAGAGCCTTACCCAGCGGGGGGGAAGATCATTTTTTGAAATGCTTGAGGGATCGAAAAACGCACTCTTGGACCCGCTGAATCCGTCGAAATAGGGTGTTTTAGCTCGCTCCAGAGCGTGTTCAATCAAAAGATCATAATTTGTAGTGAAGACTTCAACTGCATACTTTCTATTGATACCATTAATCCATGATACTAGTTCGGAGTAAGGATTTGCTCCCTCGGGTAGATCCTGTGCCACTACCTCCCGAATTGAATTGCATATTGCTTCAGATAATGTAGAAAAATCTTTTTCTGAAAATTCAAATAGTTTTCCCTCGCCAATAACTTCTGCAAGCATTCTGACTCGTGATAGAACTTTTTCAAGATTTGAATCATGAAACGAGGATTTTATTTGGTTGTAGACAACGCATTGACTCTCAGAAAGCTCAGTCAGCACTATTTTCTCAAGGCCAGCAATATTTGGTATCAGTGGTTTCCAGGATCCTTTCTCGCCAATATCTATGCTGACAGGTGCCCCCGCACCGATGAGCAGACCTATTTTCTTCCGTCCATTTGTCGCAAGTTGGCGAAATCCAAACATATGCTGATCTGGGTTATGCGAGGTATTTTCCATATATTCACCTGATATTTTTAAGGCGATCCCGGCCTATAGTGGAGATTCGTTCTCTATGCCTAATACGGGACTTTTAGTTCGGCAAGTTTAACCGCCATTGTTGGGTTGCCGCAGTTAAGTTTTTTATCGTAACATCCTGTGCTTTGTGGTTCGCCAAACGAAGGTTTCGGTCTGTTCCTAAAGGTGCCTCCTTTTTGAAGATGTTCGATCAATTTGTCGATTTCGCTAATAGCTATTTGGAATCCTTTTGCCGCTAGGTCATGGTTATTTGCAAAAGCTGATTTGAAAGTTTCGAGTTCAGATTCGAAGTTCGTGATATCTATATTTTGCTCCTTTATCAGCGCAAGTTCAGATTTGAACCGCAGAGAGTTTAGCGCTGCATTTCTTAGTGGCGTTATAGTCAGGATAAAAGCTGTAGATCGGATACGATTAAATTCTGTTTCACAGTGCTGCTCGAGGGTTTCACCAATCATCTTTGTCGATAAGCAAGCCTTCATATCTCGCAGGCGCTCGATAGCGTCATCCCGATCTCTGATTTGCGTTTCGTATTTATCTTTGAGGGGTTTTTCTGCAAGCTTTTTTTCTAATTCGACTTTCTCTAGGCTACTTTGCAGTTTGTCTCCCTCTTTTTCCACTGAGCTAAGGGTCTCGCTGATTGCAAGTTTTCGCGCTACTTGTTCATTGCTGATATGACACCGCAGTTCTTGGCTTTCTGCGTCCTTGCTAGCAGTCTCCTTGAGCAGTTCGCCAGCTGTCTTCGCTGCCGCAAGTTCAACGGCGTTTCGCTTTTCTAATTCGGCTAGGTTAAGTCGCTCATGTAATTGTTTCTCGAATTCGGCATTTCGAACTTGCTTCAGAATATCTGCGTATCCAGCCTCGTCGATTTTGAAAGCTTTTACACAACGCAGACAGATGATTTCATACATTTTTTGCCTCCGTGCAAATTCCTAGGTTTTCCTGACACATGAACTGGCTTTCAGCTTCTGGCTACGTGATTAGCTTGCTCGCGTTTAGCGGTATCCGCCCCGTAGCTCATCCCCTCTCCTGACTCTAGCACATGGCAGCATGCCATCAAGGTGAGAGGTACGATTCTTTTATAGTCATCCGGATCGGTGTCTGTCATGCCGATTGTCACTAGGAGGATTGCGGCAAAACCACACGAATGGTTTCTATCAGCCCGGAGCAGCCAGCTTAACCGGAGGTAGCCAAAAGGTTCATAGGCAACCTATCGACTCACAACCCCGTTATGTCAACCTGTCTAGGGCGATGCGCGAGCTAGCTCCGATAGGAACGGATAGTCAGCGATAACCTGCAGCTGTTCAGCTGCCTCGTAGATCAAGTAAAAGTCCTTATCGAAGATATCCCGATAAATCATGTCATATCTAGCATGCCACTCCCCAAGGGAGGCGATCAGTACACATGGAAGACGTACATCGAATTGGTTAGCGGTAATGTCAACATTCAGTCCGTCGATGCTCAACCAAACATGTCGGCTCTGGCGATCACTCACCAATTCCCCGGTCACTAACTCGACCTGAATATCCGGCTGCTCCTCGACCAAAAACCAAGCCAGCAGCAGGCTGGCATATTCACAGCATGCTGTGGGGAAGCTCGTGAGTAGCTCGAAGGCGAAGTCGTCGCGGGGGGTGCTTTCGTAAGGCGTTGGAGAATGCAAAAGCGGATTGGCCGATTGTGGAATGCTTTATGCTGAGAGATCGGGTCTGCGAATGGTTTGGATGCTCAGTATGGTTATAGCCCAGAGGTATCGAAGGCTGGCAGCTATTGAAGTTGATTCCGTCGAAGCGGGATGCCACAGAGGGTGGCGATATGGATATTTAGATCTGCGGGGTCGAAAAGCTGCGGGCGGAGCAGGTGGTTAGGCGAGAGAAGTGTGGGGACTGAACCAACGCCTACGCGGCCACTGGCCGCTCCTACAGGGGTTGTGCGCATGAGCGGACCCCCGATCGACCGAAACCACAAACAAAAAAGGCCCACCTTGAGCTGAGCCTTTCTTGTCAAACTATGGTGCGGCACCAGGACTCGAAAAATTTTTTAACTATCTGATCTACCAATCTTTAATTTATATGTGATGATCCGTATATCTCTAAAGCTATCCCGGTACCCTGGCTCGGTAAGCATTGATCGAGAGGGGGAAAGCCAGAGTGGGACCGATTGCCCTCAGTGCGTGGCTGCCTCTCATGCTTTACCGAATCTGGGGGCTCGTTCTCCACCTGCGGTAAGCGACAACCAACGACTAAAAGCTACTGTTGCTAGACGGCCGCGATCGGCCATAAGCATTCGTTCACGGGAGACAGATGTCGACCGGACGCGGACGGTGGAAACCGTTAGAAACCGACCAGTTTGCCTATTTATCATTTCTTTCATTCGCGCACTGAGTTGAACTCTGTGGAGGCTTCGCCTCAACCATGCAAACATAAACGTAGGAAGGGAAATTCTTGGTGCGCACGCTAAAGAACATGAGCACGCTTCAAAGCATGGTTTTCTCTCAAGGGCAAGCACCTGAACTGACGCCAACGTCTGTGCATTCCTTACCCAAAGAGCTTGCCTGCGTAGATGACGCTCGCGCGACCGGATTCAATCCGTTACCCTCATAAAAAATTAAATGATACCCAGCGGAGCCCAAGTCACAATGGAAAGTGTGATCGATAAACTCACAAAGAACATCAACGAATCTGTCGAGCAAAACGCTGCTCCATTCATAACATATATTATAGGTAATAATGGAACAGGTAAAAGTAGACTGCTCGCAAAAATATGCGAGCTATATGAAAGCCTTAAAACGAGCAACATCCGCTCGATCCTATGCATCAGCAATTCCATAACAGATCGTTTTGTATTTGGCGATGGACATAGGAGAAAATACCTAGGCGCGCGCAGTGTAGGTAATGCCATTTTTAAGAGTTCGATTGATCGCGAAATAGCGAAATATTTAATTAGAGGACTGAAGCCTGGGAAAACCGTTTACCTGGAACAACTTTGGAGATTGTTTGGGCTTGAGTTCTCTATTAGCTTTTCTGATGAGGTCAGGCGTCGCTATAAAAGATACAACCTATCCGCGACTGTAGACAACAGAAAACTTAAAAATACCGCGATCGAGAATATAATAGACGAAGAAGGCAGAGCATGGATTGGGCAGATTATTGAAAATGGAGTTGAAGTCAACAAAATCACGCTGAAGCAAGCTAAATACTTAAGTGCGTACTTTGGATTAAATCCTGAAGTTCAGCTTTTTACCGAAAAAGACAATAAAAAACTCAGCTATTCAGAGCTAAGCTCTGGAGAGCAAAACAGAATTGCCACCGCATTAAAGATCATTGCAAATGCCGAAAATAATACATTGGTGCTGATTGATGAGCCCGAAATCAGTCTGCACTTAAGATGGCAAATGGATTTTCATAATTTCATAACTGAAATTATGTCAGAGCATGAAAACTATCACGTATTGATAGCTACGCACTCGCCTGTCATCGTCTCTGAGGCAGCCAAAGACCCAGAGACAGACGCTATAATCGTACTGCAATCCGCAACTATGGATATGGCAGTCAGCAGCAATCAACTGGAGTACATCGAATACAAATCTAAAAGCTCAGAGTCATTTGGAAGCTGCGAAGAGCTTACTCTTGACCTCTTTGATACTGCGACTTATAACACCACCGCCATTGATCAGAAAATCACGGAGGTAATACTTGATGCCACCGAATCTGGCGAGTCAATTCAGCATGGAATAAGGGAGCTCAATGAGCTAATATATAAGGCCGGGATATCCGATGATAAAATTCTTACTATTAAGGAGGCTATTGTTTTAATTGAGAGATATGCCAAGGGAATGTCAATATGAAAAGTATAGCTGACAAAACAGAACGTAAAGCGCTAAAGAAGCTACAAGACTTAATCAACAGTCGCTCAATAAAGCCAACTGAGGCCTGGGGCTGCTTCTCAAACCCTAAGTCTGTACATGCGCTCAAAAAATACACCGTAAACTTTACCGAACAGGAGATAAAAAGCCTTAATGGATTGCGGGGAAAAGTCAAAAAAACCCTTAAACAAAAAATCAGTAAAAGATGCGCTTATTGCAAAAGAGCAATGGGGCAGCACGGAATGTCATGGAATATTGAACACATACGTTGCAAATCTAAGCACCCAAAAATGACCTTTGCGTTAAACAACCTTACGTACGCTTGCCTAGACTGTAACTTGGTAAAAAACAACGCAGTGGATAATAAGGCAAACTATATATTTGATATAATAGATCCAAATTCTAAAGGATTCAGGTACGGAGACAATATTGGTTTCCTTCAGCTGTCTACCGACAGCATCCATGTTCTAAAATACAAGCCTATAAGCACGGCGGGCAATAAAACTTACGAGAAACTTAAATTCAGAGAGCTTGAACATATTGAGCTACTTTGCAGTCTGAATGACACGATAGGGTCGCTCTGCGACAGAATAGATGAAAGACTTCCATGTTTGGCATCTTCAGATGATACGTTAGCGCTGGCAGAATTTTTACAAAACATGAAATTTAGGCTTGGCTAGGATTTTCAATCCACTCTAACAATGCGGCCATCGGCGCCTGTGATGAGGACAGTCTTACGCTTTCATATGCGTGCATTACTTTCCGTCCTCAAACGTCTTACCTAATTAGGTGAATGACAGGTTGCCCCTCCTTGAGAAACGTTAGCGATGGTGCACTCTATTTGTCTGGGTATTTTTAGCCGTTTATCGCGCTTCGCGACAGGCGGCAATCGGCCAAGAGCGGACTCATCACATGGGCCCGCTTAAGGTTAATACGACGCCAACAGGGTTCGACGCTAATCAGCTACCAGTTCGGGCCCAGGCCCCATTAATGAACTGATCCAAAACCCCGGAGGGACTGGCAACTCATAATGGTGGCAGGCGGCCATGACCACTGGCCAAAACCCTGACTTGATAGGCGACAGATTCTGCAAGCTCAAATCCTTATGGCATGCCTCTGCTATGGTGGCAATGAGTTGGCGTCCGCCTTGGTTCAACGGCAGCCCACAAAGGGCCCGTCCATGAGAGCTGTTACCTACATAAAAATTCTCTTCTGACGCGGCGTCCGGTAGCCAAAGCTGCAAGGTGCAGTGTTTCAACTCCTTCTGAGCAAGACTGCTTAGCACCTCGACTGCCTCAGTCGCGCCAAGCGCATGCAACCAAGCAGCGAGCAACGGAACAATAGTGCTTCCTGCCATAGCCTCTTTGAAATACTCGTCGGATCTATCGCGCGGGTGTTCGGCAAGATCACGGTAATCGGTAAGGGAGCTGGTGTAACGACCTCTAGTGCGAATTGAGTAAGTGAGGCGACGAGCCATTTCTTCGAGCCAAGAGGTTATGCCTGTCGAATCAAGCTCACTAACCAGCCAAAGCTGTAGAAAAAGGGCGATGCTGGTTCCTTGCCTATCTGCTATCGGCAGGAACAAAACAGGGTTGTTTCGAATTAGCTCCAAGCCCGTTTGTGTGAGATGTACGACACTGCTTCTGATTTGCTCTTGATGGGCATCGCCACTCCGTTCCCCGATCCAGTGGAGCCATAGGCCCGCCAAGCCAATGCGGCCTAGCACCTCAAATAGAGCAAGGTTTACATCAAGCGAGCTTCGGGAGCCTGTAGCCATCGATATCCCATGGCGTATTTCCGCGTACGGCAACACCCGCGACTCGATGAACTCCATGGAGATGGTGAGATGAAGTTGGATCATCTGCTGAGCAACGACGCTAAGCGCCTTGACTTCCCGGCCTTTGCTTCCGAGAGTAGGTCTGAGTAATTCCCAAACTGTGAGCAAGGCCAGCTCACTCGCACGATAAGGTGACTCGATGTTGTCTGCACTGCGCGCCCAAACAAACAGAATCCACAAGCAGATGTTTAACTGTCGGGCAGCACGTACGCGGGCTTTTCCCGACAATATACCAGCCTGAGATAACGCCCCTGTAAGTCGACTAAAGTGTTCATAAGAAATATCAGGCTCATCGACCATAGCAACAGCTTTCTGAAAGCTACTGCGCATCGGCTTTGGAAGAATTTCCTCTCTCAGTATTCCTTTAAGTATCATTCCAGCGATCTTGTCGCCGTTCCACTCATCAAAAGTGACTCTTGCAGTAGTGTTCCTTGCGATGAAGCCCGTTAGTTTGTCACGTACTTGCTCATTCACATCTCCTCCAAATGCCAGGCAGATGACAATGTCCAGCCCCTTGTATCTGGCCGGAATTCTGTGAGGGATATATGCATCTAATATTTCATCCAACGATGATCGTAGAGCTTGCGGAGTTCCGTCCCAGTCTTGACGTGTAAGGTCGCCCTGCTTGACGGAAAACAGAAAAAGCTTCTTTTCTCCATCATTGTCGTCTTTCCCGACGGCCGCAATGTCAACTCCAAGCTGGCTTGTGCCTCTCTGAGGGCGAGAATAGACATGGAAGCCAAGCTCACTTAACAGATCGGGGAGAATTGCATCCAGCTCATCTCGCTCCCTTAACGATCCCAAATAATCACGAATTAAGAGTTTCATTCTTCCATCCTCTCATGCCGGAACATCCGTAGGATGTAATCAAGGCCCACAGGATCAATGACCTCCATTCGTGGCATCTCGTAGGAGATTTCGTGAGCGTGAAGATCGATTTCCATAGCGCGAAGGTTGTCTTGGCCATCGTCTACAAAGGTCAGTGAACGATTGCCATAAAGCAACACAGAGCGACTCACCAGGTTTAAAAAAATAGACCCGCTTTCTGCCTCTTTATGAGCATCTCGCATCTGATCAGAAATGCGCAGTTGCTCAATGCGGCGATGGTGCTCTGACGGTTGAAGCTCCACGATACGTGGAATGGATCGCTGCGCTTCGAGATAAGAGTCGTTCTGAGCTAGAGCCCAGGTCACGGCCTTGCTCGCAGCATCCTCGGGAGCAAGTCTGCCAAGATAATCCCGTACTCCACCATAGTTTTGGAGCAACGGATCAACCAGCAGCTTCCGCACCTCTCGGGACGTATCCATATCGCAGACCCGTAGCACCGAGACCAATACGGAGCAGGCCGTGGTCGGTTTGAAAAAGAACCAGCCGACAGCTTTTCGGCAGATGAATAGTTGTTCGGTGGGAGAAATAGCTAGGTCTTCAGCCTCAAAGCTTAGGGGCGCACCGTCTAGTCCTGGGCCCTGTATGGCCTTGGCGAGACCACTACAGAGGCGAGGGGCGCCAAGCTTTAGCCACCGAACTAATACTCGACCGAGAACATCAGAAGAACCGGCCAGCAATGTACTAGTGAAACTATCCAAAGTTTCGAGTTCTAGATCATCATCTGTCCGTGAGAGCAGCTTCGTTACAAAAGATAGTGCCGCCTCGGCATACCCATTTTCCATTAGCACCCGAAGGCCCATATCTAGCTCTTCTACGGTCCCCTTGTTGGCTGACTCCAGATTATCCAATGCCCCCAGTAAGCAAGCGACAATGTCCGAAGTGAGCGCCTCACGGCAGGCCCAAAGCGCACGTGCACACTGATGTGTGGTGAATTTACCAGGATTCATCACCAACTGACTTATAAGAGCATTTTCACCTAAAGGGGCGATCTTGGGACTGCGCGCCAAAATTTCCATGGTTGCATGCAAAGCGCTCGCCCTAACTGGGTCGTCAATACCTACGTCTAGCAGTGCCTTGAAAACTGAAAATGTCTGAGAACACGACTCTGGATCTGGGTGTTCAATACGTCCCAAGGCAGCGATGGCTGCTTGACGACGAATACCTTCATATCTGACCGCAATACGGCGCGCCTCAGCCAAATCGCTAATTGCCGTTAGCGCGAAAGAAAGATGTTGACTCGCAAGATCATCGCCTCGATGCGCTGCGGTAATGACCTCGCTAGCTCGATGAGGGACATTCGCACACCATTTCACAAACGCGCCATTGGGCTGGTTTGCGGCACCGTCATTCCCTCCACGCGTTACAAGGGCATCGACACAAGCCATCATCCGCCCAGGCTCCGCCTGCAACTCGGGTAGGAGCTGGCAGAAAAAGTGCGACGCTAAGAAAAAATCAGTGCCATCAAGCCTTTGCAAGGCATTGTCTTCGACAAGAGCTAATAAATCGATGATTCTTCCATTGTGCAAAGCGATGCAACGCTCTTCTATCACCCTAGTACCCGACTTGGTATCCATCCCGAATCGGCGCGCCATTTGACTAGCCATTTCTCCGCGCTTGAAAAGCTCTACTAACTCTCCGAATGTCGGCGCCGTTTCCATGCTCCCTCACTTCAATCGTATTGGCCAACTGGGTAACCGTGAAAACCATTACCGAAAGGGCAGTTATACTCCTTTTAGTTGGCGAGTTTCCGAGTCGACTCAAAATCGACCAAAAGTGAGCGGCAGCTTCTTGCCGGATTCTGGTCCTTACGAACGGCCCCATTGGGGCGACTGCTGCCGTTCGCGGCAGGCAGAAATCGACCCATAGCTGTCGGTCAGCACTGGCAGCAATTGGCCGATTGCAGTCGGTCGTGATTATCGGGATCACATCCCCTTCAGAGCTTGAAAAGCCATGACGCTCCTAGACGTCGAGCTAGCAGTCGGGCCGTCAGCACATAGTAATACTGCGTTGCCTGACTGTGTTCGCTCAAGCAATTCTCAAGAAGCCACACCGCATGCTTCTTTTACAAAGTCCAAGGGCTGTCCCGGTGCCAGCGCTCCACGATTGCAACCTGAATGATTTTTGCCTGGAGCACATGACGTTGTCGTGTTGCTTGCGAACCAACCACCACACCAGCCAAGAACAGCTCTATATCGAATGACTTACTCACGTCCGTCCTCCGCTGTAGGCAGCGATCACATCGATCCGACCATGTCCTAGCTCATAGCTGAATTGCTGCCGCACCTCACGATCAAGGCGCGGATCTAGCTGGCAACATTCACCACCGTTAATAGGTGCGCGATGTTGGGTGATTTGGTCGTAGCGCTCACACGCATACGCCGCTCGTAGCTCATGGAAGCCTTTGAGACTACGTGCGTGAATGGTGTAGCGTGCAGGACGGGCGATTTCCTGAAGAATGCTCAAGTAGCTTTCGTTCGACGCAATGAGGTTGCGGCTACCAGCAGGCGACACCTGCTTCGCAAACTCAAGCGCGCCACGAATATGGTCGTCCACCTTAATCCAGCGAGGTACTGATGCACCGGCGCGGCCGCCTTTGGTACCGTCCTGAATGTTGATCTTGGCTAAGCTTTCAGCCTCACGGCTCAACCGTGGCAGGTCAGCCTAGATGGCCTCACGCAAACGCACACCTGTGGCTCGTGCCACCTGCACAATCGCCGCGGCCCTTAGATGTTGACGGCTGCAAAGCGCTTCGACTATTCGCTGTATGTGTTCGCGATCTTGGCCCTGCGGCACCGATTGACGAACCCCGGTGCGCTGCATACCCAACGCCTTACTCGGGCTTGGCACGTTAACATACGGCTCACGCGAAGAGCTGCCATTGTCTTATCAACGCTGGATAGCCGGTTTTGCGCAGTGCTGATAGCTATGTGGCGGTGCTCAACTAGGCCGCGATGGTACGCTGCATAGTTCGACAACACCTCGCGGTCAATCTGCCGCGCATCGTTGACCCCGGGCGCCGCTTTAGACCGGCACCACTTCACGAATGCCCGCCACCGATCACTGTGCGCCTTGACCTTGCCGTAATGCCCAACAGCCCCATGTCGATCAACTCACTTCCCGTTCTCCAATTCTTTCCCCACGTCATCCCGCCAAGAATACTGAGTGTTATCAAGGATTAAGGCTCTAGCGGACTATGGGGAAGCCACTAACACAACTGACGGCTTCTTACGACCGGAAGCATGGTCCTCCTGAGCGCCGATACCAGTGGGCAGGTGGAGGCTGCAATGGCTGAAGAAACCAGCACTGCGAGGCCCTGAGTTGAGTGAAGGCACTGTTGCGATGACAGAGGCATGCGTGACTGTCCGCCATGGGCAGGCTAGTTATGGTCTCGGCATCATGTTCTACATTGTTGTTCCTGGTGACTGCGATGTTTGTCGCGCTGGTTGTCACGAGGAGGACCGAATCAACGCCGCATGGAGTTGGTCAACTAAGTAGAATGCCGCAAAGGTGTTTATAGATGTCCTCCAATCATGGTCAATTTCGCTAGGTCTTCACTTACGGCTATCCGTGCAGCGGATCTTCATCATCCAGCCCAGCGTTAGCACCGTTGGCCAAAACAATGTGTTCAACAAATCCTGCATGCTTGCCTCCCATCGCCAGTATCCGAATGTCGCAATGTCATCCCGTGCATCGAGCCACTCTCCGGCGCAAGCCATCACCAATACAGCCGCCCAGCCGGTGTAGAACGGGCAGCGGCGTATGATGACGACCAAGGCAAGGTAGATTGTCATCCCTACATGGATGTGCAGGGCGTCTTTGGACAGACCGGTCGCCGAGACGATGATCAGTTTGACGGTTTGGAAGAGGGAGGTGTCCATGGTGGGTTTGGCTTCCTTGATCTCATGGAACTGTAGTCGCAGTTGTAGATGTGCGGCGTGCGCTTGCCGGGGGGGGGGGGGGAGATGTAGGGTAGGTATTTAGGGCAGTGGTGACTGAGCCGACGCCTTCGCGGCCACGGACCGCTCCCACAAGGGCCGCTCCTACAGGAGTTGTGCGTGGGTCGGACCCCCGACCAAAACCACAAACAAAAAAGGCCCACCTTGCGGTGAGCCTTTCTCGTCAAACTATGGTGCCGGCACCAGGAATCGAACCCGGGACCTACTGATTACAAGTCAGTTGCTCTACCATCTGAGCTATACCGGCAAGTGAGGGCGCTGATTATAGCCATTCGATCGCCCGAGTAAACCCCCCTGCGGCATAATTTCTTCGTCTTTAGCTCTTAACCCGTCAGTGCTTATGCACATTCGGCGTGCCAACCCGGTCGACCGTTCGCCGATTAGGTCGTTTTGATGACATCGTTCGCAAGCTACTGTTTTCGCTGGCGAATCGGACATGACCGAAAAATGACCAGTCTACATTCCAGCGTTCTGGCGCAGCACTGATGCGTCGCGTCACACTTCTACCCACAGAGTTATCCACAGGTTGCGCAGGCTTCAGGTGCGTTCGGCGATGATCATCAGATTGCGGGGCGTCAGGGTTTCCGGGCAGAAGGTGCCGACCTGTGGGGTGTACTGGCGCTCTTGCAGGTACAGGGCGCGGTCGAGCACCAGCCACAGCTCCAGGGGCCTGCGGAACAGGCCGCGCAGCAGTTCGAGGTTGCGGACTTGGGCCAGTCGTTGCCAGCCGCGCGCTTCGAGGTCATCGAAGTCCACACCATGCCCTATGGGTACGCTCTGCAGTGCGGCCAAGTCGCGGCAGTAGTCGGCGAAGGGTTTGTCCAGCCAGGCTGCGGGCAGGGAGGGGCAGGGTAGGTAGTGGTCGGTGCCGCGTTGCTCGCGCTGCAGCAGGTCGAAGGCGAGGCGGCGGGCCATGGACTGGTCGCGCTGGCGGCGCACGCGGGCGCCGGCGGTAACGGTGGCTTCCAGGGGCAGGCCGAGGTCTTCGAGGGTGAGGGAAAGGGCGGAGGGCTCGCTGCACAGTTGGCGGTAGGCGTCGTGGGTGCGGTTGTAGCAGCAGGGTGCGAAGGCCAGGTGCTGGCAGCCTGCCTGGGTGGCGCGGTGCATGAGCTGGACGTGCAGGTCGCCGCAGGCGTGCAGGGCCACGGGCGTGGTGCAGGCTGGCAGGCGCAGGTCGTCGGCCATGACGTCTTGCAGCCGGTGGTGGGCGGGCAAGGCGTGGTGGGTGCTGAGTTGGGCGCCGCTGGCGACCAGTGCGGGGTCGTATTCCAGGCAGGTGAGATGCTGGCCATCGCGCAGCAGGCGGCGGCCGAGGTGGCCTTTGCCGGCGCACCAGTCCAGCCAGTGGCTGGTGGAATCGGCGAAGGGCAGGGCAGCGGCGAAGGCTTCGATCTGTTGCCATTTGCGGCCGGGCACGTCGACGTTGAGCCGGTGGCGAGCGACGGGCACGTCAGTGGTCGGCAGCGGGCCTGCTGCGCTGAGCGCATGTGCCTGCCGGGCCAACGCAGGAAAAGGCGCGGGGGCGTCCAGGTCGAGCAGCGAGTTATGCACAGCCTCGGCCTCGGCCAGGGTGCGGGCGCGCAGCCAGCTGGCAAGCTCGGGATATTTGGCTTCCCAAGGTAAGGTCAGTTGGGTGAAGGGCTTGGGCCGCCACAGGTCGACATGCGCGGTCAAAAAGGCGTCCAGTGCGTGAAAGCGCTCACGCAGCTGGTCGCCTTGCAGGGTCAGCGGCCCTGGCACGCGTCCACGCGCAGCCAGCGCTCGAGCAGCTTGAAGGCCTGCACCAGCACGAACGACATGGCCAGGTAGAACATGCCGGCGGCGAAGAAGATTTCCACCGGCAGGTAGGTGCGGGCAATGATCGTGCGGGCCATGCCGGTGAGTTCCAGCAGGGTGACGGTGCTCGCCAGCGAGCTGGCCTTGAGCATCAGGATCACTTCGTTGCTGTAGGCCGGCAGGCCGATGCGGGCGGCGCGTGGCAGCATGATGTGCACCAGGGCCTTGCTGCGAGACATGCCGAGGGCGCGGGCGGCTTCGATCTCGCCCTTGGGAATGGCTTGCAGGGCGCCACGCAGGATTTCCGCGATGTAGGCGGCGGTGTGCAGGGTCATGGTTCCGGCGGCGCACCAGAATGGGCTGCGCAGGTAGGGCCACAGGCTGCTCTCGCGCACAGCGTCGAACTGCGCCAGCCCGTAGTACACCAGAAACAGCTGCACCAGCAGCGGGGTGCCGCGAAAGAAGAAGATATAGGCGTAGGGCAGGCCGCTGATGTACCACTTCTTCGAGGTGCGGGCGATGCCCAGCGGGATGGCCAGGATGAGCCCGGCCAGCACCGCGATGGCGACCAGCTCCAGGGTCAGGGTGGCGCCTTGCATGAGGCGCGGCAGCCACTTGATGATCACTTCCCAGTTCATTGCGAAGCCCTCGCGAAGCCGCGCGCGGCGCGTTTCTCCATGAAGTGCAGGGCAACCATGGCGACCACGGTGAGGCTCAGGTACATCAGGGCGGCGACCATATAGAAGGTGAACGGCTGTTTGCTGACGGTGACGGCGTTCTGCGCGTTGCGCATGATTTCTTCCAGGCTGATGACGGACACCAGCGCGGTGTCCTTCATCAGAATCAGAAACAGATTGCCCAGCCCCGGCAGGGCGATGCGCCACATCTGCGGCAGCACCAGGCGGATGAAGATGCGCGACGCACTCAGGCCGAGGGCCAGGCCGGCTTCGCGATGGCCTTTGGGAATGGCCAGGATGGCGCCGCGGAACACTTCGGTGGCGTAGGCGCCGAAGCACAGGCCCAGCGCAATCACGCCAGCGGCGAAAGGGCTGAGCTCCAGGCTGCCGACGCCCAGCGCCAGGCCGAAGCTGCGCAGGCCATTGACGGTGCCGAAGTAGATCAGCAACACCCACAGCAGTTCGGGGATGCCGCGTACCAGTGTCGAGTAGAACCCGCCGAGCCACTGCAGGGGGCGGTTGCGCGAGGTTTTCGCCAGAGCCCCGGCGAGGCCCAGCAGCAGCCCGAGGCACAGGGCGCTGAGTGCCAGTTTGACGGTCATCAGCGCGCCTGCGGCAAGCGCAGGGCCGAAGCCATAGAGATCGATGTTCATGGGCAGGCTTGTTCAGGGGCAGGCGTCGGCCTTGTAGGTCGACGCCTGCCGGGCTGTCAGAGAATGCTGAAAGGGAAGTACTTGTCGTTGATCTTCTTGTAGGTGCCGTCAGCGATGATTTCCTGCAGTGCCGCGTTCAGCTTCTCG
>Ga0308170_10001936_pt1 | contig 18454 bp, 16 predicted proteins | sample PhyBR2_2_FD_202136 | JGI IMG/M metagenome (GOLD analysis project Ga0308170, IMG submission 202136) | Phyllosphere microbial communities from UC Gill Tract Community Farm, Albany, California, United States - DLSLSB.R2 | ecosystem: Host-associated > Plants > Phyllosphere > Unclassified | place... | reverse complement strand
GCGGCTTTGGAGGCGCAGCTGCAGAGGAGAGAGTTGGGTGGACTGACCAGGGTGGAACTAGGAGCGCGTCCAGGATTGCGGGAAGGTTGCGGCGGAGGGACGAGACGCGTAGAAAGGCGAGGAGGAAGGCGAGGAGGAAGGAGAGGAGGGAGGAAGCGAAGAGGGGGATGAGGAGGTGAACGTCAGCACTGAAAGCTCGCACGAACGACAAGATCACAGTAGCAGGAGAGAACGAAACGCACCATGATGACCGTCCAGCCCTTCTGCCGACGAAGGAAAGAGAGCGTCAGTCTGACGAGCGGGGCGACGAGGCGAAGGAGGAGGAGAGACGCACCGGTCCCAGCTCTGCGGCAAGCTTGTTCATGAACATGTTGAGCGACACCTTGGAGAGCGAGTCTGCAAGTAGGCGCTCATGAGTCGGGCGCAGGAGAGCAAGAGGCGGTTCGAGAGCGGGAGAGAGACGCACAGGCCGGCGTCATGACGTTGTTGCCCCACTGCTCGATAGAGGCGCACACGCTCGACAAGCCAATAATCTGCTTGCCCTGGCCCTTTTCGAGGAACGGCAAGAACGCCTTGTTGACGTTGAGGACGCCGAACAAGTTGATCTTGAGGTTGTCAAGGACATGCTCGGGCTCGCTGCAGGGCAGTGAGCAGACGAATCAGCTGTGGACGCTCGGAAAGAGCACGCTGATATGGAGGACGAGGGCGACGCACAGCTGCGAGGGCTTGGTCTGGTGGTTGAGCGCGACGCCGGCGTTGTGGATGAGAGCGTCGAGGCCGCCCGTCTCGCCGAGGAAGCCGCTCTTCTCGAGGTCCTTGGCCGCCCTTGCGACCTGCTCCTTGTCCTCGACGTCGAGCTGGAGAATGTGGATGCGGCCCTTGTTGGCGTCCTCGTTGGCGAGCGCCTGGAGGTCGGTCGCGCCCGACGGGTTGCGGGCGGCGGCGACGATGCGCGCCTCGGGGCGAGCGGCGAGCAGAGCGCGAGTGTAGCCCAGACCGAGAGAGCGGGAAGCACCTGTGCGGCGTGAGAAGGAGGGAGAGGGAGGATCGCATCAGCTTGCTGATGACGACGAGCAAGGGAGCGCCAGAGGCGGGCAGACAAGGGGACGCACCGGTGATGAGGTACGTGAAGGTCGACATGTCTGAACTGATGCAGCTGCTGGGAGAAGAGCGAGGGACCGAGCAGGCGACGAGGGTGAGGTGAGCGCGAGATCGGACTTCGGCGACGGAGCGCGGCCGAGTGGGGGACGAAACTCTGCGTTGCCTGCAGCGCACACTCGCTGCGCAGCTCGCTCTCGACTCTTGTGACTCTCGCAAAGTGAAGAACAGCACATGCAACGTCTTTTGCAGATCAGGGTGCGAGAAGGAAAAGTCGAGGTCCGGGCGTCGTCCTCCTCGTCCTCGTCCTCGCGCGCCTACCACGGCATCTTCTCGCCCGTGTAGCGCAGGAACGAGCCGTTCAGCTCGGGCTTGGCCGCCTGGAACACGTTCTTGAGGCTGCAGGGAGGGACGAGGGAGTCAGCTGGCGTCGGGCGAGGAGGAGAACGACTCGAGGACGCACGCGAGCGCGGTGGCTTCCTCCACCTTGATCTCTCCCGAGTGCGCGTTAATATCCGTGGCTACGTATCCCGGGTGGAACTGGAAGCATGGTGAGGGGGAAGAGACGGTCGACGAAGGAGAGGAGGAGGAGGAAGGAGGAAGGAGGAGAGGAGGTCAGGGCAGCGTCGGCGAGCGACAGGACCAAGAGCAACGAGAAGAAGACGCACCATGAGGATCGTGAAGCCCTCCTGCAGCGGATGAGGTAGACAGCGTCAGCGTCGTCGTCTCGAGCACCTCGGCGAACGGCCGGTCGAGGAGGAGAAGCGGCCTAAGCGCACCGGACCCAGCTCGCTCGCCAACTTGGCGCTGAACATGTTGAGGGCCGCCTTGCTGATGCAGTCTGCGAGTCGGAGAAGTCGGCGCGAGGCGAGAGGAGCGGCAGAGAGGCAGGAATGAGACGCACAGCCGGTGACCATCGTGTTCTTTCCAAACTCCTCGATCGAGCCGCACACGCTCGAAAGCATGAAGATCTGCTTGCCCTTACCCTGCTTGAGGAGTCCGAGGAACTGCTTGGTGACGTTGAGGACGCCGAGGAGGTTGACGCCGATGTTGGACAGGACGTGCTCTGGCTCCCTGCAGAGGTAAAGAGTCAGCTCACCGACGGCCTCGCCTCCTTCAAAGCCTCGCCTCCTCACGAGCAACAGAAGGGGATGCACGCACAGCTCGGAAGGCTTGAACTTGGCGTCGGCCGCGACGCCGGCGTTGTTGACGAGCGCGTCGAGCCCGCTCTCGCCGAGGAAGCCGCTGTCCTCGAGCTCCTTGGCCGCCTTTGCGACCTGCTCCTTGTCCTCGACGTCGAGCTGGAGGAGGTAGACGCGGTCCTTGTTGGCGGCGTCGTTGGCGAGCGCCTGCAGGCCCTCGGCCGACGACGGGTTACGCGCGGCGGCGACGACGCGCACGTCGGGGCTCGAGGCGAGGAGCTCTTTGGCGTAGCCGAGGCCGAGCGAGCGGGATGCACCTGCAGTGGGAGACGAGCGCTGGGTCAGCTTTGGGGTCCGGATCGAGATGTGGAGGGATCGACGAGGAGGCGGGGAGAGCGAGCCGGCGAGCGCTGCGCGGGAGAGAGAGAGAGAGAGCTCGCCGGTGATGAGGTAGGTGAACGGCATGGTGCGGACGAGGGTGTGTGTAAGGGTGAAGGACGAGAGGAGCGCGAGGACGAGGAGCGAGGTCGGGCCGGAAGGGGGATCGGGCTCTCGCTCGAGGTGGGGAACTCGACGCCGGCGACGAACCTTCCTCGTCATCGAGCACAGGTGGTCGAGCGCACCATCGTTGCACGCCGACGACGCGCTACAACATCCAGCCGACCAGCGGATCGTCGAACACGCCCGCGCCGGTCCAGCCGTCGCCGGCCAACAGCCCGGGCAGCGCGTCGAGGTTGAGCGGCACGCCGCTCATGCCTGTGAGCGGCGTCGTCGCAGGGAACGGCGGCGAGTTGAGCGGTGTCGGCTGATACGCCATGGCGAGCGAGTCGACGGCGGCGGTCGAGGCGTAGGGGAGGAAGGCGGTCGAGGAGGCGAGCGAGTCGTGCGCGGCCGTCGAGAGGTGCGGTTGCTCTGCACCGGCCGTGCTCGCCGATGCACGCCCTCGAGGCGACATCTGGGGCGTTGGGTCCTCGCTCGACGGCGCGAGGCGCGCTTGGCGGACCTTGCGCAAGAACGCCGCCTGCCCTCGCGCCGGGTGGACCGGGTTTGGCGCGACGCCCTCGAGGAGCTCGGCGCCGAGGGCGAGGAGCCGGCACAGCTTGTCGTCCGGTGACATGGGCTTGGGCTGGCTCGGCGGCGTGCCCACCGAGATGACCGAGAGGTCGCCGAAGACCAGGCCCTCCTCGGCGAGTTGATGAAGCATGATGAGCGGGTAGGCGAACATCTGCGGGCGACGAGCAACGTCAGCAGCTACCTCAGGAGAGGAAGAAGAAGCGAGAGAGAGAGAGAGAGAGAGAGAGGAGGGACGCACGACGCAGGTCAAGCTGTCCGTCGCCCACTTGCAGAGCTCGCACGCCGCCGGGTCGGGCACGAGCTCCCTCTCGAGGCTGGCCCACTCGACCCTCGCGCCCGGTACGCCCTCACGCAGGCTCCTACCCTCGACCGTCATGGCGAGGAGCGCCTCCTCGGCGACCGCAACGGCGTGCACGACGTGCTCGCGCTCGTCCTCGCCGAGCGTGACGACGCCTGCTGCGCCCTCGCCGCCGCTGCTCGCGCTCGCCGCCGCCGCCACCTCGCGCTTGGCACGCCATGCCGGGAGAAGGAAGCCGCGCACGACGAGGCGCACAAAGTTGCTGTACGGGTAGAAGACGGACCACCGGACGGCGTCGTCCGGCGCGGTCGTCGGCGTCAACCTCGGGCGCCAGTACGCCGTCCAGTCGGCGAGCGCGTCGTCGAACTGGCGCAGCGTGTCGCTCGATGGGACGCCCGAGACGGCGAACGCCTCGGCGGCGGCGGCGACGAGCTCGACGCTCGCGGCGAGCCGGACGTCGGACGGCTGGCGCGCGAGGTGCGCGAAGAGGCGGGTCGTGCGACAGGCGGCCTGGGGGGTAAAGTTTGCGCTCTTGCCCGACTGGAGGGCGCCCGTGAGCTCGCGAAAGACGCAGTCGAGGTAGAGGCGCTCCTGCGAGACGAGCGTGTCGGCGATCGGTGCGAACTGCTGGTTGGCAAAGGCCTGGGCGAAGCTGCGGAGAGGATCCGAGTCAGAGAGTGCTCGAGCAAGAGGGAAAGGAGGGAGCGAGCAGAGGGACGCACCTGTCGGCGATCGAGGGTAGCCCGATGAAGGTCGAGACGCGCGACACCAAGAGGCGGAGCATCCAGCTCGCGGCGACGTTCATTTTCGACGAAGACTCGACGGCGCTCGCGTCGGTGACGCCGCACGCCTCGAGGCGGGCGTACTGCACCGGCTTGTACATGAGGAGGAGGTGCACCGCCCGCACAAAGTCGCCGCCCGACAGGTCTGCGGCTTGAGGACAGAGGATCTGCGGAGCGAGGAGGGCGTCGACGAGCGACGAGACGGCGCAGTACCGAGCGAGGTTGGCGCGCGTGCGAGGGCGGTAGTAGAGGGCGAGGAGGAGGATGGCGTGGAAGAGGAGGGGCGAGCGCGCTCGGACGGCGAGCGGTTGGCGGTCGAGGGCGACCGAGAGGAGGGCGGCCCAGGGCTGGATGTGGGTGAAGAAGATGTCGAACTCGGCCTCGCACTCGTCGAGCGTCATGATGCCGCGCTCGAGGACGTCGGGCATGGCGATGCTCCAGTCCGGCTTGAGGAGCTCCTGCGCGCCCGACGCGCCCTCGCGCTGCCGCTTGGCGGCGCTCGCGATACTCGCCGACGCGAGGACGCTCGCCGCGCTCGCTTCGGCGAGCATGAGGGCGCTCATGGCGCTCGTCTCGTCGGCCGTGGCCGCGCTCGCGTCGTTCGACAGGAACGAACCGCCTTGGAGCGCCGCGCTCGCGTCCGAGCTGTGCTGGCTCGCCGCCTGGGCCGGCACGCGAGGCGACTCGGCGACGACGACGTCTCGGCGAGACAGGACCGAGTCGAGAGTCGCCTGGAGGATCTCGAGGCGCGAGTTGGCGCGGGCGAGCTGCTGCACCATGTCGGCGGCCTGAGCCGGGTCGAAGGTGAGGGACGAAGTCGAGGCGGCGGCCGGTGTCGAGCCGCTCGCCTCGGGCTGCGCGGCGGCGGGCGTGCGCACGAGAGGCGGAGGGAGGGAGGTCGCGGGGGAGGTGCGGGAGGGAGCTGGGCCGGTCGAAGGCGGGAAGACGCAGTCGATGCCGGATGTTGCGCAGCGATGGCATGGGCCTGGAGGACCATCGCAACGACTGGTCGTGAACAGGGTCAGCTTCCAAGAGCGAGTCAAGGTGGGGGGAGGAGGGGGAGGAGGAAGCGAGCGCACTGTTTCGAGCGGTGGCACGAGGCGCAGGCTGCAGCTGATCTCCTGAGGCGCTTGGTGCGCACTGGCGGCGTGTCGTCGGCTGGCCTGCGCGTCGTCGCCATTGTCGAGCGAGCGAGCGAGTGCCGGGAGACGAGGCGGAGGCGATGAGGGCGCGAGGCGAGTCGGCGGCGAGGGCAATGAGCGTCGCGCGCTACTGGAAGCTGCTGGGTGTGCTTGCGCTGGCTCGCGCGCAGGTAAGGCAGAGCTTGGTGGTGCGATAGGAGAGCTTGTCGTCGTCGCGCCCTCGCTGGCACCCGCTCTCGCGCTCTCACGCTCGTCGCTGTTGGGCTGGGACGCCGCAGGAATGATGGCAATCAATCCGTTCTCCTCTCTGTGCTTCAGCTGCACCGGCTCTACCATGTGTCGCCGAGGCCTCCTCGTGCCGCGGATCCCTCCGAGCCGGCCGCGGCTCGTCTTCAGCCCGTGCGCGTGAGGAGCATGGTCTGCTAAGCTCGCAGGTCCACGTTGCAGCGGCATCTGGGGGATCAGAGAGCAGAGCCGAGCTCGCAAAGTCGTGCGGCCGTGAGCTGGAACGTTCAGCGGCGCGCGAGACGCTCTCGTCCTGCACCGCGACAGCGCTCGCCCGCTCTTCCACCTGCGGCATTAGCAGCTGCAGACCGTTGTAAACTCTCGCTCTTGCCCCGAGAGCCAGCAGGTCTCTAGGAAAGCGTGCAGGTCCTGCTGTGCCGGAAGCGGGCCGTCGCTGAACGAGTCGCACGGGCCTCGTCGAGAAAGCGAAGAGCAGTATCTTGCCGCCCAGCTACAGCACGCTCAGGCGAGCGACAGCAAGCTCGAGAAGGCCGTCCCGCAGAGCGAGACAGCCCGAGCGAAGCGCGTGGCCAGGTCACCGGCAGCTTCGCGCAGGCGCGGCGACTCTCGCAGCCGATGCGGCAGGTCGCAGCGTACGGAACCGGGCACACCAGCTTGTCGCGCAGACTCAGTAGACTGCTCGGGAGCGGCACGGGCTCGAGCTAGAGCAGGAGCCGAGCAGGATGGTCTCGACGAGGTAGGGCGAGCCTCGAGCGGTCCGGCGTCGGCTCAACTCGGCCCCGCGAGCGCACAGAGCAGGAGAGGCACGTACAGGAACCAGGCAAAGCATCGCAGGGCGCAACAGCGACGCTCGAAGCGGTCGCTGGGGGGGGCGAGCAGCGTTGCGTCGCCGCGACGGGCGAGGGTGACTGTGCGAGCCCGCGCGGTGGCGAGGCCAGCTGCCATGCATGAGGTCTGGAGCGCTCGCCGAGGTGATACTGGGCGCAGAGCGGCCCGTCGAAGCGAGGTGTCGACCCGGGGTGAGGTCGAGGTGATGAAGAGCGGGGGAGAGGCGATCGCGACAGGCGGGCGGTCGGCGCGGGTCGGGATGGGTGCTGCGAGGTCGGTAGAGTACGCTGGGTCGGGAACAAGAGCTGCTCAGGCGAGAGGTCGGTGTGGACTTGAGCGAGCACACCATCCGCGCGAGAGCACTTGGTCGTCCTCGCTCTCGCTCTCTCTCTCGCCTCGGTCCAGCTGCAGGCGCACCGCGAGCATGGCCGCACGCATCCCCCGCTCGGCGCAGCGCACCCTCGCACACCGCGCCCTCTACTCGACTGCCCCCTCTCGTCCTCCTCCCCACTCGCCTCGAGCACAACCCGACGCCTCGACCTCGGCACCACCACCACCACCAGCACCAGCACCGCTACCGGCACCGACCGACCGCTTCAGTCGCCCGCATGGCTCCAACCCGGCCATGAGCTTCCCCTGCGTCGACGCCAACGACCTCCGCACCGCCCGCCTCCTCGAACAACGTCAGCAGCGCCAGCAGCCCTCGCCCTCGACCTCGGCCTCGTCGTACAACACGCTCGGCCCGGCGACCCCGACCCCGACCTCGGGCGAGGACGCAGAAGGGCCCGAGCCGGCGTACGCCAACGTCGTCACGGGCTACGAGGTGTACGACCACCCGCGCCCGTTCGCCCTCGACTACGGCGGTCACCTCCCCTCGTTCTCGCTCGCGTACGAGACGTGGGGGACCCTCAACCCCGACCGCTCCAACGCCGTCCTCCTCCACACGGGCCTCTCGGCGTCGTCGCACGCCCACTCGACCCCGGCCAACCCGGCCGAGGGCTGGTGGGAGCGCTTCATCGGGCCCGGCCGCGCCATCGACACGGACAAGTTCTTCGTCATCTGCACCAACGTCCTCGGCGGGTGCTACGGCTCGACCGGGCCCTCAAGCCTCGACCCGAGCGACGGCCAGCCGTACGCGTCCAGGTTCCCCATCGTCAGCATCTTCGACATGGTGCGCGCCCAGTTCGAGCTCCTGTCGCACCTCGGCATCGACAAGCTCGCGGCGAGCGTCGGCAGCAGCATGGGCGGCATGCAGAGCATCGCCGCCGCCCACCTCGAGCCCGACCGCGTCGGCAAGGTCGTCTCGATCAGCGGCACCGCCCGCAGTAGCCCGGCGAGCATGGCCATGCGCTTTGCGCAACGCAGCGGTGCGTCCCACGCTCTCTCTCTTTCCCTTGAGCGCGAGCGCTCAGCTCCATCTCGGCTCGACCGCTGACTCTCGCCCCGCTTCCCGCACAGTCCTCATGGCCGACCCGAACTGGAAGCGCGGCTTCTACTACGACGACCTGCCGCCACACACGGGCATGAAGCTCGCTCGCCGTACGTCCCTGCTTCCTCTCGCTCGGCCCTTCCTGCGGCTCGTCGTCCTCGAGACGTCGGCCGGCTCGCAGTACAGCTCTCTCCGTGCGCTCGCTCACCTGCCATCGTCCCTCCCTCGCAGAAATCGCCACCATCACGTACCGCTCGGGTCCCGAGTGGGAGCAGCGCTTCGGCCGTCGGCGGCGAGACCTCGCCGCCCCGCCCTCGGACCCCTCCGCCGCCCACCTCCCCTCGCCGCCCGTCCTGTGCCCCGACTTCCTCATCGAGACGTACCTCGACCACCAGGGCGAGCAGTTCTGCCTCAAGTACGACGCAAACTCGCTCATCTACATCAGCAAGGCCATGGACCTGTTCGACATGAGCGACGACGCGCTCGACGACCTCGAGGCTCGGCGGCGCGCTCGCGACGAGGGCCAGCTCCCGGCCGACGCCCTGTGCCCCGTCCCGCCTGCGTCGGCGGCACCGGCAGAAGGCGCCTCGTCGTCGTCGTCGACCTGGGCGGCGGCCGCCAAGCGGCAAAAGGACGCCAAGCCGTTCATCTCGTCGCTGCCGTCGGCGCACGCGTACCTGCCCGGGCTCACGCGCGGCCTGTCGCGGCTGCGGTCGCACCCGACGCTCGTCATGGGCGTCCAGTCGGACACGCTGTTCCCGATCGAGCAGCAGCGCGAGCTCGCAGAGTGCCTCAAGGCCAACGGCAACGACAACGTCGTCTACTACGAGCTGAACCAGCCGTGGGGGCACGACACGTTCCTCCTCGACGTCGTGAGCGTCGGCGGTGCCGTCAAGGGCTTCCTCGAGGGCGAGTTCAAGGTCAAGGCGGCGTGAGCAGGGCGAGATACGGCGAGGTCGAGTAGAAGCGAGCCGGCTCGATGTTGTAGACCTGCAGGAGCTGCCTCACGATTTCGCCCGCATGACAGCATGAGCGAGCTGGCCGTCGAGACGAAGAGCGCCGCCGGAAAGAAGACGAGATGGCCGTCGTCGGCCGCGAGGCTGGATCCGAGGAGCGAGGAGGAGGAGGAGGAAGAGGGGCCGACCTCGACCCGCTCGACCTCACCCGCCGTCGCTCCTGGGCACACTCGGACAAGCTCCAGCGCACCGCTACTCGCGCGCACAGCACCCCCGTCGTCGCGCCCTCCCCTTCGCGCCACTTCCCGACAGCCTCATCTCGCCAACCAGCCCTTGCCGCCCTCGTCAGCATCGTCGAGGCCGCAGCCGAGCCTGAGCGCACCGAGGCCTTCAAGTGCGCAGCCCAGAGCACCCTCTCGCACCAGCCAGCACCCGCCCACGTCGACCCGTCCCCCCTCCCTCCTCGACACCATCTCCTCCCCACCTTCCTCCGCCGCCGACCCGCAACCCTCCGCCCACAGCCGCCGACGCCGCCGCGAGTCGACCGGCTCGCCAGCTCTCGAGCTCGCCAACGTTGCCGAGCCCAACAAGGACGACGACCAGCCCGCGAGCAAGAAGCGCAAGGCGTCCGACTCGACCTCGCTCGCCCGGTCTCCCTCCCTCCTCGCCAGCTCCTCAGCCTCCTCCTCGGCGGCGAGCGCACCACTCCTCGACCGCACCATGGTCCAGTCGACCTCGTCCCACTCTATCCCTGGCAGCTCTGCCGACGGCGCCGCATCCTCCTCGACCAACGGCACCTCGTCCGACGCCGCCGTCAACGGCCATTCGTCGGCCGTCGCACCGCTCAACGGTCACGCCGTCGCAGCGTCGACGAACGACGCGGCGCAGTACGAGGGCGAGGAGGGCTTTGTCCCGCTGTGGGAGGGCAGCAACCTCGACCGGCGCGAGTTTGTGCGGATCGCGCTCCAGGCGTTCCAGGACATGGGCTACAGGTGCGTCTCTATCTCACCCAACTCTCTTCAAGCACTCTCAAGAGCTCGACCTGACTCCGTTCCACGCTCGCAGTCACACGGCGCAAGCTCTGCAAGCCGAGTCGGGCTTCTCGCTCGAGCCTGCCGCGGTTGGGCCCTTCCGCCAGGGCGTGCTCGAGGGGCAGTGGGCCGACGTCGAGCACCACTTGAGCGAGCTGCCGTTCGACCCTTCCTTTGACCTCACGGTGCGTCGCTCGACCGCTCCCGCTCCCAGGCGAGCTCTGCTGACGCTTCTCATCCGCCCTCGTCGCAGCCCGTCAAGTTTGCGATCCGACAGCAGAAGTTCCTCGAGGCGCTCGAGGCGCGCGAGACCAAGGCGGCCCTGTCGGTCCTCCGCAACGAGCTGTCGCCGCTCAACTACGACTCGAACCGGCTGCACTTCCTCTCGAGGTGCGTCTCGAGCTCGCTCTCCCGATGGCCTGCGGGCTCGCGCACTAACGCAGGCCTTCTCTCCTGCAGCCTCGTCATGTGCATGAGCGCAGAAGACCTGCGTGCGCGCGCTGTGTGGGACGGCGCGGCGGGAGCGTCTCGGCAGCGGTTGCTCGTCCAGCTTCAGGGTGCGTCCCCCCCTCTCTCTTTGCTCTTCGAGCCGCGGCGGGTTCTTTGTCCTGACACTGAGTCCCTCACAGGCTACATCTCGCCGACCGTCATGCTCCCTCAGCACCGCCTCGCGACGCTCTTCGCCCAAGCGCAAGCCCATCAGCAGCGGCACCACGCCCTCCCGCCTTCCGCCTCGGAGCCCTTCTCCCTCCTCGTCGATGCCGACCCGAACGGCGTCGCCGGCTTCCCGACCTACACGACGCACGTCCTGCAGGAGCACACGGACGAGGTATGGCGCGTTCAGTGGAGCCACGACGGCGAGTGGCTCGCGACGGCGGGCAAGGACCGGACGGCCATGATCTGGAGGGTCCAGGTGCGTCGCTCGTCTCTCCTTCATGAGCTCTGTCTCCTCTCGAGTCGCCAAGCTGACTCGAGCGAGCATTCGCATCGTCGCAGACCGGCTTCACGCTCGACAAGGTGTTCCGGGATCACGCCGACCCGGTCTCGTGCCTCGCTTGGTCGCCCGACGACTCGATCCTCCTCACGGCCGCCGAGGCCGTCATCAAGATGTGGAACACCGAGGTGCGCAGAGTGTCTCGCTCCTGATCGTGCACTCGCCCGGCGCCGAGCTGACCCTCTCCTCTTGCGCTCGCAGACCGGCTCCTGCATCGCGACGCTCGCACGACACGAGTACGCCATCGGCGCGCTTGCATGGCTCCCCGACGGGCGCGGCTTCGTCTCGGGCGGCATGGACTCGAAGCTCTTCTTCTGGGTGCGCACGCTCCCCCTCTCGCCCTCGTCCTCGACTTCTCCCTCCTGACTCCTCGTCCTTGCGCGCACGCTCGCAGGACCTCGCCGGCAACGTCATCTCGCACCTCGCGCGCTGCCCGTCTCGCGTCGTCGACCTCGCCATCTCGCCCGACGGCACCAAGCTCGTCTGCGTCGGGCGCGCCGACACGACCGAGCCGCACCTCGTCCCGAGCCGGCACTCGAGCCGCAGCGTGACGCCGGCCATCATGGCATCGGCGGCGGCGGGCGGGCACGCGCCGATCGGCGCCAAGAACGAGAAGCGCATCAGCGTGTTCCGGCTGCCCGAGGCAGCGAGCGCAGGCGCAGGAGGCGACAGCGAGCTGCTCTAGTGCGTCCTCTCTCTCTCTCTCTCCCTCGCCTCGTCCTCCCTCTCGGTCGCTGATGAAGCTTTGTCGCCGTCCGCAGCGAGGTCGTCCAGCCGCAAGAGCTCTCGTCCGTCACCATCTCGAGCGACTCGCGGTACGCCATCGTGACGCACGCGCCCAAGGTGCGTCCCCTTCCTCTCCTCTACTGCTTCAGGATCGAGAGCGCAAGCTGACGAGTCGGCGACGCGCGCAGGAGATCGTCTACGTCGACCTCGAGGATGGCACGATCGTCCGGCGGTTCGAGGGCCACGACATCGGCAAGTTCGTCGTGCGGGCGTGCTTCGGCGGCGCGAGCGACAACTTCATCCTGTCGGGCTCGGCCGACGGCAAGGTGTACGTGTACCACCGCGACACGGGCCGGCTGCTGCACGCGCTCGACGGCCACGAACGCACGACGGTCAACGCGGTCGCGTGGAACGCCAAGGCGCCCGGCGGCGTCGCCATGTGGGCGAGCTGCTCGGACGACAGGACGGTGCGCGTGTGGGGCATGCCGCCGCCGCCGTCGGCGGGCGAGGGCGCCGCGGCGGCGACGAGGGGCCCGAGGTTGCGCCCGCTCGACCGCACCATGCGGGACTGAGCGGGCGCACGCTCCCCCTCCTCACCCCGCTCGCCAGTTCTTCGTCTCTCGCTCTCTCTGTATCGGCCCCTCTCAGCACGCACGCCCCTTCCCTTCGTCGACCCACCTGTCCCTCCCTCCTCCCCTCTTGGTCGTTCCTTTCGCGCACGCCCACGATGTCCCGCCCGCTCCTGGTCGCCCCTCCCTCTGATGTTGTAGCTCTCTCTTTTCTGCACCCTCTTTGCGCTAGGTCTTTCGCCCCTCGCTGTGCCGTGCCAACTCGACGACCGTCTTCACGTGCGAGGCCGCTTTGAGGCGAGGGCGCGCGCCCCCAGCGAGGCTGCCGGCTGCTCGCTTCTCCTCTGCGGGGCACTTGCATTCCGAGCTGCGAGTCGAGACCTGCGAGGCGAGACTCGGGACGGGCGCGGCGACCCCTTTGCGCGAGCTGGCGCTCCTCGAGGTTGAGCGACTCGCTGCTCTCGCTCTCGCCCGCCTTCTTCGCCTCTCGCCCACCCAGTCGGCACTGATGCGGCTGCGTACATCGCTGTGTGCTCTCGCGCTGTGCTCCTGGCAGCTGTGCAGCGCCCAGCTTTCGCCCCCCACCTCGTCGGGAGGCGCGCTGTCTCGCCCTCGCCCTTCTCTCCCTTCGACCACCTCCCGCCTCGCCAGCACCACCCTATCGACCTCGAGCTCGCCCACGCCGACCGGCGCCAGCACCGCACCGCCCACCGACAGCGTCGCATCGACCACCGCGAGCCCGTCCGCGTCGTCGGCTCCCGAAGCGAGCCGCTCGGCCGCGCCCACTCTCGACACGCACCTCGAGCCTTGGAGCGGCGTCCTCGGCGGCATCCTCGTCTTGTCTGGTACCTGCATCGGTGCAGCAGCCGCACAGCTTCCCAGGTGCGCCCTCTCTCCCGCTCTCTCTCTCTGTGCGGTCGGTCGGCGATGTGGGGGCGACGACTCGGCTGACGATCCGATCCTCGTTCCGGGTCGCTCGCTCAACAGGACCAGCGCCGCCATCGCAGGGCTCTACTCGGGCGCACTCGTCGTTGGCCTCCTCCTCCTCGAGTACGCCGTCGCGCCAAAGCTCGACCCGCCCTCGGCCACGGTGCGTGCATGCCCCCCGGAGCTCGGAGCCGTTGCGTGTCCCTCCTTCTCGCTGGCCTCGAGCTGACGCCGCTCCCTCTCCCTCCCTGCAGGCCTGCGGGCTCTACCTGCTCGCGTCGGTCGGCTCTGGTCTCGTCGCCGCCGTCCCCTGCGCCCTCTTCCCCGGCCCGGTCGCGCCCCTCGTCGGCTCTCTCGCCGGCCTCGCCACCTCCGTCTTCCTCCTCTCGACCCGGTCCGACAGCCTCATCCGCCCAGTCGGCTTGCGCTACATCCTCGTCGTCGGTCAGTCCGCGTTCCCACCTCGGTCGGCGGTTCCGGGAGCGGCAAGCTGACTCCTGTGCTCCCTCCCCTCCGGCGCGTCTCCCCCCTCCAGGCCTCGTCGCGGTCGGCTTCATCCTCGCCTCGCTCAAGCGCATCCAGCCGCACGTCCTCCTCGCCTGCACCTGTATCGTCGGCGCGTTCGTCGTCGTCCTCGGCGTCGACTGCTTCGCCTCGGCCGGCCTCAAGTGCGTGGACATTTCGCCTCGCTCTTCGACCCGTGGTCGTTGCGCTGACTCCTTGTAACCTCGCACGCAGGGAGCTCTACGTCTACGTCCTCGGCCTCGACAAGCTCTTCCCCAAGCTCGAAGGACACTTTGTACGTCGACTCGCCCTTGTGGAGCCACCCCTTCACGGTCTGGACCCTGACTCTGCTCCTCGTCCTCCTCCTTGGCAGCGCCTCACGACCTCGATCATCGCCGAGCTCGCCGCAACCGTCGCCCTCGTCTTCATCTTCATGGCGATCCAGTCGCGCTTCCTGTCCATCTTTGTCCGGCGCGACGCCGAGGCCAAGCGCTCGCAGCGCGACGAGGCCGCTCGCGAGGAGCAGCTCGCCCGCGCCAACAGGCGTCGCAGCCGAGTCGAGCTCAACGACTGGGAGGAGAAGTACGGCGTCGGCGCGGCGTCGAGCGGCGCGAGCGACGAGCAGACGTTGACCGGCGGCGGCGAGGTCGACAAGGTCCGCTCGGCCGGCAGCTTGGCGTCCCTCCTCCCGCCCGGAGCCCTCCAGCCGACGCCGTCCGGCTCGATCGACTTCCTCCCCAAGCTCGGCGCCTACCCGCCGTCGCCGACTTTGGCCTCGCCCGTCGACGACTTCGGCCGTGCGCCGACCCGCCCGGTCCTCGCCTCGATCCAGCCGTCGCAGCGCAATGTCAAGCCCGAGTGGAACTCGTACGTCTCGACGCGCAAGGTCGCCGTCGCCGAGCCCAAGCCGGCCGCGCCGCCCAAGCGGGCCTCGCGCACGCTGTCGCTCTTCTCGATCGGGCGGCGGGGGAGCGAGCGCGCGCCGAGCGTCAAGGTGCACGCCGCGGACGAGCCGAATGCCGTCCCGGCCGAAAACGGCGACGACGGCGACGACGACGACGACGTTCCGCTCGCGGCGGTGCGCTCGTTGTCGACCGGCGCGCTGCCTCGCCCTTCGACCATGTACGACCTCACGTCGGCCTCGGCGCCCAACCTGTCGCGCCCGGCCAACGGCAGCGGCACGAGCCTCGCCCCTCCTCCGCGCTCGCACTCGCGCATGAGCCTCGCCATGCCCGCCGTCCTCGCCGCGCCGCCCGCCGCCTCGCCGCCGCTCTCGACCTCGCCGCAGCGGCCTGCGACGCTCGCACGCGTCGGCCTCGGGCGCAGCAGCACGCTCCTCGACCTCACGGCACCGTCGACGTTCGACCCCTACCACGACCGGGCGCGCCAGGTCAAGCACGAGGCGAGCAAAGGGCCCGAGCGCATCGCCGTCGGCGAGCGGCGGCGCGTCCAGAGCACGCCGCTGCAGGTCGAGCAGGGCACGGGCAAGGGCAAGGGTAAGGCGGTCGACGTCGGCGGCGGCGCGCGCATCATGGACTTTGGCGAGCTCGAGGACAAGCATCGCAAGCGGCTCTCGACGTGCGTCCCCTCTTTTCCCTTCCGCTCCACCTTCTCTCCTCCTCTGAGCGCGTTACTGACGTTTCACTTCCTCCTCTTTCTTCGCCGACACAGGCTGCAGAGCACGGCTCACGACAAGCTCACGTCGTCGGCCGCCCTCGCCCGCTTCCAGGCGCAGCAGCGCGCCGAGGCCGAGGCGCAGCGCAAGCGCGAGGCTCGTCGCAGCGTCGACTCGAACCTGCACCTTCTCGGCGGCGGCGCGAGGCGTGCGTCGAGCCCGGACCAAGCGCCAGCGCAGGCGACCCGCAAGCGCGCGAGCGCGTCGATGGGCAGCCTCTCGGGCCTGCTAAAGCGCGGCGCGCCCTCGTCGCCGCCCGAGCCGCAGGTCAACGAGCGCCGCGCGCGCACGACGTCGACGTCGAACGAGCGCGAGGAGGACGTCCCGCTCGGCGCGCTTCGCCGCGAGCAGTCGTCGAGCACGTCGGCGCTCGCCCGGCCCGAGCGTACTCGCCGCGCTTCCACTCAGGCGCTCGTCACGCAGCAGCAGCAGCAGCAGCAGCAGCAGCAGCAGGGTGTGCGCTCGAGCGCGGCGCCCGTCCGCCCGAGCGCGCAGAGGCGCCACTCGCTCGGGACGCTGCTCGAGGTGTCGTCCTCGCGGGACGACGGCGCGCCCGCCTCTGTCGCTGCACCGTCTCGCGCTCCGCCGTCGACGAGTGCGCGCGTCGACAAGGTGGCGGCCTGGCGCCGCAGCGGGTCGCTCGGCGGCGGCGGCGGCGGCGGTGGCGGGCTCGCGGCGGCGGGTCTTCCTGCGCCGCCGACGGCGGTCGCGGTTGCCGGCGTCGGCGAGGCGGCGCTCCTGCAGCGCGTCGCCGACAAGGCGGCGCCCAAGAAGAAGCACGACTGGCTGCAGTACTAGCTCCCCGCTCCTTCCCTGTCTCCCTCCCTCCTCCGCCTTCTCGAGCATCCTCCCTCCCACCGTCTCCCTCCCTCTCCTCCTCCTTTCTGTACCGCCTCTCCTCATTAGTGCCCCACCTTAATGCTGTCCCCTCTCGCTCGGTCGCTCTCGCTCACACAGACACTCCATCTTATCCTTGCCGGCGCACGGGCCCCTTCGTCGTCTCGCCTCGACTGGATCTCTTTACCTCTTCCGCCTTGTCATTGTTCTCATTAGTCTGCATCGACGGTCCCTCACTTTCTCTTTCTCTCGCTGCGTGCGTGTGCGAGAGTTGCGCGTTGCGACAGAGACAGCGAGGCGGGCGAGCGAGAGCCTCGGGCAGCTACTCGTCGTCGTCCAGCTCGTCCTCCTCTTCCTCCTCGTCATCGTCCTCTTCCTCCCACTCTCCCTCCTCCTCGTCGTCGTCTCCCTCGCTCGTCCCCGCCCTGAACCGGACCCACCCTCCCCTCGGCGCCTTGCCGCCGAGCAGCAGCCTCCCCCACCTCCCTCCCGGCACGGGCAGCTGCCCCGTCCCGGCGAGCCAGCCGACGACGCCGACGACGCACACGGCGACGAACGCGCGCCGGTTGCGCTGCAGGGCGCGCTGCGCGGCCGTCGGCGGCGCCGAGCGCGGGACGGCCTTGCCCGCGCGCGTGACGCCGCTCGAGCCCGAGAGGCCGAACGGCAGGTCGGGCACGAGGGCGCGCAGGGTCGCGAGCCACGACGAGCGCGTGCTGCGCGCGCTCGCGCTCGAGGCGGCAGGGCCGAGGGCGACGGGCGGCGGGACGCTCTCGGGCGACCACAGGGCGCGGCGCAGGAGGGCGGCGTGGGCCCACAGGCGCGGGAACGAGGCGTTGATGAGGTCGGCGAGGAGCGGGGTCGGAAGCGGGAGGAAGAGGACGAGCGAGAGGAGGGCCGAGAGGTGGGCGTCGAGAGGGGTCGGGCTGCGGGCGAGGACGGGTCGTCAGTCTGGTGCGAGCGAGTGCGGACAAGTGGAGGGACGCACGACGACGACGAGAAGAAGAACGGCGTCGACGACGAGGCGAGGGTCGATTCGAGCGCGGCGAAGAGCTCGCGCGCGGCGGCGACGATCTGCAGGACCGGGAGCAAGAGTCAGTGCCCGGCGCACGGGCGAGATCAGGACAGGCTCGAGAGCAGTGAGACGCACCTTGCCCTCGCCGAACGTCTTCTTGACGCGCTCCTTGCCGTCGCGGCGGGTGAGGTCGTTGCGCTCCTTGATGCCGTCGATGCCCGTCTCGAGGAGGGCTTTTTTGCGCCTGCGCTCGTCCTCGGCCTCCTTGTCGGCCTCGCCGCCGAGCCCCCACCACGTCGGGTGGGTCGCGTCGACGATGGCGTGCGCGGCGTGGCGCAGGGCGGTCGGGCGGGTGAAGGCGGACGGGAAGGGGAGCGAGGGGAGGAGGAGGGAGCGGACGAAGACCCAGTTTTGCGGGAGCTGCGAGGGGAGGCCCAGGTCAGGGTCAGTGACTGATCGAGTCTGGGCTCAGAGGAAGAAGAGAGTGAGCGGACCGAGTAGAGCGAGTGGAGGACGAGCGGGAGGAGGTTGTGGTCGAGCAAGGCGTGGAAGGCGCGGGCGTCGGCCTCGTGCCGCGGGTCGAGCTGGGGCCGGTTGGTCGACGTCTGTACGAGGTGGTGGAGGATGGCGGACCCGGTCCAGGTGTCGTTGTGCGAGTGGAGGACGGGCGCCGAGGCGGACGAGGACGAGCCCGGGTCCGGGGTCGAGACGAGGGCCCACTCGCCCGGGTGGAGCAGCTGGAGGTACGACGCTGCGACTGTGTGTGCGGAGAGTGTGGTCAGCTCTGGTGCACAGCGAACGAGGACGAAGGACGAGGGTGAGAGGTGGACGTGCCGAGCGAGTCCGGGTCGAGCGAGGCGAGGTCGTGCTTGCTCGAGCCTGGGAGGGCGTGCAGCTGGAGTGTGGGCGCGCTCATCTGGCCGGGCAGCTGGTCGGTTGAGCCGAGTGGTGAGGAGCGAGAGCAGGAGGACACGAGGGCGAGGATGACGGCGACGGGCCCAGCTTGGGTCTCTCTCCTCCCTCCTCGCCGAGTGCACCAGCAGAGCATGGCGAGCTACGCAGGAGAGCTCACGGCTCACCTCGCCCAGGCCCTCACGGCCGTCGCCCCCTCGCTCGTCGAGCCCTCGCCCCCCTCGTCCCCGCCTCATCACCTCGACCTCGCTCAACACGACACCCGGCAACGC
>Ga0308170_10001931_pt1 | contig 18469 bp, 17 predicted proteins | sample PhyBR2_2_FD_202136 | JGI IMG/M metagenome (GOLD analysis project Ga0308170, IMG submission 202136) | Phyllosphere microbial communities from UC Gill Tract Community Farm, Albany, California, United States - DLSLSB.R2 | ecosystem: Host-associated > Plants > Phyllosphere > Unclassified | place... | reverse complement strand
GGGAGAGGAGTGAGGACAGGGGAAGGAAGATATTGGGTAATCCAGAGGAGAGGATCGAGACGATCACCTGTTATCGCGAGCGTTGTAAGCATATCGTGTTCAGGTCGAGACTAGAAGATGAGCTCACCTCACTCCCGTCATCGAGCTTGATCGTGTCCTTCGTTCTACCCGTTACGAGTCCTGCTTCTGCTCCATCCTCCATCTCTAATGGCATTTCGACCTCTACACCCGGCTCACTCTTTCCCGGTACTCCCGCAATCTCACACCCTTCTCCTTCTTTCGGTTCCCACACCTGGAGCGAAATTGGATGTATCGGAACTTTTGCTCTCATCAAAACTCCATTCGAAGCGGATAGGATTGAAAGGGGGAACATTAGGGGTCCTTCGTCGGGGTTTGTCGGAGAGCGAGGTAGGGTTCGTGAACGCATGAAGAGAGTTGAGTATGGGATGATGGCGGAAGTCAAGGCGGAAAGGGCTGCAGCAGATATCATGTTTCCGCAACTCGCTGACCAGTCAATGGGATCATCGGTTCGTATCGGTACTTGGCCGAAGCGATACACTACACGTATGGATGAGTGATCAGTATTCGAATTCATCGAGAACTTTGCAGTCAAAGTAGGAGTTGAGACTGACCTAAATCCCAAGATTTACCGCTTCTTTCTCCTTCATCTGCCCATTCGACACCTGGCAGTCTTCCAGATGCCATTTGCTCTTTCATACCCTCTCCTGGTGCGCCGATGATTGCGACTTTTGACAGTGAACTCACTCCTCCTCCTAACCCATCGATTTGCCTTCCTGAGCGAGCGAAGCGGGATTCAGACCAAAGCAGCAGTGACTGGAGGTGTAGTGAGTGGCTGACCTGCAGGATCTGGTGTTCCCAAAGCGGTTTTGACGATCCTTTCTCGGATTGTTGGAGAGTATGGAGCGAGAGTTTCAGCGCGAAACAAGAGACCCCTTGAAGTGCCGCCCCTCCAGAATGAGCAAGGTATCGATATCGGTGGCATTCAGACCGGAGAAGTGAGTAGTAGGAGAGCAGAATCTCTTGATCTAAAAAGTTTCCCTCTTTCTTCCAACCAGCCCGTCTACACCTCATCTCGACTAGTCAGTAGCTCCAAACTACCTTGGATACGTTATGGCAGTATCTAGTATCTCGACTAGCTCATCACAACGGCAGTTCAAGACTCCCTCAGCGAGCTCATTCAAGTTCTCAAATCTTTGCGGTACTGTCTACAGGCAGGGAAACGTACTCTACACGCCAGATGGGAACTCTGTCATTAGTCCAGTAGGGAATAGGGTGTCGGTATTCGATCTAGTCAAGTGAGTCCATCTCTCCGAATCTTTCTTTTCTTTCCGAAAGATCGATACATACCACTTGATGGGAGAGCTAACGGACGCCCTTGACACATGCAGCAATAAATCTCGTACATTGGCATTCGAGAACCGAAAGAACATCTCCAGAGTAGCGCTTTCACCAGATTCAACAGTTTTGATTTCAGTCGATGAAGGTGAGCCTCCCTTCTCTCCTTTCTGCCTTTACATGAGCTGATATCGATATAACGAACAGATGGTCGAGCGATTCTCGTCAACTTCAAGCGATCGACAGTCCTGCACCATTTCAACTTCAAGAAACCAGTCAGAGATATAAAGTTCTCTCCTGATGGCAAGCGAGTCTTCTTCCTCGACTCGACCAGCTCTTGTCGCAAAGTGCTGATCGAAGTCCTCATCCAAACCTCGCAGGTTCATCGCAGTCACTCATGGACCTCAAATCCAAGTTTGGCACACTCCTTCACATCTCGCGAGAGAATTCGCTCCTTTCAACCTGCATCGAACCTATACGGGTCACTACGACGATGTTCTCTCGATCACATGGAGCGCCGATTCAAGGTGAGAAACCCTTTTCCTGCTCTTCCCTTTTCCATAGTCCGCTCATCTCGTTTCTCGTGCTAGATTCTTCCTCACCACTTCGAAAGATATGACTGCTCGACTTTATACTCTCTACCCTGTCGAGGGATATCGACCAAAGACTTTCGCTGGACACCGAGATCACGTTCTCGCCGCCTACTTTTCAAAAGATCACAAAACCGTGAGGTTGAATCCGCATTAACACCTGTCCTCTGTGGCGTACTGATGTCATCCGGGTACCCCTTGCAGATCTATACGGTATCTCGAGATGGAGCAGTCTTCACCTGGAGCAAGAAGGAAGAAGAAGATCAAGATTCGAACGACGAAGATTCCGATGAAGAATCTGCTGCACCTCTCGGACTCCTCCCTCCCACCGCTTCCACCTCCTCCGCCCTCGTCCTCGACAACTCGATCCCCAACACTCGATGGGGGATCCAAAACCGCAATTATTTCCTACAAACCGGTTCGAAAGTCACTTCTACCACTTTCCACCCCGCTTCAAACCTCCTCATCGCTGGATTCTCGAATGGTGTGTTTGAATTATGGGAGATGCCTTCATTCACTTCGGTCCACACTCTATCAATCTCTCAAGAGAAGATCACTTCGGTCGCAATCAACGAAACTGGAGAATGGTTGGCGTTCGGAGCGAGCAAGTTGGGACAATTGTTGGTTTGGGAATGGCAGTCGGAATCTTACGTTCTCAAACAACAAGGTCACTTCTTCGACATGAACACGTTGTCGTTCTCTTCGGATGGACAACAAGTCGCAACGGGAGGAGACGATGGAAAAGTAAAGATTTGGAATTCGACTTCTGGATTCTGTTTCGTCACGTTCGAGGATCACTCGTCGGCGATCTCGGCAGTCGAATTCGCGAAACAAGGTCAAGTCGTCTTCTCGGCCTCCCTCGATGGTACCGTTCGAGCATTCGATTTGATCCGATACCGAAACTTCCGAACTTTCACCACTCCGAACCCAGTACAATTCAACTCTCTCGCCGTCGATCCTTCTGGTGAAATCGTTTGTGCTGGAGGAACGGGAGATGGATTCGAGATTTACATGTGGTCGACTCAAACGGGCAAACTCATCGACGTTTTGTCAGGTCATGAAGGTCCAGTTTCATCCCTCGCCTTCTCACCTCTCGGAGATCGACTCGTCAGCGCCAGTTGGGACAAGAGTATCAGAGTGTGGGACGTTTACGGGAGGAGTTCGGCGGTCGAACCGTTCAGGTTGAACGCGGATGCTTTGGCTTTAGCATTCAGACCGGATGGAAAGGAGGTCGCTGTTTCAACTCTCGATGGTCAGATAGCATTATGGGACCTCAAGGACGCTGTACAGAGGACTTTGATCGAAGGAAGGAAGGATATCAGTGGAGGGAGGAAAGTGGATGATCGAGTGACGGCACAGAACAACTCGAGTGGGAAAGCGTTCAACTCGTTATCTTACACGGCGGATGGAAGTTGTTTGTTGGCGGGAGGGAACAGCAAGCACGTGTGTTTGTACGATGCGAGGGATGGAGTGTTACTCAAGAGGTTCGAGATTAGTCAGAATTTGAGTTTGGATGGGACTCAGGAATTCCTCGACAGTCGAAACTTGACGGAGGCTGGACCTAGGGAATCACTGGACGACAGAGGAGAGGCTTCGGACCTCGAGGATCGAATCGACAAATCGTTACCGGGAGCGAGAACAGGAGATTTATCGAAACGCAAGTACCGACCCGAGGCTCGAACGAAGTGCGTCAAGTTCTCTCCTACTGGTCGAAGTTGGGCCGCCGCATCGACAGAAGGACTCCTCGTCTACTCATTGGACGACTCTCTCGCCTTCGATCCTTTCGAACTCGATGTCGACATCACTCCTGCAACGATCCTCTCGACCTTGAACGAAGAACGACACTACCTGAAAGCACTCGTTATGTCCCTCCGATTAAACGAACGACCCCTCATTCAAACCGTCTACGAATCTATCCCTTCCTCTGTCGTCCCCCTCCTCACTCGACAACTCCCGACGAACTACCTCGAACCACTCATGAGATTCCTTGCTCTACAACTCGAGAAATCTCCTCACGTCGAATTCCACCTCGTTTGGATCTCTTCCATCTTCTCTTCGCATGGTCGTTACTTGAGGGAGAAATCGGGAGATCACGCCGCGACGTTCAGGGGTTTACAGAAGGGTTTAACAGAGGTTCAGGAATCAATCGTCAAGTTGTCGGATGATAATAGCTTCACTCTTCAGTTCTTGCTCGATCAGCAGAAGAGGAAGACGGATAGTGAGGAACAAGAGGTAGAGATGGAAAGGGACAAGGAGAGGCAGAGTGAAAAGGAAAAGAAGTCAAGAATGGAAATCGAACTATAGATCTCTCTTCACATGTTATTCTCCGCTCTCTCGTTACTCGCCTCTACTTTAGCATATCGCAAACCTTTGTTGTTCTTTTATGCTTCTTCCCAGGATTTCATCGCAAATAATCTTCTGACATTATACATTTTCAAAGCGAGACGACGAAGAGGGAGAATAGGCTAGAATAGGAAGAGGGGAGGTAGGCAGACAAGAGGTATAGACGGGGTGGACGAATTGAGAGGTCTGACTAAACAGAGAAAAGCAGAAAACGAACCCCAATCATCTCGCAAGATTTCCTTGATTTCTCCCCTCTCTCCTTCGCTTCCTCACCACGCATTCCACATCTATCTCCTCCTAGGCGGAGGACTGACGCTCCTCCTCCTCGGACTCAAACTGGGACTATTCCTCCTGACCCTCCTTCTCGGTGGTGATCGGCTGCGACTCGGGCTCCTCGATCTCGAATAACTCCTACTCCTGCTTCTTGATCTTGATCGATCACTGTAAGGACTCCTCGACCTGGATCTCGAGGGTGAGCGGCCTCGGCGAGTACCGCGGGGAGGAGAAAGGGATCTTTGTCGATTTGAGCGAGGGGGAGGAGAGGCGGAGTAACGTCTGCGAGGCGGAGGGGATCGGGATCGAGAGAGGGAGCGAGAGCGGGAACGCGAGCGGGAGATTGAACGGGAGTGCGAGCGGCGGCGAGGGGAGAGTGAACGAGAATCTTGTCGACCTCGACAGGAAACGGGTGCGGCGTTGTTGTCGTAAGGAAGTGAAGTTGTGGGTTGACCTCCTCTAGTCTCTGCGGTTGGAGGTGCTCCTCTCCTCCTAGCTTCCAACTCTTGTTCCATCCTCCTACGATCACTCTTCATTTTCTCCTCGTGTTCCCTCCTTTCCCTCCTCATTTGTTCCTCGTGTTCCCTCCTCTCTTCGTCCTGGACCTTCATCCTCTCATTCCTCTCCTTCAAAGCCCTCTCCCTGGCCTTCTCGAGATCTGCTTGAATCTTTGCCCTCTCCTCCTTAGCTTTCTCCCTATCCTCTTGTTTCTGCCTCTTGATCTCTGCTTGAGCTTCCCGATCGAACGCCAATCCTTCGACATGATCACTCTTGATTCCCAACGCTTTCCTAAACTTTTCATCTTGTACTTGTTTCGCTTGCGCCAATTCGTGTCGTTCGGAGGGTTTGATGAAACCTTGTTTTGAACCACTGCCTTGTTCACTCAATAACTTTTCCCTCATTTGACTAACTTGTTCTTGTATTTGTTCCTCTGATACTAACCCTTCATCCTCCAATGCTACTTGTAATTCGAAACATTTCGCTTCGATTCTACGTTTCCTCTCGTGGTCCAAGATGGATTGATCTGGTTGACGGAAATTGGTCGAGTCTCCTTTGAAATCTTGTGGACCTCCTTTGTGATCAAACTGTTGCCTCGAGCGTAATGTTGATCTGTTTGCTTGAATGTGACCAGAAGTGCCAGATCCTCGAGGTGTACTCAATCCAATCCCGTTATCTATACTTGTACAGTGTTAGTGAACTATCTTGGAGTATAGCTGGATCGTTACTTACAGCTCATAGTGATTGAGAGTAGTTGGTTCAAAGTCAAGAAGAGGAGACGATCTTGTTGTCCTCCACCTCTCTCTCAACTAGCTCCGATTCACTTTGTATGGCATCAGGAGCTACATATAATGTCACTCGATTCACTCGACAAGTACTCAAACGTCACCGTCGAGCACCACCTTCGATCGTAGTTCATTTATATCCAAACCATTTCAGATTCGAACATTCAACTGGAAACTTCTCTTACGATCATCCAATAAAGTGCTTCTTGGAGGCAATCAGGGAACAGAAACTTCCAACTGATTTGTTGGACTTGTTGGATCAATCAAACGTAGTTTATTACGATGGTTAGCTCTACACCCCTCTCCCTCTCCCCCTCTCTCCAACGCTCTCCTACTGACCACGTAATCATGTGCAGGCTGCTTGATCGTCGAAGTACACGATCATCGACAGAATGCGACTCCCATCACGGCTCATCCTTTATCAAAATCAAAAATCTTCTCATTTTCAATTACTCCCTCTTCGCAACAAGATTCACCTTACAATCAGAAAGCAGAAGTGTATCGAATCGTGCTCGGTCCGAATCCTGCGACGTTGTGGACGGAACTGGGAATATTGAGTTCGAGAATAGAGGACGAGGCAGTTGCGAGAGGTGACGAGGGAGCAGGAGGAGGCGAAGGGTTCAGTCAGGAACAGGCAGTCAAGATGGAAGCTGTCATACTCGTACGTCTCCCGCACTTGTCGATCTCTCGACTTCGGCTTCGAGAGGCAGGAACTGACAATTTCTGCTCATTCTCGTTACCCACCCTTTCTCGTTTTCCTCTAAATTCGCACACATAGAATCGTACACTCCCACCCCTCTGCCTCGACCCATCGATTCAAACCTCCCGAATCGCCAATTCCATGTTACGAGCGACAACTCTCCGACCTCCGAAACGCAAACGATTCTGTTCCTCTGGCGACTGCGACGATGCATCTCACAATCACTCTCACTCTTCCTCCTCGATGGCGAATTCGGCAGAAGGTCGAGAGAAGAGAGAATTGGAGGAACACGAGAAATTGATGAAAGTTGGTGATGAAGGGATTCTCAAAACGAAAGGACCTGCGTATGCTTTCATCCTTTTTCAACTATCTAGCTGTGTACTGACCAGCAAAGGTTCTCGATAGATTCTCTCGCTTGGCATTCATCCAATCTTATCGAGAACGACAATCGAATCCCCACGCTCACCACGCGCCTCCTTCTGCTGCTCCCGCATCATCTTCCATCACTGCCCAACCTGGTTCCGCCATCACTTCGATCCGACTCGGTGGATCCCACGCCGCGTCCCAACAAGCCTCGAACTCGCGAGGAGCTTCCCAAACCCCCCGAGCCGCATCTCCTGCAGCATCAGTCACTTCCCAACAACAACAGCAACGACAGAAGAAGCGATCCTCGGCAGCAATCGCCGCTGCAGCAGCCGAGATGTCGGATGGAAATCAATCTGTTTCTTCTCAACTCGGAGGACTCACGGCAGCTCAATTGAAGAAACAACGTAAAGCAGCTCAACAAGCACTTATCGATTCACAAGATCCTACTTTACCTCAGGATCCGGTCGAGAGGGAGAAAGTGTTGGTTGAGAGAAGGAAAGAAGAGAAGAAGAAGGCGAGCGCGAAGAGGAAAGAGAAGAAGAGGTTGGAGGAATTGCAAGCGGCTCAGAGGGAACAGCAACAGGGAATACAACAAGCGGGTGGAGGTGGGAATCCTGGTGGTGGTGCGGTACAGGCGAAATTCACTTGGAGTGGAAAGTAAGGGAGGAAAACGGTTTTCGTAGTTTGTTCGTTCTTCGAATTTGTTCCTTTTTGTTGTCAATACTCTGTGGTTCCCCCTTCTCGCGTATTCCACTCGAGAGCCGACTCTCTTAACACGCACCGGCTACTTCGATCGAGTGAAAACAGTGTGTCTAGTTGATTACAATCCTCCCTTCAGAGATAACTTAAGAGCCTTCACAACCATCTATCTGCCCACCGTCTCTCTCCCCACCATTCTACTACTCGGCCAACCAGTATAGCGATTCATACTTCTCAACACGACCGTCTCCTCCCCTACCCTCCTCCTCCTCTCCCTCGTATCCTCAACTTCATCCATCGGTTCCCCATACAACCTAGCTCTCTCAATCCTTTCCTCGACCATCGCATCCGTAGATCCTTCCTCGTCGTCTTCGTTGTCGTTGGGTGAAGCGGGAGCAGGAGCAGGTGGGAGGTACGAAGAAGAATTTGGATGAGAATAAAATAAATGATCTCTTGCGCTATTCGTGGCGTGTGTTGAAGGAGGAGGAGGTAGGACGTGGTTGAAACGATCTAATCGAGAGGGTAATGTGGGAGGAGTGAAGAGGAATGAGAGGTGATCTTGAGGGGAGTCTTGTGGGGGTTGGGGTTCGGTTGTTTGTGAGGGAGAGGTAGAGTAGAAGGATTCGCCCGGTGCGAGGGAGACGAGCGGTGGGAGATCTGAATAGTCTTCTTCATCGTCATCGTCCACCTCCTCATCAGATGGTGAATCTTGAATGATCGTTCTTCGATTGAATCGGATCCTCCCATCCTCATCGGTTCGCCTATTGATCCAACTCGAACGTCGAACTCCATCCTCTTCTCTTGATGTCGATGTCGATGTCGATGCAGTTGGTCTAGGGGAGGTAGGGGTAGAGGTCGATCGTCGAAACTTGTAAAACACTTCTTCTTCCTCTTTCGACAACCTCGAGTTGACCACCGCAAGTACTTTCCCATCCTTCAACGCTTCGACTTTCAACACGCCCTCTCTATCCTCCAGTAGCGTTTCTGTTTCATCTCGCCCTCTTATCAGACAAGTAGTTTCTTGGAGAGATGGGAGGAAGAGAGGACTAACCGATGTATTGATTCGCTTCTATTCCAATCTTATTTGGTAGTTCCCTCGCGTAACGTTGACCGATGGGAGAGAGGTGTTGAGTATAACCTTTGATTCTGATCCAGACGCCTTGTGAGGAAGTGGGAGGGATGAAGCGTTCTTCGATCAGACTCGAGGAGGAGGATGAAGAGGGAGAAGAGGCCGGTGACTGTGTCAAGGTAAGGGCGTTAGCGAGTGGTATACAGGGAGTTGGAGAAGAAGAGCTTACGGAATGAGATGAGAAAGTCGCGTTGTTCGGATTTGAAGAGAGGAGAGAAGGATACACTGTGAGAGGGATATGTAGTGGCATTTTGAAGGGTACAGATATAGTATAGCAACAATCAAGAACGAGCGAGTTGGGTATGTGGCTGAAGATGAGATTTGGGGAGGAGCGTAAGCCAAGAACGACATTTCATCAAGGCACATGCGAACAAATTTCTCCGTCGCAAGCAGATTCGAAAGAGCCGAATATCATCGTCGATGCTTTGGGAGCACAGTGAATCTCTTTGATTTGCGTAGGATTACAACACGCAACGTATCTTTTCGTTCACTCAAATTCGCAAATTCACTAATTATCCTCTATCGTTGATCCTCTTGATCTCCCCAGATATCCATCAAGTTCTGTAGATCGATCCAAGCTCCCTACCAGTCAGCGCATTGCAGTGAAGACGGGTGGAAAGTGGATAGCGACGTACAGCCGGTCTAAAAGGCCAATCTTCAAAAGTATCGGCAATCTTTGTCCACTCTTGCAAGGAAAGCTTGTTGACCGGTTTGCTCTGATCTGTCAGTCCTTGTTTCACCAACAGAGGAACTAGGTTCGAGGTTCCAGGAGTGATAGCCCTATGATCGGAAATCGGAAGAGATCAGTTTTTTTTCATTTTGCAAAACTCGACTTGATTACTTCGAGAGTCTCAGAATCAGGAGGGAGGGAAGGGAGAGAGAGAGAGAGAGAGAACATACGATACAGCTTTTGGCCAAGGCATCGCTTTACCCACAAACATGTGTTTCGCAACATACTCCAACGCATCATAATTCTTGACCAAAGGTTTCGCTCTCGGAGTAATCTTGATCGCTTTGACATGGGCGGGGTCTCCTCGAGGTTTGTGGAAGTGTGATTCGACCGGTCGGAAATCGGACATGATTCGAACGTACTCCATATGGTGGAGCGAAGGGAGAAGGACTGAAAGTTTATGGTGAGAGGGTTCGCCAGGCTGAGCAAAGATTTTCTGTGCGGATCCGAACATCTACCCATCAGCGCCAGGAGAAGGTGAGATGGGTGGAAAGAGACGGAGGAGACGCACTTTCCAGTAATTCTCGGAACCGACGAATCCCATCGAGAATCTCCCTCGTGTGAAATACCACATCCTATCACTAGCTTGTGTCACAATCTGTACGAACAATTGTTCTCCATGTCGATTATTCGGTAGTTGTCCCGCAAAGAACAAGTTATCATTCGCTGTGAAACCACCTCGTTTCTTATCAGCCTGGAATAGGAGTTGATAGCGAAAAGAGATGACTCACGTTCTTCCCATGGTACTGTTGGTACATCTTGTATATGTTTCGCAGCTTCAGTATAAGCTTCCCAAGTAAAACTATCCATTTCGACCAATTCCATTCTCCCTGGATTCTCTGCATCCGATTCTTCTTTCAATGCCTGTATGACCCGTCGGAGTTTACTAGTCAGAGAGCCGTTTGTGTGACTAGGAGAGCTCTACAGAGGAACGTACGAGGAGATGTGGATGATATCGAAACGCATCTTCAATCGTGATTACTTTTTTCACATTTGGTAATTCCAAGAACGCTCTCGTTAGACCACCAGCACCTGTACGTCAATCTCCTATCTCACGATCAGCCTCATGCAATAGTTCGTGCGTGAGAGGAAGGTTTGTGAGCGTACCTGCATAAGTATCGATCACTGTAACATCCTTCATCCTATCTACTCCCCAAGCCCTGACTAAATCCCTACAGCTCTCCTCATTAATCAGAGTAGGTCTCGCTCTAATCGCAGGAGTAGCGGCCAAACTCTTTAATAATTCAGTTTGATGACCCAAAGACAACGGTAACGGTTTAGGGTATTTCCGTTGAGGGGGGCCGGTAGGTAAGGGAGTAGGACGCGCTGGTCTAGGTACTTTGCCGATTTGTCGAGAGGTCAGAGGAGTGTGGACTGAACGAGATCTAGATGAAGAAGAGAAACAACGGTGAGGGCAGGAGGGCAGGAGGGACCGCGTTGTTGATACTATTGAACGGATACTGGCCATCCTGTACTTGGACCCAAGCTGGCTTGTGAGAGTGAGGTGGAGCGAAGGAAGGAAACCTCGCAATGACTTTCAAAAACACTGATAAAGTTCTCGCAACGTCGAGCCAAGGGGGAACAAGGATTCGACGAGTAAAACATGTATCAATTGGAACGGGTCAAAACAAACAGAGGGAAAACGAAAAGTACAACAACAAAACTCTCTCTCAAACATTCGAAAACCCATCTCCTTTCCCTCTCTTGTTCCCCTTTACTTCGACTCGCATGCTTCATATCCACGTGGAGGTTTTCCTCTCCTCTCTCGAGCCCTCTCTCGAGCCCTCCCCCAAACACTGCCGTTCCCTTCCTAAAACACTCTTCCCGTCCCACTACATCGATTACAACTCACCTCGTCGAAAATAAACGGACCCATTTGCAACCCATCCCCTCCACAAGCTCTACACAGCACCCCACCTATCCCTCAAAACAAACCCTCATCAGTTTCCTCCTCCTCCCTCACTTCAAAATTCGAAAGAACAAATAAAGCTTACCTATTCTCGGATCTCCAGGTCTGACCACTAAAGTATTCCCTAACACATCGATATGAGGTCTCTGAGTCGTGAATACTGGTGGAGGTCTTCCTTGTTGTTGAGGGTATTGAGGGTTTTGACCAGGAGTCTCGAGCAGTCGAAGAGGTCTCTGATAATTTGAAGGAGCCGTCGGTGCGCAAGAATGCTTGAGGATTGAAGTGTAGGCTTTGCCAAACTTTTGCCAACACTGAATATTGCTCCGGGGTTGATTAGTGAGGGAAGGTGAGGAGGGAAGGGAAGGGAGGAGGAAGTGTACTTTACGACAAGGGTGAGATGGATCATCACCTTTGTAACCCGATCCATAATCGAATGGTTTGTATCCCGTGTTTTGACACTTGTAACATTGCTCTTTGTTGACTGGGTACACGAGGAGTTGGTTATTGTGCAAGAGAGGATGACCGGGGGTTGGAGTGAGAGTTGGCTCGTAGGAAGGATAACCGCGAGGGGGAAGAGGTGGGACTGGGGTTGGGGGCTGATAGATCGATGTACTCGAAGAGGAGGAGGTGGAAGGATGGGAGGGAGGTGCGCCGTGTGGAGAGAAGGAGGACGGAGGGGGTTGAGTACCGTAAGTTGCGAGTGAAGGTCCTTCGATGAATCCAGTTTGAGCTGGTGTCTGTAAAAGACAAGCTTCCTCTGATCAGTTCCGACTTTAGGGTACTGATGAGAGCAAGATCGTGACAAGCTAACGAGGTTTGAACCGTTCCAGAATGGGAAAGTTGGAGGAGGTAAATGACCTCCATTCTGTCTAACTTGTTGAGGGTATTGATACGGTTGATACTGTACGTTCGATTGAGATGGATGTTGATATCTGTGAGATCTCGAAGGGGTTCTCTGAGGAGGTTGACTGAGAGGGGGAGAGAATTGAGGAGCTAAAGGAGGAGGAGGAGGAGGGATCGACTGTTGATAGGGACGCCTTGGACCATATTCTAAAGTTTGTTCATTATTGCTGGAGGGTGTAGGCTCATACGCAGGCTAGAGGAAGGGAGAGAGCGATGTTAGACTGCGATGACCGAATTGAGGACTGAGAAGAGAAAGGAGCGCACAGGAGGTTCATCTGGAATATCATCTGGATCTGGTATCGAGTTATTAGGTCTATTCGGGAGTGGAGGAGCGTTCATGAGCAATTCGAGTGAGATGGGGACAAGGACAAGAGCAACTTCAAAGGTTCATCTCTTGACTCGCTACCTCGACCCAATCACTTCTCAAATCTACTTCTACTACTCTCAGGACGCTCACAGAAGCACTGGTAGTAATCCACAAGTGAGCGTCAATCGTTGAGCAGTCTCCTCCCCTCTTTCAACTCGAATCTCTCAACTTCAACTCTAGCACTCTCGACACACCCTCACAAGCTCATCGGAACGCGCAAGGAGATATCTTGGACCAACTATCGAAGCTGGACACGCGTAGAGGAGGAAAGAGTGACTCTGTATCACTCTATAGCGATGATTCCCTCTCCTTCCAACTCGTTTCAACCTTCAGATCCGACGTATGGATTCCCATTCGAACCTTACGACATACAACAGCAACTCATGGATCACCTGTATCAATCACTCGCTCAAGGGAAATGTACAGTCATCGAATCGCCCACCGGAACCGTTCGTTCTCTTCTCTCTCTCCTCTCTCTCCTCTAGTCTTCAGCTAATCCCCTTTGCGTGGATAGGGAAAGTCACTATCACTCATCTCCTCGACTTTGACGTTTCTCCGAGATCAATCCCTTCACGACCGTACCTCCCTAATCAACTCGATTCGTTCCTCCGTCTCTGAATCCGATTCTTTCAAGGGTGAACCGGAATGGGTGATCGAACATGAGATAAAGACAAAACTGGAGGATCTCGAGAGGAGGGAGAAGGAGTTGGAGGAGAGATTGGAAGGGATCAGGGAGAAGGAGAGGTTGGAGAGGTTGAGAGAGAAGAGAGAGGAACAGAGGAGTATGGCAGCGAGGAAGAAACCGGTCAGCTTTATCGTCAATGGATCTTTGCTCGTGTAGTACTGATACAGAACAGTCGAAGAAGACAGAAATTGACAGAAGATGAGAAACAAGAACTCGAGGAGGAGAATTACGCTCCTGTTCCTTACTATGAAGATTCGAATGAAGATACAGCTTTAATAGATCATCGAGCAGCCGAAGGTGGGGACGACAATTTCTCTCCTGCTGTCAGAGCATTGCTGAAATCGTGGGTCTGCCTCTTGCTCATCGATATCGAGTTCCGAACTTGATGGAAGAAGGGTACATCCGCAGAATGGACGGAGGGAACAAGTCACATCGACCTATAGAGGACGACGAACCAGATACTCGCAAAGTATGCCTCATTCTCTCCCACTCTCCCAACCCTTCCTTCGTTCTGACCTCTTCCTCCTCTTCCAGATCTATTTCGCCTCTCGCACGCATTCTCAACTCTCTCAATTCGTCTCCGAACTTCGCAAAACCTCCTTCTCTCGCTCCTCGCCCTCCTCCTCATCTCCCTCCTCTCAATCTCAAAGACCAATCCGAATCATCCCCTTAGGATCTCGACAGAACCTGTGTATCAACGACGATGTTCGAAAGAAAGCGAAGGGGAGTAACGAGGCATTGGGAGATCTATGTACGGATCTACAGAAGGGAGGTATTGAAGGGAAGAGATGTCCTTATTTACCTCCTATGAGTGAACCAACGAAACTAAACGATTTCAGGGATAAAGCACTCGTACGCTCATTCTCTTCTCTCTATCTACGTTTTTCAGCGCTGATGTTGTCTAGGAGATTGCGTGCAGGCGAGTGTGAGAGATATAGAGGATATAGAAGATTTGGGAAGAAAGACCAAAACTTGTCCTTATTATGGATCGAGGAAAGCTGTTAAAGCTGCGGAAGTAGTTACGTTACCTTACAATATGCTCATGCAGAAGACGGCTAGGGAAGCTTTAGGAATCTTTCTCAAAGGGTGCGCTTTGTTATTTCTCCCTCGGTCGCCTCGCAACTTTGACTGATGGCAAGTTCGAGTTCACAGTCATACAGTAGTGATCGATGAAGCGCACAACTTGATCGATTCCATTCTCTCGTTACACAGCATCTCGATCACAACTACTCAACTCACTCAGATCCGTCAAGCTCTCTTAACCTACATAACCAAATTCAAATCTCGTTTCGCCGGTCTCAACGCTACTTACCTGAAACAACTAGCGTTATTGTTGAAAGGCTTGAGTGGGTTCGCAGAGGAGTGGAGTAAGGGAGGGACGGGGAAGAAGGAGGAAATGATTGCGGTTGGGCGAGTGCTCAAGACTGGAGAGAAAGGTGCGTTGGATCAGATCAACCTGAGAAAACTGGATGAGTATTTGCAGAAATCAAAGATTGCGAGAAAGGTGAGTTTGCTGCTATTTCGTTTGAGCTGAGATTTCGCTCATCGATTCTTGTTATAGATTGGAGGATACGTCGACTCTCTCGCAGATGAGAAGACTGCTCAAGGTGTGTCGCAGAGCGGATTAAGTCTCCCTAGTAACATCGACTGACTCTCTTGTCTCTGGCTCTACACAGGTCGTCAAGCGCTTCGCAACAACGCAACTCGATCTCTCCATCAGATCCAACAGTTCATTCTGTCTCTCGCAAACGCCTCTCGAGACGGTCGCATCCTCATCAGTCAAGCAGCCTCGAAACCCGATTCGAAACCCGAAGTCACGCTCAAATATATGTTGCTAGCTCCTTCGGGTTCATTCAGGGAGATTGCAGAAGAGGCGAGATCGGTCGTTCTAGCAGGTGGTACAATGGCTCCAGTACGTCTCTCGCGTTTTGAATTCGATCAGCTCAAACTCGCTTATTGATCGTCGCGAGTGACCTAGATGAGCGATTTCCGTGAACAACTCTTCCCATATCTACCAACCGATCGATTCTCAACTTTCTCTTGCGGTCACGTCGTACCTCAAGATCATGTCGCCACCTACGCCGTTGCGACTGGACCAACCGGAGTCAAGTTCGAATTCACTTACGATCGAAGAAAAGATGAGAAATTGGTACGTCTCGAGCTTGACTACATCATAACGAGCGCTGATGTAGCGGTAGAGAAGAGTTACAGCTCGATGAATTGGGAAACGCGATTATCAACGTCGCAGGAATCACTCCGAAAGGAATCGTCGTTTTCTTCCCTTCTTACGAATTCCTCTTTCAAGTTCAAGCGAGGTGGGAGAAGACTGGAACGATCACGAGGTTGACGAAGAAAAAAGCTGTATGTCGCTCGAGACAGAGGCAAGTACGCTCGAGTCGCTGACTTGCTTTTACTCGTCGCTACCAGCCGTTCTGGGAACCCAAAGCTGCATCCGAAGTTGACAGTGTCTTGAGAGAGTATTCAGCTCATAATGCTGGAGAAGGAACTGTGAGTCTCTCGATGAGCGAATCTTTCTCGTCAATGCCGTGTCGAGCTGATTCTCAACTTCGCAGGGATCGATTCTGTTCGCTGTCGTCGGTGCAAAGCTCTCGGAAGGTATCAACTTCGCTGATGATATGGCTCGAGGTGAGGTCCCTTTCTTTCCTCAGCGTTACAACCCTAATATTGACGATAGGATCGGACTTCAGCTGTCATCGTTTGCGGTACATCCCTCGCATCCTCAGCACTCTACCCGCGACGTTACTGATTCCCTCCCATACTCTCTAATTAGGTATTCCTTATCCGAAAGCTGCATCTGCCGAGCTGAAAGAACGGATGAACTACCTCAAAACGACTTCGAGTGGGACTCGACCGGTTGGTACTCCTGACGCTGGACAGATACTCTGTATGCCGTTCCCGCTCTCTCAGTATATTTCGACATCTGACTGTTCGAGGTTCGTTTCGGCTACAGACCAGAACCTTGCTTTTCGAGCAGTCAATCAGTCGATCGGTGCGTTCCCCTGTCGGTCTCGACCGCTGCCTTGACCGAATGCTTACAGTGACCGTCGTATGTACAGGTCGAGCAATTCGTAATTCGCAAGATTGGGCAGCTATCATTCTCCTCGACGCTCGCTACACTCAACAATCGAAGAAGTCGCAACTTCCGAAATGGCTCGGTAGCAATGTACAGAGTCCATCGACATTCGGAGGCTTACTACAAGGGCTGGTGGCTTTCAATAAGGCGAGACGGAAGGGGTGAGGGAACAGCTTAGCTTGGAGATTCGGGCTTGTTTGGTATGTTGCTTGTTATACTACGCATCTCTTACTATGCTGCATCCGTCAGCAGCTTATCGAGGTCCATGTTCCGTGCGCTCGAACTGTTCGAGCGGATTCCGAGACGAGATGGGAGAAATGGGCGAGGGAGGGCAAAATCGGGCAAAGTTGGTTCGCTCGTTTTGACTTTTCAAGACCTGCTCTTAGTACTCTCTCACATCTGTGACACCACATACATCGTATGCTGAAGGAGGGAGAGCGCTGTAGCTAGTTTGAATATCGAAAATCTCGACTCTGTGAGGCAACTCGACGAAACTTGTGAGAGAGTCGCTCCGACTGGTGTTGAAGTTCCAAACTTTTGACGACTTCCCGGGCTACGCAGATCACACCGGTAGCGATGAACATGCCATGCGGCGGTTGAGAGGTCGGCATTCGCGCGCTGCTTGCGAAGAGACGAAACTGTTGCGAGCAGCGTCAAGTCGAGGAGCTTCCGAGCGTTTCTTTTCTCTTTTTTTGATAGGACTGATACGGAGCGACACAATCAACGCCGATTGAGCTGTATGTGAGATCTAGGGGAAGATCTGATTCGAATGTAGCGAGAATGAGAGTTGCGAAATTTGCTCGTCAGATCGTCGCTCCTTGATCGAGTATTGCTGCAGCTTGACTTTACCCTTTTCGTTGTCGTAGGCTTTCTTACACCGTCTGAATGTCAATACGTGAAATTCGACGTAATCAGGGAACACTTTGCGTTGCTTAGAAATAGCTCTGACCTCTTCGCAAAGTTGTCGAAATCGAGAATGCCTCCTTCGTTTCGTGAAGGTCAAAGCGGCTGCTTACCATGACTCTAAGCATTGGTGCACAAGGATAGCGGGCTATGTGACAGCTGCGACGAGGAGCGGATTCGAGGCAAATCGAATTCAGCCACAACTTTGCACTCTTGCAAGGTCTACACTCACTTAGCGGCGAGGAATCACGGTGTGAAGGTTGAACTCTACGAACTATCCTGTAGAGAGGCTGCTTGATCTGACTTTCGAGAGTCGAAAGTCGAAAGTCGATGCCTGTTCTTGCGAAATCAGACAGCTTGCGACGATCGCATCGGATCCGCGGTTTCGACTCTCGCATTCGATGGGCATCAAGGAGACGTGTCAAAGCTGTATGTAGGGTGGTCGGATTCGCAGAAATGTCGGAACAAGAAGAGAAATATCGTCGAATGTCGATAAATTTCGACGAATGTCGACAATTGTCAATTTTTCAATTCCCATTTCCCAGATTTTGCTGCTCTCCTATCTTTACTAGACCTCGAGCAGGTTTCTCAGCTTGCAAGAGGTGGTCCTCGAGAGTCGAGAGCGGTCAAAATCTCGGATCCCGGGTTGAGTCCTCAATGTTGACGACCCTCGTTCCCATCTTTCGAGTGGAATGAGCTTCTACTGAGCTGTCGCATCAGCGAGAGTATATATCTCTCGTACCCGAGTGTGAAACCGAGCTGATTCGGAGAGCAGTGCGGTCAAAGAGTATCGTTTTTCGAATCCACAACATGATCTCTCTCGGTTTGTCAATCGACACTGAGGAAGAGCCTATCAAGGTCGAGTCTTCCGACGATGCTCCTCCTCCTCTCGAGACTGCCGCTACCTCATCCATGGAGGAAGTCGACTAATTGATTCTCTATCTCTCTCTACTCGTAACTCTGCACTTTTCTCTTTTCCTTCGTTGTTTTTTCTTCGTCTCTTCTTTGTTCTGTTCTGGACGCTATCTCCCTCTCTCTCTACCTCCCTCCTTCGCAACATATCTTTTCTACCTCTACTCTCTAGTCTAGTCTACTTTACAGTTTACTCTCCTCAGGTCTGCCTGCAAAAGAACAGGTCA
>Ga0308170_10001929_pt1 | contig 18487 bp, 12 predicted proteins | sample PhyBR2_2_FD_202136 | JGI IMG/M metagenome (GOLD analysis project Ga0308170, IMG submission 202136) | Phyllosphere microbial communities from UC Gill Tract Community Farm, Albany, California, United States - DLSLSB.R2 | ecosystem: Host-associated > Plants > Phyllosphere > Unclassified | place... | reverse complement strand
TCATCCCTGATGATTGCTTCAACCCGTTGCGTGATCTGCCTGATCTGTTCGGGTGAGGATTCATAAGTCAGGCGAAACTCGAAGACAATCCGACGCTCCTGCAGCCGCTTGTAGTTCTGGATGGTGCTTCCAATCATATCGGCGTTCGCCATGACGATTTGTTCACCACCCAGACTTCTTATCCGGGTGGTTTTCAGGCCAACGTGCTCCACCGTACCGGCGAGCGTACCCACCACAATGAAATCGCCCACCTCAAAAGGCTTGTCGACGGCAATCGACAGCGAGGCGAACACGTCGCCAAGAATATTCTGGACCGCGAGTGCCACGGCGATACCTCCGACGCCAAGGCTCGCCACGAAAGCCGTGATGTTAACGCCTACGTTGGACAGCATCGCAAGTAGGATCACTGCCCATAGCAGCACTCTTGCGCCCCAGAGACTCAGGGTCGCCAAGGCGCTTGCCTGAAATGATCCATTTGCCCCATGGACCGAGAAATAACGACGCAACAAAAGCGCCAGAGCTCGGTTCGTCCATAGGCCGACCTGCAAGGCTGCCACGACAAACCAAAGGCTGCTGACACGACTGAGCCAGCGCTCAGGCAGATCAAGCATGCCTATGCCGATCAGAATCGCCGCCAGTAGCAGCAGCGTATTGCTGGTTGCCGACAGCACCTGGCTGGCAATGTAGCTGAGGTGTCCACTGCTGGCTCCCGCCCTTGCCTGGACTCGTTTGAAAACAAACCGGATCGCAGTTCTCGCAAGCACGTAGCTGAGCACAGCAGCGCAAAATGCGAAGAGCCAGCTAGCCAGCGAAATATTCAGGATTGTGTAGTCTGTGAAAAAGTCCTCGAAACCCTCGATCATCACCCCACCCTTGCAGTCCTGCGGTTGCGCATGTGCCACGGGGCATTGCGAACCGAGCTCGGTAAAACTCCACTTGATCCATATTCGAAATCAAATGGCCTGTAGGGGTTTAGTCGTTATGAGCACAGCTCTGTTCAATGTAATGGCAGGGGCGCGCAACTTTGCATGACGACGTCACGTTCGTCGCCAGCGCAAAGCGAGAGGACCAGACCTTGGCTTATACAGGCGAAATCGTTGCCAATACGCCAATCAAAAGGGTCAGGGCCAAAAAACCGCCTAGAAAAATCGCCATCTTCGCCATAAGCACTCCTGGGACAAAAAATTGCAGTACACGGGTCGTCTGCCAGGCTAACCGCGTGATTATTCTGGGCCGGAGATGGCGTTCATTACAGATGCACCTGGCGCAGGAAAATACGGATCAGACGAATACCTCGTGTCCGACGCAACGGATATACCAACGTATATTTTCATGTGCCAACGCAGCGTGGCCATCAACCAGAACACCGCTTAACCTTGCCCGGCATCCAACGCCGCAGACCAGATGCGCTTCGAATCAATGAATCCCGATGGCCGCCGGCGAGGTCGCAGTCCTGGTTTTTGAACAGGTAGACAGAGTTGACCCATGCGTCCTCCATTCCCGGCACCGGCATTGGCTCGCATAAAGGACAGGACAGTCCCCATCCATTGCGGCTGGGCCGATATCGTGCTGTTGAGCCTGCTGGTGTGCCTGGCTACGTTCATATTCCATGGCCTGGATCAGATGAGCCAGCCGCTCGCCGCCCTTGAGGCATCGCCGGTGTCGCTTGATCTGGCCCACCTGCCGGAATATACGCTGCGCACCACATTGCGGATGTTCATCGCCCTGTTCGCATCGTTTGTTTTCTCCCTGGTCGTCGCGACGCTGGCTGCAAAAAGCCGCAAGGCAGCCATCGTGATCCTGCCCGCGCTGGATATTCTCCAGTCCGTGCCGGTACTGGGATTTCTCACCTTCACCGTTGTGTTTTTCATCGCTTTGTTCCCCGGCAAGGAAACCGGCGTGGAATGCGCGGCCATCTTCGCCATTTTCACCAGCCAGGTCTGGAACATGACCTTCAGCGTCTATCAATCGCTGCGCACCGTGCCCCACGATCTCTATGAAGTCAGCCGGCAGTTCGCGTTTTCGCCATGGCAGCGCTTCGTCAGGCTGGAGTTGCCTTTCGCCACGCCGGGCCTGGTGTGGAATATGATGATGTCGATGTCGGGCGGCTGGTTCTTCGTGGTCGCCGCCGAGGCCATCACGGTGGGCGACACCACCGTGAGCCTGCCGGGCATCGGTTCATGGCTGGCCCTGGCGATCGAACGCAAGGACATCGCCGCCATCGCGTGGGCCGTGCTGGCCATGGCTGGGGTGATCGTCATTTATGACCTGTTGTTTTTCCGGCCAATCGTCGCCTGGGCGGACAAATTCCGCTTCGAACAAACCGCCTCCCAGAAACGCCCACGGTCCAGGGTCTATGACCTGCTGCGCTCAGCTCGGCTGGTGCCCTTGGCATCACTTGCGCTGGACAACCTCAAGGCCGCCTTATTCCTGGAGAAACTCCCCCGATTACCGTCAATCCGCTTCAAGACCAACGCCCGCATCAGTCGTGTAGCCGACGTGGCCTGGATCGCCCTGGTCGTCGCCGCGTGCATGGCCGGCATCCTACAATTGTCGCGTTTCATCGGCAGCACCTTGGGCCTGGAAGAGGTAGCCAGCACGTTGGGGCTGGGCCTTGCCACTTTGCTGCGAGTCGCCGTGCTGACGGTCCTTGCCAGCGTGCTGTGGGTGCCCATCGGCGTCTGGATCGGTTTGAACCCGCGTTGGGCCGAGCGCTTGCAGCCCGTTGCACAGCTGCTGGCAGCCTTCCCTGCCAACGTCCTGTTCCCGTTTGCGGTGATCGCCATCGTGGCGCTGAAGCTCGACCCCGATATCTGGTTGTCGCCACTGATGGTGCTGGGCACCCAGTGGTACATCCTGTTCAACGTCATCGCCGGCGCCAGCGCACTGCCCACCGATCTGCGCGAAGCCGCACGCTGTTTCCACGTGCGCGGTTGGCAATGGTGGCGCCAGGTCGCGCTGCCGGGCGTATTCCCCTACTACGTCACCGGCGCTCTCACAGCAGCCGGCGGCTCGTGGAACGCCAGCATCGTCGCCGAGGCGGTTTCCTGGGGAAATGACCATCTGTACGCGTCCGGCCTGGGCTCCTATATCGCCCAGGCCACCTCGGCCGGGGATCTGCAACGCGTGGCACTGGGCGTCTCGGTCATGTCGATTTTCGTGGTGGGCTTCAACCGGCTGCTGTGGCGCCCGCTTTACAGGTTTGCCGAACGCCGGCTTCGAATAGATTGAGGGTGATCCGATGCAAATAATCGATAAACGTTGCCTGGTGGATGTTCAGCAACTTGGGCATGTCTATGGCACCGCAGGGGGCGCCGAGCGCGTGGTGCTGGACGATGTCTGCATGCGCTTGAACGAAGGGGAAATCGTCGGTCTGCTGGGACGCTCCGGTTCCGGCAAGTCGACCTTGCTGCGCTCCATCGCCGGCCTGATTTCGCCCACGACCGGGGCGGTTGAGTTTCCGGCCGACGCCCAAGGGGTTTCGAGTTCAGTGCGCATGGTCTTCCAAAGCTTCGCCCTGTTCCCCTGGCTGACCGTGTTGAAGAACGTCGAAATTGGCCTCGAAGCCTTGAATGTGGCGGCCCCCGAGCGACGGCGCCGGGCCTTGGCTGCCATCGACATGATCGGCCTCGACGGCTTCGAGAGCGCGTTCCCGAAGGAATTGTCGGGCGGCATGCGCCAGCGCGTCGGCCTGGCAAGGGCACTGGTCGTCGCTCCAGATATCATCTTGATGGACGAGCCGTTTTCAGCGCTGGACGTCTTGACCGCCGAAACGCTGCGCACCGATCTGCTGGAGTTGTGGTGCGAAGGACGGATGCCGATCAAATCCATGTTGATGGTCACCCACAACATTGAAGAAGCCGTGTTGATGTGCGACCGGATCCTGATTTTTTCCTCCAATCCCGGGCGGGTCATGAAGGAAATCGCCGTTGAGCTCAATCAACCACGCCATCGCTCGGACCCGGCCTTCCAGGCCCTGGTCGAACATATCTACGTGCAGATGGCCGGCGGAGCGCAAGAAGGGGCGCCGCGCCAGGGCATGTTTGCAGGCAGCGGCAAGGGCATGGTCCTGCCGTCGATCTCCACCAATGCCCTGGCGGGGCTGATCGAGGCGGTGCAGGACCAGCCGTTCGCTGGCCAGGCGGATTTGCGCGAGCTCGCTACGGCATTGCGATTTTCCGCCAGCGACCTCTTGCCTGTCGCCGAAGTGCTGCAACTCATGCGCCTGGCCGACATGCAGGACGGCCACATAACGCTGCTGCCCGCCGGGCAACGCTACGCGCACTCAACGGTTGACGAGCGCAAGCAATTGTTTGCCCAGCATCTGCTCAGGTACGTTCCGTTGGTAAGCCACGTTCGCAAGGTGCTCGACGACCGTCCGACACGCACGGCACCGGCCAGGCGCTTCCGCGATCAATTGGAGGACTTCATGTCCGAACACGACGCGGCCAATACGCTGGACTGTGTCATCCAGTGGGGCCGTTATGCCGAGCTGTTCGCCTACGACGAAGTGGCCGACCAGTTCAGCCTGGACAATCCTTCCTGAGGCGATTCACCTGCCCCGGTATAGACTGCTTGGATCGAGGGCCTGGCGTTGGAGCGATGCGGATGAAGATTCGATGAGGAGCACCCCGTTGGCGCTCCGTGTAGCGCTTTTGCTGGGGCTTGCCCTGGGCATCGCCGCGATAGACACCGTTACCGATCTGGAAATCGCGGTGGGGGTGTTCCAGATCGTGGTGGTGCTGATCGCCGTGAGGATCCTGCCCGCACGGGCGGTGGCCGGCGTCTCGGCCATCTGCATGCTCTTGACGATCCTGAGCTATCGATTCACGCGTTTCGGCGACACCGAAGCCGGGCTGATCAATGTGTTGATCAGCCTCGCGGCCATCGCTGGAACGACTTATCTGGCACTGCGTCTGTCGACCGCCATCCGCACCGTGCATCAAACCCGCGCGCACCTGGCCCACATCACCCGGATCAACATGCTGGGCGAGCTCGCCGCTTCCATTGCCCACGAAGTCAACCAGCCACTGGCTGCGGTGGCCACCAGCGGCGGAGCCTGCCTGCGCTGGATGGCCACCGAACCACCGAACCTGCCCAAGGCCCGCCAAGCGGTGGAGCGGATCGTAGCCGACACCCACCGCGCCAGCGAAATCATCGCCCGATTGCGCGGCATGGCCAGGCATCAGGCACCCACCAAGCAATGGCTGAACGTGGCTGACACGGTCAATGCCGCACTGCGATTGCTGGCGGGGGAACTGAACGAGCAGGACATCACATTGCACGTTCAGGTCGAGGACGGGTTGCCGCCGGTGCTGGCGGATGAAGTACAGATCCAGCAGGTGCTGCTCAACCTGGCGATGAACTCGGTCGACGCCATGCGCCAGGTCGATATCGAGCGCCGCGTACTGACGGTGCAAGTCGCGCTCGAATCACCTGATCGATTGCTGTTTTCAGTGTCGGACCAGGGCGGCGGTTTGTCCGCCGGCGACCGTGAGCGGGTGTTCGATGCTTTCTACAGCACCAAACAGGACGGCATGGGCATGGGCCTGGCGATCAGCCGTTCCATCATCGAAGCCCACGACGGGCGTATCTGGGCCTCAAGCGATCCGCGATCCGGCTCGACCTTCCACTTCACCCTGCCGGCCGTTACACGGGAGCCCGATGAATAAAACCGAGGTTCAGAGCCCTGCCGAAGCGATGATCTACATCGTCGACGATGACAGCTCGGTGCGCGCATCACTGCAAGACCTGCTGGCTTCTGTGGGCCTGGCGAGCATGGCGTTCGGTTCGGCCCGCGAGTTCATGGACGCTACGCGCCCGGACGCCCCCGCGTGCCTGATCCTTGATGTGCGCATGCCGGGCCTCAGCGGCCTGGATTTCCAGCAGCAAATGACCCACCTGGACATTCAGATTCCCGTTGTATTCATCACTGCCCATGGCGACATTCCCATGTCGGTCAAAGCCATGAAAGCCGGGGCACTGGAGTTCTTGACCAAGCCGTTCCGCGAACAGGACCTGCTCGATGCCATCGGCCAGGGCCTGGACCATGACCGGGAGAGACGCAAGGCGGCGGCGCTGATGAATGAATTGAAATGCCGTCATGACGCGCTCACTGACGGCGAGCGTGAGGTGATGGCCCTGGTCGTCTCGGGTCTGTTGAACAAACAGGTTGCCGCCCAGTTGGGTTTGAGCGAGGTGACCGTGAAGGTGCGGCGCGGGTCGTTGATGCGCAAGATGAACGCCGATTCGCTGGCGACGCTGGTCAAGATGTCGGAAAAACTCAAGGATGCCGGCGGCTCATAGCAAGTGGTCGCCGATCACGGCTATGATGCCGTTCGCCCTGCTGATGGGCGATATTGCAGGCCACCCTCAAGGATCCAGGTATGACCTTTCTGCCGTCACGCTCCACCCTATTCGTCTCCAGCCTCCTGCTCAGCTCGCTGTGCCTGGCCGAAGGTGAGCCAACGGACGGCAGCCTCATCAAGGATTCCACCAAGGCCGCCGTCTCGACGTTCATCACCGCCGGCAAGAACCTGCTGGGCGGCGTCAGTGAAGGCGTGCTCGACGGCCGCGAGTCGGTCCAGGGCACCGATGGCGCCGCGATCATTTCCTCCAACGAGCAACTGAAAGACCGCGTCGCCATCGAAGTCCTGAAGCTGGAACCCGTTGATGACACGTTCAGCATCACCCTCGGCTTCAAGAACAGCACCGACACGCAACTGCGCCTGATCAACCTCGGCCAGACGGGCGCCTTGCTCGCCATCGACCAGGCGGGTTACGCCAACCGGCTGGCAGGGTTTGAAAACCCTGATGAAATCACCATCCCGCCGAAGACGGCCGTGCGGCAGAAGTTCGTGTTCGAAGGGTTGAACGAGAAAATCAATACTGTGCGCGTTTGGGGGCAGGATTATCAGGTAAAGAAATAAGCTTGGCGCTTAACGAATCAGCTGGCTTTTGCCCCCTTCGCCGGCTCGAAATTCAACGCAAGCACGCTCATCAACACCACCACTGCCCCAACCATGACCATCCTCGACGGACGTTCCTCAAGGACCCATGAGGCCATCACCATCGCGGTGGGCGGTATCAGGTAAAGCGCCAGGGACGCCCGGCTCACGTTGCTGTGTGCCAGCACATATGCCCAGGCGAGATACGCCAACGCACTGGGGAAAACCCCCAGGATCAGCACGCCCAGATTCACCGAAACCGAAGCCTGTCGCGCCGCGCCCAACAGCCCCGGCGCGAAGACCAACAACAGGATCGTGCCCGACCAGACGGTGTAGCAAACCATGGTCAACCCGTCGTAGCGATGGGAGTGGTGCTTGTGCAAAGCGAAATACACGCTCCAGGACAGCGCCGCCAACAGGATCAACACCCCATGGATATCCACCTCACCCAAGCCCCGATCCCCCGCGACGACCACGCCAGCGCCCAGCAAACCACACAGTACGCAGGCCCATTGCCAACCGCCGACTCTGTCCTTGAAGACAAAATGCGCCAGCAGCGTGCTGAACAAAGGCGTGGACTGGGCCAGCACACTGGCCGCACCGGCACTGACGCCCCGCTGACCGTAATTGAGGGCGATGTGGTGCAGGCTCACGGCGAACAGGCCCAAGATAGCCAGCATCGGCAGGTCCTTGGGACGCGGGCGGGAAATGCCCTTCACCATTGCAACGAAGGCCATGAACACCGAGGCGATGAGGAACCGCATCAACGCCAGTTGACCGGGTTCATAAGCCTGCAAGCCGATGCGAATACCAATCGGCGAATAGGCCCAGCAAAGAATCACGAACAACGTCACCAGAATAATCTTTACCTTGAACCTACTGGGGTTGCTCAAGCGTTCCAGCGTCTCACAGCGGTTATTCATTCGGGCTCCGGCGCGTTGACCCTCTGTCGATGCCCGAAGTATCGAAACCACCCATCATCAATACAAGTGACTTAAACTCAGCCAACCATTCACTTTGGATGAGCCATGGAACTGTCCCAACTGCGCATGCTCAAGACCGTCTGCGACACCGGCAGCATCGCCCGCGCCGCCGAAGTGCTGCATTGCGTGCCTTCCAACATTACCGCACGGCTCAAATCCCTGGAGCGGGAACTCGGCGCACCATTGTTTTTCCGCGAAGGTCGCGGTTTGCGGGTGAGCCCTGCGGGTGAGGTGCTTCTGGGATACGCGACAAAAATCCTCGGCCTGACGGAGGAAGCCCGCCGTGCGGTAAGCCCAGCCGGCACGCCGAGCGGGCCACTGCGCATCGGCGCCATCGAATCCAGCGCCACGGGGCGCCTGCCCCAGCTGCTGGCCAAATACCACGCGCAGTACCCGCAAGTGTCATTGGAACTGAGCACCGGAACGTGGGCACAGTTACTGGACGATACCCAGCATCACCGGCTCGATGGTGTGATCGTAGCGGTGGACGTGGAACGCCCCGGACTCAAGCGCGCCGTGATGTACCGCGAAGAGCTGGTGCTCATCGCTTCCGAATCCCACGGCCCCTTGCGCAACGCGGCAGACCTGCAAGGCAAGGCGATCTTCATGTGGCCCACGGGCTGCCCATACCGCTTGGCATTGGAACAGTGGTTGTTACGCCATGACCAAGCCCAACCGATCATCAGCATCGCCAGCTATGGCGCCATAGTCGGCTGCGTCAGTGCTGGTGCAGGCGTTTCGCTGGTGCCCCGTGGGATCTATTAGCAATACCGTCAGGGAGCTGGCTGGAAAGGCTACGACTTCCCTGGGCTGACGGGCATAGACAACTTATTCTATTGGCATGAAAACGCTGGCCGGCACGCCGCCAGAGAGGCATTTCTAGCAATGTTGCAGGCGCAATTCGAAGGATAATTGCATCCCGTGGCGAGGGAGCTTGCTCCCGCTGGACTGCGAAGCAGTCCCAGCTGGCACTCGCTGAAAAATGCCACACCGCTAAAGCAATGGTCCTCAACGCACCAGGACACGGAGTCTGCCTTGGAACTACCACCACAATTCATTCTCCACGAAACCAGCCATTGGACTGTCAACCATCATTTGGCCTGCGCGTAGGCCACCTTCAAGAGAGTGGACACAGACCTGGCGATCCTTGGTGCATCCTTCGATGCGCTTCGAGGAGTACGAACCAAGATGGAATCCACAGTGCTGGAATGGCTGTCATTCGGGAGGTGGCGTAGGCAGTTTGATTTCGCCTTGCAACAACGCCAAGGCCTGATCAAAGTCGAAGCTCTCGAGCTGCTGCGCTACCCGGCTCAAACGCTGGGCCAATGCATAATCGAGAGGCAACCGACGTACTTCATCAAGCGCCTCAAAGGCTGCGGTGTCATTCTCAGCCAATAATCGCCTCAGCCGACTGAGCGGGTCATCGAGTTCCACCTCGGGCCGCGGTGAGTGCCCGCCTAAAGCCATTTTTTCCTCGGGCAAAAGCGACAGCCCACTCAGCACAGGTACCAAGCACCGTCTGACCTCGGCCAGATGAGCCTGCACTCCATCACTCGACTCGCCCTCTCGGCATCCTTGCTCCAACTGCGCAGCAGCTTGTGCCAGCGCCTTGGCGCCAATGTTCCCGGCGTTGCCGTGCAACGTGTGCGCCATTCGAAGAGCCGCCGTCGGATCGGCGTCGCTGATTGCCGCTTGGAACTGTTCGACGAAGCGCCTCTGGGTCGCATGGAATGTGCGCAACAGTCGCAGGTAAAGGGCACTCTTGCCCGAGCAGGCAGCCAGCCCCGCAACCTGATCGATACCCGCGAGTTCGGTGAGCAACTGTCCGGATGCCTCGGCAATGGTCACGTCCCGCGTAAGTCCTGCACGTCTGGGTCGTGGTTTGATCCACCTGGCAAGCGTGGCGAACATGCTGGCTACGTCCAATGGCTTGGACAAGTGATCATTCATGCCACAGAGCAGCGCACGCTCACGATCCCCAGCCATGGCGTCAGCAGTCATGGCGATGATCGGCAATGTTTCGAAGTTCGGCTGCTGGCGAATTTTGCGGGCCGCTGTATAGCCGTCCATCACTGGCATCTGGCAATCCATCAGCACACCGTCGAAACCGCTGTCACGCGCCAGCAGATCCAGTGCCTGTTGACCATCGTATGCCAGCTCAAGCTCAATACCGGCCTCTAGCAATAAATCGCAGGCCAGCTCCCTGTTCAGTTCATTGTCCTCCACCAACAGCAGTCGCGCCCCCTTCAGACGCGCCATGTTGTCAGTGCTCTGCTCGTTGCGCTCATTGGCGCGGGTGCCGGTGTGGGGACGTTTGCCGAACAAAGTGCCTATAGCTTCCAGCAAGGTGGACGGAGTGACCGGTTTGGTCAGCACCACCGGCAGTTGCACCTGTTGGCGCTTGGCCTGCTCAAGCAATTCCTCGCGATCAAGGGCGGTGACCATAATGACTGACGGCGTGCGCGCCAGATTGGCGGAGCGCATTTGGCGGACCGTCTCCACCCCATCCATGCCCGGCATGCGCCAGTCCATCAGGACCAAGTCAAAAGGCAAGGCGTTTTGCTCGGCTTGCGCCAGCATGCGCAGGGCCATGCGACCGCTTTCGGCTACCTCCACTTCGACGCCGAAGCTTTGCGCCATGCCCGAGAGAATTTCACGGGCGCTGGCATTGTCATCGACCACCAGCACCCGGATGCCTAGCAGCTCATCGGCTGTGAACATGCGCCGCAGCGGCGCCTCTGCCTGCATGCCCAGCCGAACGTTAAAGTGAAAGGTAGAACCGCTGCCCGGTAAACTTTCGACCCAGATACGTCCTCCCATCAGCTCCACCAAACGCTTGGAAATTGCCAGGCCCAGCCCGGTCCCTCCGTACTTGCGAGTCGTCGAATTATCGGCCTGGATAAAGGACTGGAAGATCTTCTGGCATTGTCCTTCGCTCATACCGATACCCGTGTCGCGCACCCAGAAGTGCAACTCGACCGTACCCTCATCCCCGCCAAGGCGTTCAATGCCCAGCACAACCTCACCTTGTTCGGTGAACTTCGTCGCATTACTGCCCAGGTTGGCCAGGATCTGGCCTAGTCGCAGTGGGTCGCCAATGAGTGCGGTCGGTAAATCGGCAGCCGCGCTATAGAGCAGTTCCAGGCCTTTATCCTCAGCCTTCATACCCACAACATTGGTGAAGTTTTCCAACACGTCCTCCAGCCGGAATGGAATAAGCTCCAGGTCCATCCTGCCGGCCTCAATCTTGGAGAAATCGAGGATATCGTTAATGATCCCCAGCAGGTTTTCCGCCGAGCGATGCACCTTCACAATGTAGTTGCGTTGCCGGTTGTCGAGCTCGGTGCGCAGCGCTAAATGACTCATACCGATAATGGCGTTCATCGGCGTGCGAATTTCATGGCTCATGTTGGCGAGGAATTCACTCTTGGCCCGTGTTGCCTCTTCGGCGATTTCCCGGGCGTTCTGCACTTGTGCCTCGGCGGCCTTGCGGTCGGTGATATCGTAATACCAACTGGCGCTGATGCTGCGCTCACCTAGCGTCAACGGTACCGTGGAAAGCAAGACCTCGAAATGTTCTCCTCCATCGCGCTGCAGACTGGCCTCAAAGTTTAAAACCGGGCCATTGGCGGCAGCCACTAAAAAGCGGCCACGAGCTTGTGCATCGACCCAGAAGAGCCTTTCGTCCATCTCACGGAGCTGCTCCAGGCCAACGCCGAATAGACTTTCGAGCTCCGGGTTGCAATAACTCAGGCGGCCATCATCGTCATGGATCAGCATGGCTACCGGACTACTGTCCAATACCGCACGCAACTGAGTTTCGCTGGACTTGAGCGCCGCTTGCATTTGCCGCCGCTCGCTGACATCGCGAACCGATGCGCAGACGCAGGTGCCCCGCCCCTCCAGCAGTGGCAAGTGAGACAGGCCAATCTCTACGGAAAACAGGCTGCCATCCTTGCGGAGACCTTTGAGATCATCCAGTTTCGCGCCCATCTGCCGGGTACTGCCATGGGCAATGAAACCATCGCGCAACGCCACATGCCGCCCGCGCGCCGTCTCGGGTACCAGCCGCTCGATGGACTCGCCCACCAACTCACCCGGGGCATAACCGAACAGCGAGTCCAGTTGCGGGTTGGTCATCAGAATCACGCCTTCGGCATTGATGACAATGATGCCATCTGGCGCTGCCTCAAGGATCGCCTGATACCAGGCTTGGGTGGCACGCAAGGCGCCCTGCTGCGTTTCCAGTTCCGTCGATTGCAGCTCCAAACGCAGAGCCTGTTCGCCCATTTCATCGGCCTGACGACGAGTTTCAACCAACAAGGATTGCACCGCCAGGTGACGTTCCATCACCGCCATGGCACCGGCCAGGCGAGGCATGGCCTCCTGCAACAGCGATTGTTCGCGGGCCCCCAGCGATTGATAGCCTGCCAGTTCGAGCACGCCAAGCAGACGTTCACCGCGCAAAACCGGCTGTACCAATAGATAGCTGGCTGGCACTTCACCCAGCTGCGAATGCAGCCGCCCGAACGACTGCGTCAGACCCTGCAATTCACGCGGCGTGCGATCCAGCGCGCACTGTCCAAGAAGACCAGCTCCCAAAGCCACCGTCGGCGCCGGCGGGCAGTCCGGATCGGTCGCATAACTGCCAATCAGTTGCAGGCATTCATCCTGCTCTTGCACGCTATAGAGTACGCCCCGGCAGATGCCGAGCATGCCCGCCATATGCCGTAAAAAAACCTGGGCCAATTCCCATGGCGTTTCCGCTTGTGGCAATTGCGCCTGGAGTTGCTCGGCTTGTGCCTTGACCCAGCGCTGACGTTCCAATTGTTGCGACTCGGTCTGAAGCGTCGCGATTGCGCGAGCCAGATCACCGGTTTCATTTTGCAGATCGGTATGGGGAATCGTCCCGTCCAGTCGGCCAGCGGTCAGATCGTCAATGGCAGCGCGTACCCGATCGAGAGGCAGGCGAATCGACCGGCTGACCAACCCGCCCATCAACAACGCCAGTACCAGGCCGCCCAGCAGCAACTCATACGTGAGCCGGGTGCTGCGCCCCGCAAAATCGGCGATCTGTTTGGCCGTGTCATGGATGGAGGCTTGCTTGATTTGCGCCGCTTCTTTAAGCAGCTCGTCCCCACGCTCATCCAGGCCTTGGAACACGACGCTGTTGATCATCCGCGAGGCTTGCGCTTGGTCCCCGGCATCGGCCAGTTGCAATGCTGCATCACCGTCGTCCAGCAAACGCTTCAAGAGATTCTCGAACGTGGCAAACCGCTCCTGGTTCTCCTGGCGCCAAAGGGTGGGTCGGATTTGCAGCAACGCCTCTTGCAGATGTTGTCTGACTTCCTGAAATTGCCTGGCACCCTTGCGACGAATCTCTTCACTGCTGCCGTCAACGGCATACTGCAATCCTTGTATAAGGTGCGGCATCAGCACCCTCGCCTCCTGTAACGGCTCGATGCCCGCCAGCTCCTGCCCGTACAGCCTCTGCATGTCTGCTTTCAACAAGTCCTGGGTGCGCAGGCTCTGCACGCCGAGTATCAGGACCAGCGCCCCTGACGTCGCGAAACCGAGGATCAACTTGATGCGAAGCGGCAATCGTTCCAGCAGGGCGAACACTCTGATCATTGCAGTTCCCCATTGGTCTCAACCGGCGTGTTGGGCGTTCAGGTTTTTTCGGGGCCGCCGTGGTGACTGGCCAAATGCCTGGCCATGTCTTGGTCGCTGTCTGCAAAACGCTCGGCGATGGCGTGGAACTGCTCGGCACTGCCCAGGAAAGCATCACAAATATCCGGATCGAAGTGGGTCCCATGCCCCTGCCGAATGATCTCCACGGCCTGTTCATGGGGCATTCCAGCCTTGTACACCCGCCGACTGATCAGCGCGTCGTAGACATCCGCCACCGCCATCAATCGGGCACTCAACGGAATGTCGTCGCCGGCCAGTCCTTGCGGGTAGCCGCTGCCGTCCCACTTTTCCTGATGGCTATAGGCGATCTCCTTGGCTATACGAAGAAAGTCCACCGAAAGCCCCAACTGATCCTCGGCACGCTGAATGGCGTCGCGCCCCAGGGTGGTGTGGGTTTTCATGATTTCGAATTCTTCCGGAGTGAAACGCCCCGGTTTCAGTAGGATGTGATCAGGGATGCCAATCTTGCCGATGTCGTGCAGCGGTGCCGACCTGAACAGTTGGCGGATGCTTTCATCGTTCAGGAATGGATTGAAACGCGGATGATTGCGCAAGAGTTCCGCCAGCAGCCTGACATAGTGCTGGGTGCGTCGGATGTGGTTGCCCGTCTCGTTGTCGCGTGTCTCGGCCAGCGACGCCATGGCCTGGATAGTGACGTCTTGGATTGCTATCACCTCGCGGGTGCGGCGTTGGACCTCCTGCTCAAGAAAGTCGTTCTGATCACGAAGAAAATCAGCCGCTGCCTTGATCTTCAATTGAGTCTGCACCCGAGCCATGACCAGTGGCGGGCTGATGGGCTTGGTAATGTAGTCAACCGCGCCCAACTCCAGGCCCTGCAGCTCATTTTCCATCGATGCCAGTGCGGTCAGGAAGATAATCGGGACCTCACGGGTGCGCGATTCTTGTTGCAGCCGCCGGGCGACCTCATGCCCGGAGAGCCCTGGCATCATGACGTCGAGCAGAATCAAATCTGGCAATGGCTCGCCCTTCAGCACGCGCAGCGCCGCTTCGCCGCTGTTAGCGGCCTTGACTCGATACTTGTCCCTGAGCAGGTCGGCCAACAACATCAGATTGTCTGGCGTGTCATCGACCACCAGAACGGTCGCCGCAGGATAGACGTCCTGTTCATTACCCATGTCTTTTGGCTCCGCTGCCCAAGAAGGACCGCGAAAAGTCCCTCCGTTGCACACAAGCGTAGCTCCATTCATCGCAATTGCTGATGGGAAAGAAGACGTTCAGTGCTGCCAGGCGTCGTACACATCTCGCTGCTGCCTTACTGTCGCGCCATGGCTATTATCAGCAGGCCTAATCCAACACCCGCCTCCTCAAAGGCGCCAGTCCTGGAGAGTTTCCTGGCGCGCGGGCGCATCCATACGACCGCACTTTATTTCGATGCCTTCGAGCAACGGGCACGGGGCAATCTTGCGGGTGCCATTTATCGCCTTGTTTGAGGGCGGCTGGTGAATCAGAATGAACCGCTATTCTGGTTTTATCGCTGATGTTCACTTCTTGCCTATAAGGTGACACTTCATGCGCGGCCAGTTACATGACCAAGCGCATCGCTTAAATGGACCTTTGATTGACTCGTTTGGAAAGCGCTTCAGCGCTTTCCTTGCGTTCGGAGTAACGATCCACCAAATAGTCTTCCCTGCCCCGCACCAATAACGTGAACTTCATCAGTTCCTCCATCACATCGACAACCCGGTCGTAATAGGGCGAAGGTTTCATGCGCCCGGCTTCGTCGAACTCAAGAAACGCTTTTGGCACGGATGACTGATTGGGTATCGTGACCATGCGCATCCAGCGCCCAAGCACACGAAGCTGGTTGACCGTGTTGAATGATTGCGAGCCGCCACAGACTTGCATCACCGCCAAGGTCTTGCCCTGGGAAGGACGAACCGCTCCAAGCGCCAGGGGAATCCAATCGATCTGCGCCTTGAACACTGCCGACATGGCGCCATGGCGTTCCGGCGAGCACCAGACCTGCCCCTCTGACCACATCACCAAGTCACGCAGTTCCTGCACCTTGGGATGATCGATAGGCGCGTCATCTGGCAGCGGCAGTCCACTAGGATCGAAGATCGCCGTTTCGGCACCCATGAGCTCCAGGAGGCACGCAGCCTCTCGCGTCAGCAACTGGCTGAAGGAGCGTTCACGGGTGGATCCATAAAGCAAAAGTATGCGGGGTTTATGCGCCGGCACTTCTCGCCCGGAAAGCTTCTCGAGGGTCGGGACATCCAGCAGGGCCATATCGAGGTTTGGAAAATCATTAAGCTCGTCGCTATTGGACTCGTTCATCACATGCCTCCTATCCGGTCCAACGCCTGCTTGAGTTCAATCGCGCTCAGGGAGCTTGGATCGAGCGAAAAAAACGCGGCGAATCGTTGGCGGATCTTGGCGACCGTAGCGTCAAATGCCGCTTGTATTTCCTCGTCGCTACCGTTCACTTCGGAGGGATCGGATAAGCCCCAGTGAGTCTTTATTGCAGATCCGAAGTACACAGGGCACGGTTCGCCTCCGGCCTTGTCACAGACCGTAATCACGATGTCCGGTGGGTTATCGGTGAAACTTTCGGAGCCTTTGCTGTAGAGCACCGAAGTGTCCACGCCTAGGCATTGCAAGGTGCTGATCGCCCGTGGATTGAGGCGCCCGCTCGGGAAGCTTCCCGAACTTATCGCCGTCATTTCCTTGGGCGCCACATGGTTGAACAATCCTTCAGAGAGTACGCTCCGGCAGCTGTTGGCCGTACACATGAACAGGACTCGCATGGGGAGTACTCCAGCCGCTTTTTTGCGGGCATCAAGATCGGATTTCAGTAGCAGGCTGCTTCGCGGACAGGTCGTCCTTCCATGTCCTGCAGGTGAGCGGCGTTGGTATATGTGTATCCGCCTATCCAGCGCAAGCATAAATTCAATGAATAGGGTTACGCCAACAAGCGCGATTGCGGTCCAACATCGCGTGCCGTCAGTTGACACTCTCGCTGACCGATATCTGTATGGGCAACATCACCCTCGCGACAAGGTTTGGGTCCGAGACCGCTGCAACCAGGGTTTGCATCGCCTGCTCCGCCACTTCTACCACCGGGTGAGAGAGCACAGCCTGCACCAGGTCGGTTTTCAGCGCGTCCCGGGTCAGGGGCGTCAAGTCATGACACACCACCACCGGCAGCCTGATAGCCTGTTGCTTGAGCTCCCGCAAGGCGCGCAGCACGCCGGCGACGCCGCCGCCCGCCACGTACAGGGCTGAGAGATCCGGCTCGCCACTCAATAAATCCAGCGCATTGCCATAAGCAAAATCATCGTCCTCAAGCGTCAGGCGCGAAGCGAGCAATTCCCAATCGCTGGAGTGCTTCGACAGATAACTGCGAAAGCTCAGCTCGCACAGCTCCTGGCATTGGAAACGCTGGCTGCTGACCATCACCGCTGCCGAACCGGGCGCCCTGACCAATCGACTGACAAACCACCCTGCCGTGCGCCCCATCAGCCGACTATCAACGCCAACGTACGAGCCGTCGGCGGGCCCTGCCAGCTCGGAAATCAGGGCAACCACCGGAACGCCGGCACCTCGCAAGCGGCCGATGGCGTCACGCACCAACGGATGATCGACCGCGACCATGCCGATACCGTCGACTTGATCCCCCAGCGCCAGCACGCGCTGAGCCACCGTCGCCGGGTCAAGATCGTCCAGATAACCGATTACCACACGGATCCGCGCCTGCGTGAACGTCGTCGCGGCGTTCGACAATGCTTGAGCAAGCCCCTGATAAAACGCCACCCCGCTCTTTTGCAGCAAAAAGCCCAAGCGCACCGTCGGCTTGTCGTTGAGCACCCGTTGCTCGATCACGCCTTTGGCATGAAAACCCAAGCGCGCCGCAGCCGTTGCGATGCGATGCGCCGTGTCCGTGCGCACGTCTGCTCGCAGGTTCAGCACGCGATCCACCGTGGAGAGGCTCACACCCGCTTCGCGAGCGACATCAGCCATGGTTGGACGGAGTTTTCGGCGTGGCGCTTTTGACATGTTTTGACATTCCTTTTTTTGATAATGAAGGGTTTTGACACAGTTAGCCATCCCCCCGTAGCCGTGATCCTTACGACTGAAATAGCATCGAGGCAGCGCTAAACACTCATCCATAACAACAAAGCCGGAGTGCGTTCATGCCGATTCATATCTCCACAGCGCCCTGCTGCTGGGGCGTCGACGATGTCGACAACCCTGACCTGCCGCCCTGGCGCAACGTGCTCGGCGAAGCCGCAGAGGCTGGGTATCAAGGCATCGAGTTGGGCCCCTATGGTTACTTGCCGCTTGACGCCGACGTCGTCAACGCTGCCCTTGCCGATAACTGCCTGCGCGTTGTCGCGGGAACAATTTTCGATGATCTGACGACACCCGCAAAGCTGCCTTCCTTGCTCCGCCAAGCACACGATATCTGCGCACTGCTCAAGCAATTGCCCGCTATTGAAAAGGAACCCGGTCAGCGCTTCGCCGGCCCCTACCTGGTGATCATTGATTGGGGCCATGAGCATCGCGACTACGCAGCGGGCCACTCGGAACAGGCGCAACGCCTCGATGATGCGGCGTGGCAAACGATGATGGAGCACATACGCGCCATCTGTGACATCGCTTGGAATGATTACGGCATTCGCCCCGTGATTCACCCCCACGCAGGCGGTCATATCGAGTTTGCGGACGAACTGGCGCGGCTGGTCGAGGATATCCCGGACGAAGTCGCCGGGCTGTGCCTGGACACCGGCCATCTCTATTACGCCGGTATGGACCCCGCGGCCTCGTTACAGGCTTATGCCCATCGACTCGATTACATCCATTTCAAAGACATCGACCAAGCCGTGTTCGACCAGGTCATGAATG
>Ga0308170_10001926_pt1 | contig 18501 bp, 16 predicted proteins | sample PhyBR2_2_FD_202136 | JGI IMG/M metagenome (GOLD analysis project Ga0308170, IMG submission 202136) | Phyllosphere microbial communities from UC Gill Tract Community Farm, Albany, California, United States - DLSLSB.R2 | ecosystem: Host-associated > Plants > Phyllosphere > Unclassified | place... | reverse complement strand
AAGAGGGCATGAAGGAAAACCGCGCCCGCCGCACCCTCAACATCGCGGTGGAGTGGGGCCGCTACGGCGAACTGTACGAGTACGACTTCCACCTCAAGCGCCTGAAGCTGCCGGACATCGAGTAGCGCGGCGAGTAGCGGCAGTAGCGGTAAACGCGGCGATAGTTGGATTACAATCGCCCGCACTACAACTACGCGAGAGACGCCATGAAGAATCTGTTCAGCCCACTGGTCGCCGCCCTGCTGGCGGCCGGCGCGATGTCGGTCCCGGCCCTGGCCGCCGACGCACCCGCGCCGGCCACGGTCGCCCAGCTGACCACGATGGAGAAACGCTTCGCCCCGGTCGACCTGAACGCCGACACCGGCAAGCTGTCGAAGGGCGACCTGGTCGCCATCGAGAAGCTGATCGAAGCGGCGAAGATCGTCGACACCCTGCAGCTGCGCCAGCGCTGGTCCGGCAACGAGGCGCTGTGGGCCGCGCTGCAGAAGGACCAGACGCCGCTGGGCAAGGCGCGCCGCGACTACTTCTGGCTGAACAAGGGACCATGGTCCATCATCGACGGCAACCATTCCTTCATGCCGGCCGAGTATGCCGGCATCAAAATCCCGGCCGAGAAACCTCCTGGCGCCAACTTCTACCCGGAAGGCGCAACCAGGCAGGCGCTCGAATCGTGGATGAACGGCCTGCCGGCCAAGGACAAGGAACAGGCCCAGTGGTTCTTCACCGTGATCCGCACCGACAAGAACGGTAAATTCACCATCGTGAAGTACTCGGACGAATACCGACCCGAGCTCGAAAAGCTGTCGAAACTGCTGAAGGACGCCGCGAACGCCACCGACAACGCCTCGCTGAAGAAATTCCTGAACCTGCGCGCCGAGGCCTTCCTGTCGAACGACTACCTGGCCTCCGACTTCGCCTGGATGGACCTGGATTCCCCGGTCGACGTCACCATCGGCCCCTACGAAACCTATAACGACGAACTGTTCGGCTACAAGGCCGCCTTCGAAGCCTATGTGAACGTGCGCGATGCGAAGGAAACCGAGAAGCTGAACTTCTTCGGCAAGCACATGCAGGAGCTGGAAAACAACCTGCCGCTGGATCCGAAGTACCGCAATCCGAAGGTCGGCGCGATCGCCCCGATGGTGGTCGTGAACCAGGTCTACGGCGCCGGCGACGGCAACATGGGCGTGCAGACCGCCGCCTACAACCTGCCGAACGACGAGCGCATCATCAGCCAGCGCGGCTCCAAGCGCGTGATGCTGAAGAACGTGCAGGAAGCGAAGTTCGACGCCACCCTCAAGCCGATCACGAAACTGGTGCTGAGGCCAGGCGACCAGAAGGACCTCGACTTCGATTCCTTCTTCACCCACATCCTGGCGCACGAGATCATGCACGGCCTGGGCCCGCACGCGACCACCCGGAACGGCAAGCCCTCGACCCCGCGCCAGGACCTGAAGGACGCCTACTCGACCATCGAGGAAGCCAAGGCCGACATCACCGGCCTGTGGGCGCTGAGCTACATGATGGACAAGGGCCAGCTGAAATCCTCGCTGGGCCAGGGCACGGCCGCCGAGCGCAAGCTGTACAACACCTTCCTGGCATCGAGCTTCCGTACCCTGCACTTCGGCCTGACCGATTCGCACGCGCGCGGCATGGCGATCCAGGTCAACTACCTGCTCGACAAGGGCGGCTTCGTCTCGCACGGCGACGGCACCTTCTCGGTGGACTTCAGCAAGATCAAGCAGGCCGTGGCCGACCTCGACCGCGAATTCCTGACCATCGAAGCCACGGGCGACTACGCCCGCGCGCAGGCGTTCATGAAGCAGTACGTGGTGATCCGCCCGGACGTGCAGAAGGCGCTCGACAAGATGAAGGCGGTGCCGAATGATATTCGTCCGGCGTTTACGACGGCTGCGAAGCTGACCGGCAAATAAGCGTCGCTCCCGGGTAACCGTCGTTCCCGCCTTCGCGGAACGACGGTACACTTTTGGTAATTTTGCCATTGTAGACACCCGGTAAAAAATACTTCCAGAGAGGCCCTCCTCAAGGGATAGAATTGCCTACAGGCATGTCATCTATCTCATGGGGAACCCCTCTCATGTTCAAGTCCTTCCTCCTCGCCGCCGCCCTGTGCGCGGCCTCCCAGGCTGCAAGCAGCGCCAATGCGGCCGATCTCACCGCGCTCGAACAGCGCTGGATTTCGTCCGCCTACCCCGTCCTCGAGTACGCGCGCAGCGTCCAGTTGCCGATCGATATCGTGGTCCAGCCCAAGGCCGGCCCGAACGACGTGCCGCTGGCGATGGGCTTTGCCGAAGGGCGCTGCAAGCTGGTGGTGTCGCTGCGCGGCAATCCGGATGCCGAGAAGCAGCTGGCCGGCGTGGCGCCGGAAGCGCAGGGCGAGCTGATCGAGGCGATGGCGGCGCACGAGATCGCGCACTGCTGGCGCTACGCCCAGGGCGCCTGGCATGCGCTGCCGGCCGGCTTCGTCGAGGTCGGCGAAGAAACCGCGGCCGATCCTTCCCTGCTGGCGGAATCGAAGGCGATGCGCGAGATGCGCCGCGAGGAAGGCTATGCCGACCTGGTGGCGCTGGCCTGGACCCGCCGCAGCCATCCCGCCGACTATGCCCGCGTGCACGCCTGGCTGGCCCAGGTGCGCGCCGTGCAGCCGGTGGCGCGCAGCGGCCACGATACCCGGGTGTGGGTGAAGCTGGCCGCGGACGGCAAGGGTTTTGGCACCGCAAGCAAGCCCTTCGAGGACGCGGCTCCCCTCTGGAAACAAGGCCTGGTCAGCGACGAGTGATAAACGACGAACGGGTCATTTATTATTTCTTCGACAAGTGTACGTTCACGCACAGATGTTCGGTCCGCCCGGGGCGTTAAATCACCGGTATCAATAATCATCGATACAAGGGACCCCCGACATGAAAACGCTGATTGCGACCCTGCTCGCGACGGCCGCCGGCGCCGCGTTTGCCGCACCCACCTTCGCACTGAACCACGATCCCGCCAGCTACCGTGCCGTGACCCAGAAAGCCATGGCCGAGTACAAGGCGGCGACCGCGAAGTGCGACAGCATGAGCGGCAACGACAAGGACGTGTGCATGGCCGAAGCCCGGCTGACCCGCACCCGCACCGAAGCCAATGCCCTGTCCCAGTACAACAACACGCTGAAGGGCCGCGAAAAGGCGCGCACCAACCTGGCCAACGCCGAATATGACCTGGCCAAGGCCAAGTGCGGCGCCAGGAGCGGCGCCGACAAGGACGATTGCATGAACAACGCCAAGTCGGTGCACACCGCCGCACTGGCGGATGCCAAGGCCGGCGGCACCGCCACCGGCGCCAGCGCGGCCGGCGCCACCGGCTCCGGCAGCGACAGCCGCGAGCAGGCCAGGTCCGCCGCCGCATCCGACAAATGCGCCCAGGTGGGCGGCGACAGCAAGACCGGCTGCCTGGTGCAGACCAGGCCCTCGGCCGTGAAGGAAAACGCGGGCGAGATCGCCAACCGCAGCGAGAACGCCGCCGACCGCGCCGGCGACAAGGCTGCCGCCGCCACCTCGGCCGCCGCCGTGAAGACGAAGGAAGTCGCCTCGACGGTTGCCGAGAAGACCAGGGAAGTTGCCCACTCCGCCGCCGAGAAGACCAAGGAGGTCGCTTCGACCGTTGCCCAGAAGACCGAGAACGCTGTCGACCGCGCCGGCGACAAGACCCGCGACAGCGCCGCCGTTACCGCGCAGAAGAGCGACAACGCCATGGACAAGGCCGGCGACAAGACCCGCGACGCCGCCTCCACGACCCGCGTTGCCGCCGCCGACACCGCCATCACCACCAAGGTGAAGGCCGGCCTGATCAAGGAGCCGGACCTGGAATCGCTGGGCATCCACGTCGAGACCGAGAAGGGCGTCGTGATGCTGAGCGGCTTCGTGAATTCGAAGGCCGAAGCCGACAAGGCGGTCAAGGTCGCCAAGGGTGTCGACGGCGTGGCCAGCGTGAAGAGCGCGATCAAGGTCAAGTAAGCGCTCACCCGGGTTTTCTGCCGTATGGCGGCCGGCTTTTTGTAGCCGGCCGTATATTTTGTTGGGATACCACAGGTTGCGATCGACCTCACGGAAATTGCCTGTAGGCTAAAGTCTGCAAGGTATAATCGCCGCCGTGAACAGAATCGAAGCCTTCGGATACATTGCGGCCCAGGCGGCGCGCGGTGACATATCCTTCCCCACCAGCGTCAACGCCGTGCTGCGCCTGCAGCAGGCGCTGAACGATCCCGATTGCCACCTCGAGGAAGCGATCCGCCTGGTGCTGGGCGAGCCTCAGCTGGCGGCGCGCACGGTGGCGCTGGCGAATTCCTCGACCTTCAACGCCGGCAAGCCGCCGGTCACCAATGTGCGTGCGGCCGTCACCCGGGTCGGCTACCGCAACCTGCAGATGCTGGTGGCCAGCCTGGCGGTGCGCCAGTTCGGCAGCCGCATCCAGGATCCCGGCCTGCGCGCCAAGGCCGAGCAGCTGTGGGAGCACACGGTGCAGGTGGCCGCGCTGGCCCAGGTGTTCGCGCGCCGCGTCACCTTCGTCAATCCGGATACCGCCATGTTCGCCGGCATCGTCCACGAGATCGGCGCTTTCTACCTGCTGTCGCGCGCCGATGAATTCCCCGGCCTGCTCGACGACGACGACGAGCGCTGGGGAGAATTGTGCGAAGACGTGGTCACGCGCGAAGTGGCGCGCCGCCTGTCGCTGCCGGAACCGGTGGCCGACGCCATCTTCGAGCTGCGCGGCTGCTGGCTGAACATGCCGCCGAGCTCGCTGCTCGACACCCTGTTGCTGGGCAACCTGTACGCCAGGGTGCCGTCGCCGCTGGGCGTGGAAGCGCCGCCGCTGCCCGACCACAGCGAAAGCGCGCTCGATTACCTGGTCGACGAAGCCACCCTGCGCACCATCATCGACGAAGCCGCCGAGCTCGGCGATTCGATGGGGCAGGCCGTGCTGGTCTGATCAGTCCCAGGCCAGTACGCCCGCCTGCCAGGCCTTGGTCCCCGCCACCATCTTCCTGCCGCGCAGGACCTTCAATACCGCCGCCACTTCCGGACGCCGCATCGCCGCGGCGGCGCCGGCCAGCGCGAAGCTGCGCCGGGCCGGGAGCGGCAGCGCCAGCAGGCGCACGCCTTCCGGTTCCGGAAACACGGCCAGCTTCGGCATGATCGAATAGCCCATCCCGCGCGCGACCATGGCGGCGATGCTGGTGTCGTTCGCCAGCCTGCGTCCGGGCCGGGCGTCGAGACCGGTGGCGCGGCAGCGTTCCAGGACTTCGTCCGCGCCCGCGCAGGCGAGCTGGATGAAGGACAGGCCGCCGAGCTGGTCCCAGGACAAGGGTTCCGATACCGGGTGCGCGGCGGGCAGCACCAGCACGTAGTCGTCGTGCAGATAGGGCAGAAAAGCGAGGCCGCGCGCCAGCGGCAGTTGGGCGATGGCGATGTCGGCGCGTCCTTCGCGCAGGGCGGTAAGCAAAGCTTCGCGGTCGGCGTGACTGTCGTCGATGTCGAGCGCGATGCCCGGATGGACGGCGGCCAGGGCCTCGGCCGCGTAGGGCAGCAGATGGGTGCCGAAGCTGCGGAAGCAGGCCACGCTCACCTGGCCGGACAGGGTCGGCGTTTCCATGGCGCTGGCGCGCAAGCCCTGTTCGAGCTGCAGCATCTGCCTGGCCTTCTCCAGTACCCGCAGGCCGGCGCCGGTGGGCGTCGAGCCGCCGTGGGCGCGGTCGAACAGGCGCAGCGCCAGTTCCTTTTCGAGTTCGGCGATCGCGTGGCTGATGCGCGACTGCGTGCACGCCAGCTCGGCGGCGGCCGCGCTGAAACTGCCGTGGTCGGCGACGGCGACGAACATCCGCAGTTGGCTGAGCTTGAGAGCCATCGAAATCCTTCATGGTTGGAGCGCCGATTATCCGGGATTTCGGTAGCGCATGCCGGGCGGTGGCGCGAGCATGCGGTTTTCACAAGGAGAGACCACATGCAATTGCCCGCCAACGCCGCCCTGATCGTGATCGACGTCCAGCAAGGCTTCCTCGATCCGCGCTGGGGCCGGCGCAACAATCCGGCTGCCGAGGAAAACATCGCCGCGCTGCTGGCCGCCTGGCGCGCCGCGCGCCGTCCGCTGATCCATGTGCGCCACGCCTCGCCGGGCCCGAACGGCGCCTTCCGCGCCGACACGCCCGGCTTCGCCTTCAAACCCCAGGCGCAGCCGCTGGATGGCGAGCCGGTCGTCACGAAGTCGGTCAATAGCGGCTTCATCGGCACCGACCTCGAACGGCGGCTGCGCGAGGGCGGCATCGATACCGTGGTGCTGTGCGGCCTCACCACCGACCACTGCGTGTCGACCACGGCGCGCATGGCCGGCAACCTGGGCTTCGACACCATCGTGGTCGAGGATGCCTGCGCCACCCACGAGCGCACCGGGCCGGACGGCCGCCGCTTCACGGCCGAGGAGATGCATGCCACGGCGCTGGCCAGCCTGAACGGGGAGTTCGCGCGGATCGTCTCGATGGCATCTATGCGAGATGCATAGGTCTAAGCCAGGCTTGCGGGATATGTGAAGTTTTCGCGAATTCGAGCAGCCGGACCCTGGCGAACCTGAGGCCGGGCCAGACCCTGATCTTCAACCTCGGCGGCTCGGCCGGGACCTTCAATAACGGCGGCGTCAGCTTCACGCCGCTCGACAACTACGATGTGCTGTTCAACTTCTACGAAGCCAGCAGCCTGAACGTGAAGGGCGTGATCGGCAGCGTGCTGGCGCCGTATGCGACGGTGAGCGAGAACTGGGGCCAGGTCAACGGCAACGTGATCGTCGATACCTGGGCCTCGACGGTGCAGGTCAACGCCAACCATTACTTTACGACGGTCGACGTGGCCGCCTTCACCATGGTCGGCAAGAATCCCGGCGCGACCCCTCCGCCGACGTGCCGGAACCGGGCAGCGTGGCACTGCTGCTGGCCGGCCTGGCGGCGGCCGCCCTGGTACGCCGCGGCCGCGTCAAGCCTGAATGGAAATCAGGCCAGGGCGCGCACCGCGCGGCGCCCGTGGGCGAGCATCGCGCACGCCAGCACCAGGCCGGAGCCGGCCAGGCCGGCCGCCACCCACTGCGGCGAGGCATATGAGAAGCCCAGGGTCAGCGGAATGCCGCCGAGGAAGGCGCCCAGGGCATTGCCGATATTGAAGCCGGACTGGCCCAGCGAGGAGCCCAGCATCTCGGCTTCGCGCGAGTGCTCGATCAGCAGCATCTGGATCGACGGCCCCAGCGCCAGCGCATTCGCACCGACCAGGAAGGCCAGCACCACCATTGCCGCCTGCGAGGAGGCCAGCACGGCGTTCAGCAGCAGCAGCACGATCATCGATGCCAGCAGGATCTGGATCGCACGCAGGGGATGCACGCGGTCGGCCAGTTTGCCGCCAAGGTGGACGCCCGCCGTCATGCCGACCCCGACCACGATCATGATCATGGGAATCACGTCTGCGTGGAAGCGGGTGACCTCGGTGAGCAGCGGCGCGATGTAGCTGAGCCAGGCGAACAGGCCGCCGGTGCCGATCGAGGTGATGCCCAGCGCCAGCCACAGTTTCGGGTTGCGGAAGATGCGCAGGTCCTGGGCCAGGCCGGCGCGCCGGCTGCCCTCGAAGTAGGGGATGATCTTGTGCGTCATGAAGGCGGTGGCCAGGCCGATCAGGGCGACGATCAGGAACACGATGCGCCAGCTCATGTGGTGGCCCAGCCAGGTGCCGGCCGGCACGCCGACCACGTTGGCGATCGTCAGGCCGGAAAACATGCTGGCCAGCGCCGCCGCTTCCTTGCCCTTGTCCGCCAGGCGCGTGGCGACCACGGCGCCGACGCCGAAGAAGGCGCCGTGCGGCAGGCCCGCCAGGAAGCGGAACAGCATCATGGTGTGGAAGTTGGGCGCGAAGGCCGACAGCGCATTGAAGGCCGCGAACATCAGCATGAACCAGACCAGCACGCCGCGCGGCGGACGATGGCCGAGCATGCTGACCAGGGTCGGGGCACCGACCACGACGCCGACGGCATAGGCCGAAATCAGGTAACCCGCTTGGGGAATGGAAATATTCAGGCCGGTGGCGACGTCGGGCAGGATGCCCATCATGACGAATTCCGTCATGCCGATGCCGAAACCGCCGAGGGCCAGTGGGGCCAGGCTCTTCTTGATCACGTGTTTTCGCTTTGTAATGACAGCCCGCCACGCAAGGCAAGCGGCAGGCGGGACGGTGAGGAACCGGCCATTATCGCGCTACACAGTGGGGGAGTCCGCTTTCGAGTGGTGATGACCGGTATAGCCGGGCATGATAGCGATATCAATCGATGTCTGCCGGGCTCGACTGTTTTTCGTCAGGATCCGTCCTTTGCTTCATCGATCCAGGCGACGCGTCCGCTGCCCGCTTCGTTCAGGCGGACGATCAGCGGCTCGGCCTTGTCCACCGGCATCCGGAACGCGAATCCGACCTGGTCCGCATGCTCGACCTGCTCGAGGGTCGCCCCGGCCAGCTCCAGCTCGCGCCGCACCAGTCCCTCGAGCGGGTAGGGGACGGCGCAGCGCAGCAGGCGCTGGCGGATGATGGCGATCTTGTCCGCCTTCAGCAGCGCCTGGGCCACGCTGTCGGTATAGGCGCGCACCAGGCCGCCGGCGCCCAGCTTGACGCCGCCGAAGTAGCGCACCACGGTGGCCAGCACACCTTCGAGGTCCTGGTGGCGCAGCACGTCCAGCATGGGACGTCCGGCGGTGCCGCTCGGCTCGCCGTCGTCGACCGCGGCCGACTGCCCGCCGGCCAGCAGCGCCCAGCACACGTGGGCGGCGCCGGGGTGTTGCGCGCGCAGGCCGGCCACCACTTTTTGCGCACCGGCGCGGTCCGGCATCGGCTGGACGCAGGCGATGAAGCGGCTCTTCTTGATGATGAGCTCGTGGTGGACGGGGATGTGGATGGTCTGGGGCATGGTGAAAACAAAAAAGCCAGCTCGAAAGCTGGCTGATTTTTCATCCTGCAGGCCCTTGCGTCAAGGAATTTCTTGACCGGCAAGGGCGAGCGGATCAATAGGTCAGCGTTGCGCTGCAGTTCGGTGAAGACCAGGCGGCGCCGAAGAAGCCGGCATTTGCCACCGTGCCGCCGACGCAGGATTTGCCGGCCCCGGTCCATGGATCACCCGAATCGAAGCGGACCTGGGATTCCCAGTCGAAGGTCGGACCGCCGCCGATGAATTGCTGGCCGCGCCCGGTGCCGTTCATCCAGATCCTGGGTTTCTCCTGCAGCGGGTTGGCCGGATTCGGCACCATCAGGACCGCCACGAAGCTGGAGCAGTTTCTCCGGTTCACGCCCGGGCCGGAGGAGGTATAGGGTACACCGGTCGTTGTCGCCGCAGCATAGAACACCGCCCCCGCCGGCACCGTCGCGCTGTAGATCGGCGAACCGCGTTCGCCGGTGCCACAGGTCGCACTATTGCCGAAAATCTGGAAGGAGGTCTTGTTCACCACCGTCAGCATGGTGAACTGAATAGTGGCCGGTAGCCCGGTCCAGTTCTGTTGCAGATCCGGCACCAGCAAGGTGGCCGACACCAGGTTCGTGCTGGGGTTGACCGTGATCGAGACCGGCGAAGACGAGCTGGTCAGATAATTGCTGTCGCCTCCGTAGTCGGCCGTGGCCACCACGATGCCTGGCTTCGTCAGGACGGCGTTGCAGTTGCCCGTGCCCGAGGCACTCAGCGTCGCAGAGCACAGCAGCTCGCCGGTTGCCGCCCGGATGTCCACGGTCCCGCCGGGGAGCTTCTGCAGCAGGTCCGGTAAGGGCGAGAGGGTCACGTTGAAGCCTACCGAGCTGTTGGCCGTCACGGTCGTGGGTGACGCCAACAGGGTCACGAACGAACGCGACTTGTCGATGACGACCGGGGCGCCGCCGGTCGAGCTTTCGTAGACCGTATCGCCTGCGTAGCTGACATCGAGCCGGACCGCGGCTCCCGCCTGGTCGGGAGTCAGGCTGCAGTGGCCACTGCCGTTCGCCTGCAGCATGGCCTTGCAGGATTGGCTGCCCGCGCGGACCGTGACTTCCCCGCCCGGCACCTTGCCCGGGACCGTATGACCCGGCTGCGGCTGCACAGTGAAGCTGACATCGATCGGCTCGCCGAACAGCGCCGGCGTGCTGGTCGCCTTGGTGGCGACGATCTGGACGGTGGTAGGCGAGCGGCAGGTGCCGAGCAAAGGTTTGCTGAACACGGACTGTTCGAATTCCTTGACATCGCTGGTCAGGCTGGTCCCGATGGTCTTGAAGTAGAAATTGGCTTCGGCATGGGCAAAGCCCTCGATGTTCAGGCAGAACGGCGGGGTGCCGCCGATGGTCGCGGTGGCGGTGAGTTCGAAGCGCGGCCCGAGCTTGAGATCGACGCCGGCCAGGGCCACCTTGTTCAGGGCCGACAGCGCCGGCCGCAGGTTGAGGTAGACGCCGGTATCGATCTTGCGTTCGACGCTGGCCAGGCCCGACACCGTGGGAACGCTCACGTTCACGCTGCCGGTCGGGACGAACGCGGCAGTCGACGCGCCATTGGCATAGCTGGCGGTGGCGGTGCCGCTGAAGCTGCCGGTAATGGTGCCGGTGGCCTCGAATTTGGTATCCGACGATACCGCCAGGCCGGTGGGGATGAAGATGCCCGCTACGTTGAAGCCGACCGCATTGAGAAGTGCATCATACAGGCTCAGCCTGATCGGGATGAAATAGGATTTACCCTTGATGAAGAACTTGAAGACGTTCCCGCCCGATTGCATGGTCAGGTTGATGGTGTCGTTGACGTTCAGCGTGGCGGTCAGGGTGGCCGATTGCAGGCCGCCCAGAGCCTTGTCGTAGAGATAATCGGCGTCCACCGACAGGGAGCCGGTCAGGGTCGAGCTGCCTTTCAGCGGCCCCACGCTGATCGGAACGGTGTCCGTCACCGTGGCCGTTGCCGCCGCCTGCTGGGTGGCCAGGCTGGTACGGCCCGCCGTCAGCGCGGAAACTGCGGATTCGGCGACCACTTCTGCGTCGCTGACCACGTATTTCCCGCGGATTTCGACGCGGGAGAAAATTTCTTCGATGGACGGCGCGCCGACCGTCACCACCGTGCCGCCGGCCCCGGCGCTGGAGGCGAGGGATTTGTACGCGGTGCCGTTGACGATGAAGACCGTGCCGGGCACCAACGCGAGATCGCGGCTGAAGGTCAGCGTCGTATCGGTGCTGGCCGTGATCGCTCCAGCTTCCGCCTCGCTGAGGAGGCGCACGCCCGGCAGCAGCGTGGCTTCCGCCTTCTGGGTGCCGGTGGGCGGCTCCTCGGGGCCGGTGGAGGTGACGTTGAAGATCACGTTCTCCGGCTTGAAGGGATAACTGCGGTCCTGGCGGATCACGACCATTTCCAGCGGCTTGACCGTGGCGTTGGCGGGAACCGAGCCGACATCGATCGTTCCCTTGACGATAGTGCCGCCTTGCCCTACCGAGACCATGGTGACGCGCACGCCGCCTTGCGCCGGGCCGCTGTTCTTGACGGTAAGCCTGAAGGCGTAGTCGTAGGTGGTGCGTCCGACGCGCGTCTCGGAGATCTTCTCGAGACCGGTGACGGACAGCGGCGCAGCCACCAGTGCCTTTACCGACGCCAGTGTGCGGGTCTGCGTGGTGGCTTGCTCAGTCGTCTCGCCTCCGCATGACACAAGCAGAGCCGACAGCAGCCCCAAGCCCAGCAGCCGCATGGACTTCCAGAATGCTTTCATGATTCTTCCTTTGTGAGTAAAGAACGCGAAAGCAGCCGGGACTGCCCGCGTCAGCTGGTATCAGTGTTCAAGGTGATCGGTGCGGACATGCACTCTCAATCAAAGCGGCTGCGCGAGCGCAGCAACAGCAACAGCGGCACCCCCATCAGCCAGGCGGTGGCGGGTTCGGGCAGGTCGGTCCCTCCCTCCAGCAGGGTGCTTCCCGAAGAAATGGTGGCAAAGGTGACCGGATCGACGATATCGAAGTTTTGCGCCCCGGGCCGTCCGTTGCCGAGGAAATCGAAGGAGACGCCGAAGCCTCCCAGGCTGGACCCTGGCGCGAGGCCGGACGCCAGCGCGAGCGCATCGAAGAAGCCGTCCGCAGGCAGCCCCTGATCCGGTTCGATCACCAGCGCATCCCATCCAGGCGGCGCCGAAACCAGCTGCAGGTTGGCGTACAGGGCAGGATCGAAGAAGACGGTGAACTCCTCGATCACCGGGTCGGACGCCGCCGCCGACACCGTGTACTGATAGGTCCAGCGGTTCCCGGCTTCGGGTGTGAGCTCGTAGGTGATGACGGCTGCCGAGGCGCGCCCAAGTGCAAACAGGGAAGCAAGAAGAAGCAGGGCAGCGGCGATCGCGCGGATCGGGCGGCCGGGACCCAGCAGTCTGCGGATATAAGTGGATGACAACGAGAAACGAACTCCAGGGACCTGCAGTGGCGTTGCGAACATAACGGATCCTCTCGGGTTGGGTGGCAAGTCCTCGCCACATGCAATAAACGAGCCAAAAGAAAAATGAAAGTAAATACAGTCACTTATGGAGAACGAACTGCCGAGCTCGTAAAAGCTGTAAAGCGTATCGACAAACAGTCGATAACAAATTTGCTTTTTGGTCAAAGTGATGGCTGCAAGGTAATTAAGCTGGAAACAGCTTTACCGGACCAGAGAGAAGGGGATTTGGAATGCAAAAAGCCCACGAACCGAAATTCGTGGGCTTCCTGTTTGTTCGTGGTAGGCCGTGCTGGGCTCGAACCAGCGACCAACGGATTAAAAGTCCGCTGCTCTACCAACTGAGCTAACGACCCGACGGCCCGCATTATAGCGGCTCGGCAGCGTCAGGCCAAGACCTTTCGTGTGGGAAAGTTATTCTGTTCTCTCAGCGGCCACGGAAAAATGCCGTCTGCAGGAAGCGCAGGCCGCTCAGGACTTGGCCGACGCGCTCGTCCGAGAGGCGGCCGATGCGCTCGCCCAGGCGCGATTTGTAGATGGACGAGATCTGCGAGGCAATCACGACGCTCCGCTTTTCCAGCCCGCCTTCGCCCTGGTCCAGCAGCACATTGCCAGGCTCTGTCGCACGGCGGATGTTCGAGCTGAGCGCGCAGACGACCACGGTGCCGATCCGTGAATGGTTGAACAGGTCATCCTGCACCACGAGGTGCGGATGGGGAAAGCCGGGAAGCGAACCCTTGCTGGGGTCGGCTGCAACCCAGTAAATCTCGCCGCGGTAGATGGTCTTGCCCGGGTCGCCTTCCAGTGCTGCCGCTTCGCGGTCCATGCATATCCTTTCTCGGGTTCATCTGTGATAGGAAAAATGAATCACAGAGCAGTAAATCATGTATTGGACAACTTACAGCCATCGCGTCACCCTAGTATTCTATTCATTCGCGTTCCAGGAGACATCCATGCCGACCTACCGTTCCCGTACCACCACCCAGGGCCGCAACATGGCCGGCGCCCGTGCCCTGTGGCGCGCTACCGGCATGAAGGATGGCGACTTCGAGAAACCGATCATTGCCGTGGTCAACTCCTTCACCCAGTTCGTGCCCGGCCACGTGCACCTGAAGGACCTCGGCCAGATGGTCGCCCGCGAGATCGAGGCGGCCGGCGGCGTGGCGAAGGAATTCAACACCATCGCCGTCGACGACGGCATCGCCATGGGCCACGGCGGCATGCTGTACTCGCTGCCCTCGCGCGACCTGATCGCCGACTCGGTCGAGTACATGGTCAACGCCCACTGCGCCGACGCCATGGTCTGCATCTCGAACTGCGACAAGATCACGCCGGGCATGCTGATGGCCGCGATGCGCCTGAACATCCCGGTGGTATTCGTCTCGGGCGGCCCGATGGAAGCCGGCAAGGTCATCAAGACCGTCGACAACGGCCAGAAGATCATCAAGCTGGACCTGATCGATGCCATGATCAAGGCCGGCGACCCGACCCAGTCGGATGCCGACGTGCTGGAAGCCGAGCGCTCGGCCTGCCCGACCTGCGGTTCCTGCTCCGGCATGTTCACGGCCAACTCGATGAATTGCCTGGCCGAGGCCCTGGGCCTGGCGCTGCCGGGCAACGGCACCATCGTCGCCACCCACGCCGACCGCAAGGAACTGTTCCTGCGCGCGGGCCGCTTGATCGTTGAACTGGCCAAGCGCCATTATGAAGGCGACGATTACTCGATCCTGCCGCGCTCGATCGCCAGCAAGGCCGCCTTCGAGAACGCGATGACCCTGGACGTGGCGATGGGCGGCTCGACCAATACCGTGCTGCACCTGCTGGCCGCGGCCCACGAGGCCCAGGTCGAATTCACGATGGCCGACATCGACCGCATCTCGCGCAAGGTGCCCTGCCTGTGCAAGGTGGCGCCGATGACCGACAAGTACCACATCGAGGACGTGCACCGCGCCGGCGGCATCTATTCCATCCTCGGCGAACTCGGACGCGCCGGCCTGCTCGACACCTCGGTCTCCACGGTGCACAGCCCGACCCAGGGCGCGGCGATCGAGAAATACGACATCCGCCGCAGCGACGACCCCGCCGTGCATCAACTGTTCCGCGCGGCCCCGGGCGGCGTGCCGACCCAGGTCGCGTTCTCCCAGGCCGAGCGCTTCGAGGACAACGACATCGACCGCGCCAACGGCTGCATCCGCGATCTCGCGCATGCGTATTCGAAGGATGGCGGCCTGGCGGTCCTGTACGGGAACATCGCGGAGAAGGGCTGCATCGTGAAGACGGCCGGCGTCGACGAGAGCATCCTGAAATTCTCCGGCAGGGCGCGGGTGTTCCACAGCCAGGACGCCGCGGTCGAAGCCATCCTCGGCGACCAGGTGGTGGCCGGCGACGTCGTCATCATCACCTACGAAGGCCCGAAGGGCGGCCCGGGCATGCAGGAGATGCTGTACCCGACTTCGTACATCAAGTCCAAGGGCCTCGGCAAATCCTGCGCGCTGTTTACCGACGGCCGCTTCTCGGGCGGCTCGTCCGGCCTGGTGATCGGCCACGCTTCGCCGGAAGCGGCGGAAGGCGGTGCGATCGGCCTGGTGGAAGAGGGCGACACGATCGACATCGACATCCCGAATCGCACCATCGACCTGCGCGTGTCGACCGAAGAGCTGGCGCATCGCCGCGCAAGGATGGAAGACCGCGGGCTTGACGCCTGGCGGCCGGTCGGCCGCGAGCGCGCGGTATCGCAGGCGCTGCAGGCGTATGCGGCGCTGACGACGTCCGCGGACCGCGGCGCGGTGCGCGATCTGTCGCAGTTGAAGCGCTGATTCCGCTTCAAACGATCAGTCGAGGAAGCCGCGTCCCGGCAGCGGGCCCGTCGAGAACATTCGAGGCGGATGCCCGCCGGGCGCGCGGTAGTATTCGACCACGAGCCTCCGGGTGCCGTCGTCGTTTTGGGTAGGCTGGAACTGGATCGAGACGTCGCCGTCCGGGGAGGCGAAGTGATCCGGCCCGACCAGCAGCAGCTGCTTTTCCTGACCGGCGCCGATGCGGACGTAGAGCGTGTCGTCGAGGCCGAAGAGGTGGGCACGGTAGCCGTCGCTGAGGCCGTAGAGGCCTTCGGCGCCGGCGGCTTCCTGGGCGGTGGGCCGCCGGGGATAATCGGACGTCGCGCAGCCTGCACCGCACAGGAGGAAGGCAAGGGCAGGAAGTGAGGCGCGAAGGTAAGCTCGCATGATTCCCCCAAGGTGAAAACTCTGGCGTAAATCAAAACGGCCCGTTATAATGCGTGCCTTCTTCGGGTCGTTAGCTCAGTTGGTAGAGCAGCGGACTTTTAATCCGTTGGTCGCTGGTTCGAGCCCAGCACGGCCTACCAAGATTCAGGAAAAAACGCCAGCCTTCGGGTTGGCGTTTTTTTTCGGGCGCTTGCGCCGACATCAGCGTTGCGCAAGCGTGGCCGTGATCACATACCTGACCGCCAGACGCTGGTCCGGCACATAGGTCATCACCATCTCGTCGCGGTTCTCGCCGCGATTGAAATCCATCGTCACATTGCCGTCGCGTGAAACGAATTTGTCCGCCGAAACCGGGATCATTCGGATCGGACGCTGGCGGTCGATTTCCGCAACGATGCCGGTGGCTGCTTCGCCTACTTTCAGGCGCCAGCCGTTGGACATCGCGTAAAGGCCGGTAACCGCCTCGGTTTCATCATCGCTGAGACGGAATGGCGCCGTCACCTGCACCGTGGCGATCGATGCGGAAGTGTCGGGTGGTGGGTAATTGCTGGACTGGGCACCAACATTCGATGCCAGCAGCAGGGTGGCAGGAACTGCCAACAATAAGAGGCGCATGATCGCTCCTTCACAAAACTTCGGGTTGACCGCGATACTGGTCTGACCAGGAGCGGTAAACTCAGTGTAGGACGATGCCCACCAGCCTCAAGCGATTTGAGAGGGCCATCACGAAACGGTCGCTATCCAGCAAAACCCAGATCAATAAGAAATGACCCAGAATTCGCGGGTTTCGCTGGATTCTGTATCGTGATTCAGGCTTCGAGCCAGGCGTCGGTGGAAGCGTTCACGCAAAAAGGACTTAGCAAAATACCGACGAGCCGCTATAATGCCGGGCTTCGGGTCGTTAGCTCAGTTGGTAGAGCAGCGGACTTTTAATCCGTTGGTCGCTGGTTCGAGCCCAGCACGGCCTACCACGAATACGCAGTAAGACAAGACGCCAGCCTTCGGGTTGGCGTTTTCGTTTGCGAAGCCGTGCCTGGCTGATTTCAGTATCAAGAACCGCCCGCCAGGTGCCCGCCTTCGCCTTCCCAGTTGGCGACTTCGTAGGGCAGCTCCTGGCCGGGGGGGCGGTAGGTGCCGGTCCTGGTCACGGCCCGGTCGATTTCCTGGGTCGTCAGCAGTACCGTGGTCTTGCAACTGGTGACCCCGGCGGCGTTCACCCTGAGGGCCAGGGCCGCGGCGCTCGTGTTGTCGGGCAGTTCGCCGATGATGATGACATCCCTGTCGCCGAACACGTAATAGAAGGCTTCGACCTTGCCGCCGAGCGAGGCGAACAATTCGTCGACGGCCTGGCGCCGCCGCGTGCCGCCTTCCTTCATCAGGCCATTGATGCCTTTGCTGAGATAGTTCGCTTCCACCAGATACTTAGCCATGTCGGTCTCCATCCGGATGTGCAGCTACTCCACCATTTCCCGCGCGCGGCCGTACGCCATCCGCCACATGGGGCATATGTACGACGCTAACAATTCGTGACAGATATCGCAATAGCAAACTGATATCCTTTTCCGGTCCAGGCGAAAAGACAGGAGAAGGCATGAACGCATTACACTTTGTATTGGCCGCGGCGGTCCTGGCCGGCGGCAGCGCCAAGGCGCAACTGGCGGAGCCGGCATCCCGGGCCCGGCTGCAGGTCCAGCCTTCGCCAGCAGCCACGGCATTCGCCAGGCTCCCTGCGCCCTTCGAACCGGCCTATCTGGTCAACGAGGGGGAGCATCCCTTTACCGGGCTGTTCGACGGCTGGCGCAGCGACCCACGCCTCGTTGCCGGCATCAACCTGAACCGCTATCTCGCGCTCGAGATGGGCTACCGCGAACGCCAGGACCGCGGCTTTCATGCGGTCGACCCGCGCGATCCCCTGGATACGACCGGCGCCCTTGGCACCAAAGGTTTCCACACCTATTTCTCGGTGAAGGCGACGGCGCCGATCACCGATAAATTGTCGACCTACGGTAACCTGGGCATTGCCTACAGCGAGCGTCGCGGGGCCGATGCGCTGGGCAAGAACGAGCCGAACGCCGACATCGGCCCCTATGCCAGGCTCGGCGCGCAGTACAAGCTGAATGACAAAGCCTCGGTGACCGTGGAGAGCCAGAACTTCGGCAATGCGTCCCAGAAATGGGGCAAGGACACCAATGCCAGCGGCGTGAACGCCAAGCTGAAACTCGGCTTTTGAAGCGCTGACGAGATGTGCAGTGTTACGACAGTGCGGAAGTGACCTTCAACACCTCTTCCGCCGTCGTCACCCCTTCCACCACCTTGTAGGCACCGGCAATGCGCAGCGGCTTCATGCCGTCCGCGACGCTCTGCTGGCGCAGCGCCGCCAGGTTCGTGACTTCCTGGATCAGGTGGGTGAACTTCTCCGTCACCGTCGCCAGTTCGTAGATGCCGGTGCGGCCGCGGAAGCCGGTCTGGCGGCATTCCGGGCAGCCGACCGGGCGGTAGACCGTGGCCGGCTTCGGGATTTCCAGGGCCCCGATTATGCTGTTCCAGACTTCGTCGCTCAGTTCGCCGTCCGGGCTCTTGCAGTGCGCGCACAGGGTGCGCACCAGGCGCTGGGCCATGATGCCGCTCAGCGTCGAGCCCAGCAGGTACCAGGGCACGCCCAGTTCCAGCAAGCGCATCACGCTCGAGGGCGCGTCGTTGGTGTGCAGGGTCGACAGCACCAGGTGGCCGGTCAGGGCGGCCTGGATCGCCATCTCGGCCGTCTCCAGGTCGCGGATCTCGCCGATCATGATGATGTCCG
>Ga0308170_10001924_pt1 | contig 18506 bp, 14 predicted proteins | sample PhyBR2_2_FD_202136 | JGI IMG/M metagenome (GOLD analysis project Ga0308170, IMG submission 202136) | Phyllosphere microbial communities from UC Gill Tract Community Farm, Albany, California, United States - DLSLSB.R2 | ecosystem: Host-associated > Plants > Phyllosphere > Unclassified | place... | reverse complement strand
CTTGCCGTTGACGATGTGGTTCGGCAGGTTGATCGAGCCCAGGTTGCAGACCGCGATCTCGTCCTTGTTGGTGTTCAGGGTGATCTCGGTGCACAGGTTCGAGCTGTGAACCACGCCCACGTGCTGCTGCGGCGAACGCAGGTTGCACGGGTCTTTGAAGGTCAGCCATGGGTGGCCGGTTTCAAACAGCATGGACAGCATTTTGCGCCACAGGTCTTTGGCCTGAATGGTCTTGAACAGCTTGACCTTGCCCGGGTACTCGGTCAGCGCTTCGTAGTACTCGTAGCGCTCTTCGAAGGCTTTACCGGTCAGGTCGTGCAGATCAGGCACTTCGGATGGCGAGAACAGGGTCCATTTGCCGTCGTCGAAGACACGCTTCATGAACAGGTCAGGGATCCAGTTGGCAGTGTTCATGTCGTGGGTACGACGACGATCATCACCGGTGTTCTTGCGCAGCTCGATGAACTCTTCGATGTCCATGTGCCAGGTTTCCAGGTACGCACAGACAGCGCCTTTGCGCTTGCCGCCCTGGTTCACGGCGACGGCCGTGTCGTTGACCACTTTCAGGAACGGCACCACGCCCTGGGATTTGCCGTTGGTGCCCTTGATGTAAGAGCCCAGCGCGCGAACCGGCGTCCAGTCGTTACCCAGACCGCCTGCGAATTTGGACAGCATGGCGTTGTCGTGGATCGCGTGGTAGATGCCCGACAGGTCATCCGGCACGGTGGTCAGGTAGCAGCTTGACAGCTGTGGACGCAGGGTGCCGGCGTTGAACAGTGTCGGGGTCGAGGCCATGTAGTCGAAGGACGACAACAGGTTGTAGAACTCGATGGCGCGGTCTTCGCGGGCTTTCTCTTCGATCGCCAGGCCCATGGCCACGCGCATGAAGAAGATCTGCGGCAGTTCGAAACGGATACCGTCCTTGTGGATGAAGTAACGGTCGTACAGGGTCTGCAGGCCCAGGTAGGTGAACTGCTGGTCGCGCTCGTGGTTGATCGCCTTGCCCAGTTTTTCCAGGTCGAATTCAGCCAGAACCGGGTTCAGCAGTTCGAACTGGATGCCTTTTTCGACGTAAGCCGGCAGGGCCTTGGCGTACAGGTCGACCATTTCGTGGTGCGTGGCGCTTTCGGCCACACCCAGGAAACCCAGGCCTTCGGCACGCAGGGTGTCCATCAGCAGTCGAGCGGTGACGAACGAGTAGTTCGGCTCGCGCTCGACGAGGGTACGCGCGGTCATCACCAGTGCGGTGTTGACGTCGGTCAGCGCAACGCCGTCGTAGAGGTTTTTCAGGGTTTCGTTCTGGATCAGGTTGGCGTCAACCTCGGCCAGGCCTTCGCACGCTTCGGTGACGATGGTGTTCAGACGACCCATGTCCAGCGGCGCGAGGCTGCCGTCTTTGGCGGTGATGCGGATCGACGGGTGCGCCTGCACTGGGGCTTCGCCAGCGGTGCGACCGGCACGCTCCTTGGAGCGCTCGTTGCGGTAGATCACGTAGTCGCGGGCAACTTTTTGCTCGCCGGCGCGCATCAGCGCCAGTTCAACCTGATCCTGGATTTCTTCGATGTGGATGGTGCCGCCCGACGGCATGCGGCGCTTGAAGGTCGCGGTGACCTGTTCGGTCAGGCGCGCGACGGTGTCGTGGATGCGCGACGAAGCGGCAGCGGTGCCGCCTTCAACTGCGAGAAAGGCCTTGGTGATGGCGACGGTGATCTTGTCATCGGTGTACGCAACGACGGTGCCGTTACGCTTGATCACGCGCAGCTGACCCGGAGCGGTAGCGGACAGGTCCTGCTGGGTAGCCCCTGTCTGCGGCGCAGTGGCCTGCGGATTCTCGCGAGTTGTGTCGGTTTGCATGGGTGTCTCCACGTTCTCTATGTTTGTTTGGGCGCAAGGTTCGCGCCCACCGTTTCGTCTTGCGGCAGTGAACTGACAAACGTCAGGCCATGACTTCAAGACGAATGGGAAGGCGGATTACCCTCCCTGGCGTTGAAGTCGAAAAGGGCGCCGGATTTGAGCCCGTCACCCGAAAAAGCTGTTGCAGAATGCGCCGGTTATGTTGCATCTCATGCGCCGCTACGCGCAGCTCCCCAGGCGGGGTGTCTGCCATTCGCGTGAGCGCGGTCCAGCGATGAAATCGGAGGTTATACGGCCCTTCTTGCACACGTCCTACAGGAGAAAAAAACCTTGAAATCCTGATACGACTTGTGTTTGGAATTTGCATGAAAACCCCACATGTAGGGTCTCCGTCGTCGAAGGGCTACAAGATATGCGTTTCGGACACTTACTGCAACGCATGACCTGTGGATAAAGCTGTGTGTAATTTGTGTGTGAAACGGGGAAATTGCGTGTAGGCCGCATGGCGTCTGGGATGGGCCACCGGTCGCTGTTTTTTCAGCGCCGCCCAGCGTGTCGAAAAACGGTTGGCCGGTCTTTTACGGGCGCGAACGCTATCACAAAAAACCGCTTTGGCAAGTGCGGTCCTACAATGGATTTGCGCGGTCCCACACCTCAAGTCAATACCCCGGACCCGTAGGAGCCGGCTTGCTGGCGAACGCGGTGTGTCAGCCGAAATCCATGGCGCAGACCCACCGCCATCGCGGGCAAGCGCGCTCCTACACCGGTTTTTGCGTTGGCCGACATCTCAAGGCAAGGCACCTACGTCGGTTTACGTTTGCCGATATATCAAGGCATGACACGGACCCGTAGGAGCCGGCTTGCTGGCGAACGCGGTGTGCCAGCCGAAATCCATGGCGCAGACACACCGCCTTCGCGGGCAAGCGCGCTCCTACACCGGTTTGCGTTGGCCGAAATCTCGAGGCAAGACACCTACATCGGTTGCGTCGGCCGATATATCAAGGCATGACACGGACCCGTAGGAGCCGGCTTGCTGGCGAAGGCGCTGTATCAGCCGAAATCCATGGCACAGGCCCACCGCCTTCGCGGGCAAGCGCGCTCCTACACCGGGTTTTGCGTTGGCCGAAATCTCGAGGCAAGACACCTACATCGGTTGCGTCGGCCGATATAGCAAGGCATGACACGGACCCGTAGGAGCTGGCTTGCTGGCGAACGCGGTGTGTCAGCCGAAATCCATGGCGCAGACACACCGCCTTCGCGGGCAAGCGCGCTCCTACACCGGTTTGCGTTGGCCGAAATCCCAAGGCAAGACACCTACATCGGTTGCGTCGGCCGATATATCAAGGCATGACACGGACCCGTAGGAGCCGGCTTGCTGGCGAACGCGTGATATCAGCCGAAATTCATGTCACAGACCCACCGCGTTCGCGGGCAAGCGCGCTCCTACACCTGGTTTTGCGTCGGCCGGTATCTCTGCGTCAGGCGCGGGATCGTTGGGTCATCTATAAAGGAACAGCGATGCGCAAGTGTTTGTAACCGCCAATGGCCGCGAAGGCGTTGTGTCGGCCGTCCGGTTTGCCCATCATCAACCGCATTTGCGAGTAAAGGCGCCATCCCCCCAACACGCCCACCCAGCCGGCCATTTCATAAGAACAACACCAGGAGCCTCACCGTGCCGCAACAACCTTGGCAGGTATTGATCGTCGAAGATGATCAACGCCTGGCCGAACTCACCCGCGATTACCTAGAAAATAACGGCCTGTGCGTGAGCATCGAAGGGGACGGCGCGCGGGCGGTGCAGCGCATTGTCGATGACCAGCCCGATCTGGTGATCCTTGACCTCATGCTGCCCGGCGAAGACGGCCTGAGCATCTGCCGCAGGGTGCGCAGCCGCTACGACGGGCCGATTTTGATGCTCACCGCACGCACCGACGACAGCGACCAGATCCAGGGCCTGGACATGGGCGCCGACGATTACGTCGGCAAACCGGTGCACCCGCGGGTTCTGCTGGCGCGCATTCATGCGCTGTTGCGGCGCAGCGAGGCGCCCGAAAGCCCCGTCCAGGACCGGCAACGGCTGGAGTTCGGCGCGCTGGTGGTGGACAACACCCTGCGCGACGCCTGGCTCAATCACCAGAGCATCGAGCTGACCAGTGCCGAGTTCGACCTTCTGTGGCTCCTTGCCGCCAACGCCGGGCGCATTCTCTCCCGCGAAGAAATCTTCACCGCCCTGCGCGGCGTGGGCTATGACGGCCAGGATCGCTCCATCGACATACGCATCTCAAAAATCCGCCCGCGCATCGGCGACGATCCCGATCATCCGCGGCTGATCAAAACCGTGCGCAACAAGGGTTACCTGTTCGTGCCCCACGCCGTCGCGCCAATGCCGCCCTCAAGCGCCACGGGCGAGCAATGAACTCCATTTTCCTGCGCATCTACGGCGGCATGCTCGGCGTTCTGGTGCTGGTGGCGCTGCTCGGCGTGCTGACGCTGCATCTGGTCAACACCGTTCGCGCCGAGCACTACCGCGAACAGTTGGCCCACGGCACGTTCACGCTGATGGCGGACAATCTGCGCAGCATGAACGCCATCGAGCGCACCCGCGCCCTGGCGGTGTGGGAACGTTTGCTGGGCATCCCCCTGACGCTGGAAAGCGCCGAGCAGGCGAAACTCGACGGCATCGCGCTGAGCCGCCTGAGTCGCGGGCAGGTCGTGGTCGAGCAGACCGGGCCTCATGCCGCGCGGGTGTTCCGGGAGGTTGAGCCGGCGCCCTCGGGCAATCCGCTGCTGCTGACCGGCGAGGTGCGGCAGATCAGCGAGCAACTGGCCCGCGCCACGATCTTTCTTTTATTGGATGAGCTGGTGCGGCTGCCGGTGGAGGAGCAACCGGCGCGTCTTGAAGCGTTGCACCAGAGCAAGGGCTTCGGCTTCGACATGCAACTGATTCGCCTGGAGCAGCTGGATGTCGATGATGATCAGCGTCGGCGAATCGATGAGGGCGACACGGTGATGGCGCTGGGCAAGGGCGGCGATTCGATCCGCGTCCTGTCGGGCGTCGGCGAAACGCCGTGGGTGCTGGAAATCGGGCCGCTGTATCAGATGAATCCCTATCCGCCGCAATTACTGATCCTGATCACGCTGGTTGGCCTATGCCTGATCGGCCTGGTGGTGTACCTGCTGGTGCGTCGGTTGGAACACCGTTTACGCGGCCTGGAGTCCGCCGCCACGCAGATCGCCCAGGGCAGTCTGGAAACCCGGGTGCCGGAGGCGGGCGCGGATTCGGTCGGGCGGCTGGCGTCGGCGTTCAACGGCATGGCCGAACACCTACAGCGCTCGCTGATGATCCAGCGCGAACTGGTGCGCGCGGTTTCTCACGAACTGCGCACGCCGGTGGCGCGGTTGCGTTTCGGCCTGGAAATGATCAACGACGCCACGACCCCGCAGGCGCGGCATAAGTACATGGTCGGGATGGACAACGATATTCAGGACCTCGACAAGCTGGTGGACGAGATGCTCACCTATGCGCGCCTTGAGCAGGGCGCGCCGACCCTGGATTTTCAGCGCATTGACCTGAATGCGCTGGTCGATCAGGTGATCACCGAACTGGCGCCGCTGCGGCCGCTTGTTCGCGTCAGGCGCGGGCAGTGTGTCGATGCGCTTCAACACAGCGCAGCGGATGACGGACACTGGGTTGAAGCCGAACCGCGCTATTTGCACCGGGCCGTGCAGAACCTGGTGAGCAACGCCATGCGCCATGCCGAGTCGCAGGTGTGCATCGGGTATCAGCTGAGCGAGGACCATTGCCGCATCGACGTCGAAGACGACGGCCCGGGCGTGCCGGAAAGTGCGTGGGAGCGTATTTTCACCCCATTCATGCGCCTGGATGACAGCCGCACGCGGGCGTCGGGCGGTCACGGTTTAGGCTTGTCGATTGTGCGGCGCATCATTCATTGGCACGCCGGACGCGCGCTGATCGGGCGCAGTCAGAGCCTCGGGGGTGCGTGTTTCAGCCTCGCCTGGCCGCGCCGGCAGGAACAGCCGTGATGTTCGAGGGCGCATTGGCCGGGTTTGGCCGCACGCGGGTGATCGATGGCGAGCGGCCGGTGTTGCCGTTGACTGAGCTGTTGCGCGACGAGGTCCTGGCGCGTTTGCTGCTGCAGGTCTACGGCGCGGAGTTGGTGAGGGATCAGTTGCCGGTGCTGGTTTCTCAATGGATGAAGTACTACGCCATGCAGCTGATTCCGCCCGTGGTGGTGGCGAGCCTTGTCCATGGCGTGCGCTGGCCGCTCGCGCTCGACCGGCTTGCCTTTGCCGTGGACGAACGCGGTGTGCTGGACGGGGTGCGTTTTGACGGGGCGGTCTGCGCGCTGGCCTCTGCGGATGAGCCGTTTGCGCCGCTGCTGGAAAACCTTCGGCAGTTGATTGAGCGTTTGAGCGCTTATGCCAACGTGCCTGCAGCGGTGCTGTGGTGCACCGCCGGGGACTACCTGGAAACCTGCCTGCGAGAGCTTGCCGCCGTCAGCGATGTTTGTCTTGCGCCGGGCCATGCCTTGTTAAAGGAAAAGCTGACGCCGAGCGGGTTGCGTAACCCACTGTTCAATGCCATCCGTTACACAGCGCGGGGGGATGGGCAAAGCCTCCGGCAACGGCGCTTCTGCTGCCTGAGTCATCGCGTGGCTTGGGTGGGCAGGTGTGAGCATTGTCCGTTGCAGATGTAGGCCAGCGGGCTGGGATGTGTTGGAACCGTGCAGCGTTTTGCCGGCGATGCAGCACTTGCAGGAGTGAGCTTGCTCGCGAAGAGTCAGCCTCATCCACCGAACTCCTCTCAGCCCGCAATTGCCACCAGACTGAGTAACTGCCCATCCTGCACACTGAACTGGGCGTCCAATTCCTTGCCGTGATGCCATTCAGGTGACAGGTCGATGTTCAGGCGCAGCCGAGCGCTGCCGTCGTCCGACCATGACAGCACCTCGGCGTCCTCGAAATAGAAGCGCTTGAGCACCAGAGGGTAGAGCGCCTTGAACAGGCTTTCCTTGAGGGAAAAGGTCAGGGTCACGACTTTGGCGGCGTCATGCTCGGGCCCATCATTCAGGCGCTGCATCTCTGCCGGAATCAGAATCTCCCCGGCCAGGCGCATGGCGCGTTCGTTGCTCATCAGTTGCTCCACGTCCAGACCCAGTCCACGCCAATGGGTATTGGACGCAACGATTGCCGCGGCCCATCCGGCGCTGTGTGTGATCGAGCCGGTGATGCCCTGAGGCCAGACCGGCGCGCGGTCCTCGCCAATCAACGGCACGTGCAAGCGGCCATCCAGACGACACATGGCTTCGCGGGCGCACAGACGTCCGGCCAGAAACTCGGCCTGGCGCTTGGCGACCGAGCGTTGAATCGAGGCGGGCGGGTCGATCAGGCAACGCCGAAAGTCGCCATCGCCAAGGGAATGCGGATCGAAACGAGCGCTGACCAGCACCACCTCCGCCAGCCCATGGGGCAACGGCCAGTGAGCGGTCAGGGCAGGGCAGCATTCGAGGAGTTTTGTGGGCTGGGTCATGCCCGGCATTCTGCCGGAACCACGACGCCGTGCGCAAAATCGGTTTGCCGGCAGGTCCCAGAATCTGCAGGCGTCAGGCGACGGTATCGAAAATCGCCCTACGCCGCGGTTCATCGCCATACAAAGATCAATTGCATGAGCGCGCTTGCCCGCGAACGCGGAGTGTCAGCCGACGTCAATGCCACAAACCCACCGCCATCGCGGCCAGGCCCGTGACGAGCGTTGCAGTGCGCCACGGTTTATCGGCATGCGAAGATCAAATTGTAGGAGCGCGCTTGCCCGCGAACGCGGTGTGTCAGCCGACATCAATGCCACAGACCCACCGTAATCGCGGGCAAGCGCGCTCCTACACCGGTGTGCGGCGGCCGACATATCAAGGCAAGACACCGGTTTTCCGGCGGATGCCATATCAAAGCCGTACACAAAACCCGTAGGAGCCGGCTTGCTGGCGAACGCAGCGTGTCAGGCGACATCAATCCCACAGACCCACCCCAATCTCAGGCAAGCGCGCCCCTACAGCCGCAACGCTTCTTCAGCCCGGGTTGAATGCGGTTCAGGAGGGGTTCAGCGCTCGCTGGGTATGCTTCACCCGTACCTGACAAGGCGCGTGGCGCCGGAGGACCTGCTCATGCTGACGTTCAACAAGCTCTTTCTGGCGCTAGCGTTTCTTGGCAGCAGCGCTGCGGCGCAAGCAGCTGATGGCAACGCAGACGTTTCCCGCACCGATTACGGCAAGAACACCGAACGCTCCGACCGCATCAACGGCCTTCGTCGCAGCCTTGCGACCAGTGCCCAGGTCGGGAGCTGGAGCCAGGCGTTCAGCCAGCAGCCTGCGGACAATGCCTACGTCGCGGGTTACGGAAGCTTTACGGCCCAGGTCAACGGCGTCCGACTGCAACCGGCCAGCCTTAGCGCCTACACTGTGCAAACACCCCAGACGAGTACGACCAGACTGTCGAGCGCCCACGCCAACACGTCGCTCCGCACTCTTCAACAGTCACCCTCGCTGAGTTTGAGCGAAAGCCCGCACACCTATTTACCCATTCACCACATTTTGTAAGCCGCCAGCCTGTTTTTCGCAGCGTCTGGATTGCACAATCGCTGCCGGGCTCGTCACTATGACCGCACTCGGCAGCGTCTTTGACTCGTAAACAAACGATTCGTGAAACAGCCGATTCGTCAGACATACAGATTCGCGAAACGAGAGGTATGCCTTTGCCTGGGAGAGCGTCATGAAATTGCTGGTCGTCGAAGATGAAGCCCTGCTGCGTCATCACCTGCAGACCCGCCTGACCGAAAGCGGTCATGTGGTCGAGGCGGTGGGTAACGCCGAGGAAGCGCTGTATCAGGCGGGCCAGTTCAACCACGATCTGGCGGTCATCGACTTGGGCCTGCCCGGCGTGGGCGGTCTGGACTTGATCCGCCAGCTGCGCGTGCAGAACAAGGCGTTCCCTATCCTGATCCTGACCGCGCGCGGCAACTGGCAGGACAAAGTTGAAGGCCTCGCGGCCGGCGCCGATGACTACGTGGTCAAGCCGTTCCAGTTCGAAGAGCTCGAAGCGCGCCTCAATGCCCTGCTGCGACGTTCCAGCGGCTTTACGCACTCGACCATCGTCGCTGGCCCGCTGACCCTGGACCTCAACCGCAAGCAAGCCTCGCTGGATGAGCAACCGCTGGCGCTGACCGCCTACGAATACCGGATTCTCGAATACCTCATGCGCCATCACCAGCAAGTGGTGCCCAAAGAGCGTTTGATGGAACAGCTATACCCCGATGACGACGAACGCGACCCGAATGTCATCGAAGTGCTGGTCGGGCGCCTGCGTCGCAAGCTCGAAGCACCGTCCGGCTTCAAGCCGATCGACACCGTGCGTGGTCTGGGCTACCTGTTCACCGAGCGCTGTAAATGATTGGTTCGCTGCGCCTGCGATTGATGCTGGGCGCCGCGACCCTGGCGGTCATCTTCATGCTGCTGATGCTGCCAGCGCTGCAAAAAGCCTTCAGCCTGGCGCTGGAAAGCTCCATCGAAAAACGCCTGGCTTCGGACGTCACCACACTGATTTCCGCCGCTCGCGTTGAAAACGACCACCTGCTCATGCCCGCATTGTTGCCCGGCGAGCAGTTCAGCCTGCCCGACAGTCGCCTGCTCGGCTATATCTACAACCGTGCCGGCAAACTAGTGTGGCGCTCTCGGGCGACCGAAGACGAAGCCATCGACTACCAGCCGCGCTACGACGGGCGCGGCAACGAATTCGCCAAAATTCGCCAGCCCAACGGCGACGAGTTCTTCGTCTACGACGTCGAAATCAAATTGCTCGGCGGGCGCAACGCCGCGTTCAGCATCGTCGCCCTGCAGCCGGTGCGCGAATACCAGGAAACCATCTCCGGCCTGCGCCAGAAACTCTACCTGGGCTTCGGCGGCGCGTTGCTGGTGTTGCTGATTCTGCTGTGGGGAGGTTTAACCTGGGGCCTGCGTGCGTTGCGGGGCATGAGTCAGGAGCTCGATCAGGTCGAGGCCGGCTCCCGCGAGAGCCTCAGTGAGGAACACCCCAGCGAACTGCTGCGCCTGACCGACTCGCTCAACCGGCTGTTACGCAGCGAGCGCGAGCAGCGCATTCGTTACCGCGACTCGCTGGGCGATCTGGCCCACAGCCTGAAAACTCCGCTGGCGGTGTTGCAGGGCGTCAGCGAGAAGATCGCCAAACGCCCGGAGGACCTGGAGCAGGCGCGGATTCTGCAGTCGCAGATCGAACGCATGAGCCAGCAAATCAGCTACCAGTTGCAACGCGCCAGCCTTCGCAAAAGCGGGTTGGTGCGCTACCACGTGGCGCTCAAACCGGTGGTGCAAAGCCTGTGCAACACCCTGGAGAAGGTCTACCGCGACAAGCGCGTGAACGTGGTGCTCGATCTGCCGGACAACTGCCAGGTGCAGATGGAAGAGGGCGCGTTGCTGGAAATGCTGGGCAACTTGCTGGAAAACGCCTACCGCCTCTGCCTGAGCGAAGTGCGCGTGAGCTGGCGGCCGTCGATGATGGGCGACGAGTTGTGCATCGAAGACGACGGCCCCGGCGTCCCGGAAAGTCAGCGCGCGCGCATCCTGGAGCGGGGCGAACGGCTCGACACGCAGAACCCGGGGCAAGGCATCGGCCTGGCGGTGGTCAAGGACATTATCGAAAGCTACGGCGCGCAATTGACCTTGGGCGATTCGGAGCTGGGCGGCGCGGCGTTCCGTATTCAGTTCACGATCTAGCGCCGGTTCCAGTCGGTACGCGTCCCTGGTCAAGGCGGATACCCGCCAGTGTGGCGAGCGAATTCACGTCAAACGGCGGAAAACCGCCACCTTCACTCTGCCCGTATAGGGCCCTGTTGACCGCCGGGTTCACAGGATCCGGGCCTTTCAGCGGTTTACTCGATACTGGCACGGTGCTTGCGATGCACTGTGCAGAGGTCTGCCGCGCGCAGCTCGACAAAAACAAATCCCTCCGAGCAGGAGGGTTCGCACTTTAGGCGTCTCTGCAACCGGAATGCTGCAGACCGATGCTCTTGAGGAAACTGCAATGACGACTCGTCAGCCCATCTATAAATCCCTGTATGCCCAGGTGATCGTCGCGATCATCGTCGGTATCGCCCTCGGTCACTGGTACCCCGAAACTGCCGTCACGCTCAAGCCTCTGGGCGACGGGTTCATCAAACTGATCAAAATGGTCATTGCACCGATCATCTTCTGCACCGTCGTCAGCGGCATCGCTGGCATGCAGAGCATGAAATCCGTGGGCAAGACCGGCGGCTACGCGCTGCTTTACTTCGAAATCGTCTCGACCATCTCGCTTATCATCGGCCTGATCGTAGTCAACGTCGTGCAGCCGGGCGCCGGCATGAACATCGACGTTTCCACCCTCGATGCCTCCAAAGTCGCTGCCTACGTGACCGCCGGTAAGGATCAGAGCATCGTCGGCTTCATCCTCAACGTCATTCCGAACACCATCGTCGGCGCGTTCGCCAACGGCGACATCCTGCAAGTGCTGATGTTTTCGGTGATCTTCGGTTTCGCCCTGCATCGCCTGGGTGCTTACGGCAAGCCGATCCTGGACTTCATCGATCGCTTCGCTCACGTCATGTTCAACATCATCAACATGATCATGAAGCTCGCCCCGATCGGTGCACTGGGTGCCATGGCATTCACCATCGGCGCCTATGGCGTCAGCTCGCTGGTGCAGTTGGGTCAGCTGATGCTGTGCTTCTACATCACCTGCCTGCTGTTCGTGTTGGTGGTGCTGGGCTCCATCGCGAAAGCTCACGGCTTCAGCATTCTCAAGCTGATCAAGTACATCCGCGAAGAGCTGTTGATCGTTTTGGGTACCTCGTCCTCCGAGTCGGCACTGCCACGCATGCTGATCAAGATGGAGCGTCTGGGCGCCAAGAAATCCGTTGTTGGCCTGGTGATTCCGACCGGCTACTCGTTCAACCTGGACGGTACCTCGATCTACCTGACCATGGCCGCCGTGTTCATCGCCCAGGCGACCAACACCCACATGGACATCACCCATCAGATCACCCTGTTGCTGGTGCTGTTGCTGTCGTCCAAGGGTGCTGCTGGCGTCACCGGTTCCGGTTTCATCGTGCTGGCCGCCACACTGTCTGCCGTGGGCCATCTGCCGGTAGCCGGTCTGGCGCTGATCCTGGGCATCGACCGCTTCATGTCCGAAGCCCGTGCCCTGACCAACCTGTGCGGTAACGCCGTGGCAACACTGGTTGTCGCCAAGTGGGTCGGCGAGCTGGACGTTCCACAGATGCAGGCCGAGCTGGCATCCGGTGGCCGCGCCATCGACAACACCGCGCCAATCGATGACTTGGGCGTTGCCGAAACTGCACCGACCCCGGTTGTGCGTTCGTAATACGCAAAGGCGGTAACGGTTGCTGAAAAAGCCTGTCTTCGGACAGGCTTTTTTTATGTGTTTTTTAAAGGCTGGAAGCTAACGAATATCGCAATGCACCGAGATTCATCGACATAAGGAGATCAGTTTGCAGGAGCGCGCTTGCCCCCGAACGCGGTCTACCAGCCCAAATCCCCGGCACAGACACGCCGCCTTCGCGGGCAAGCGCGCTCCTACACCGGTTCGGTGTCAGCCGACATTTCCGGGTGAACCCCAAATCTGCGTCAGCCGACATTTCCAAGCCAGACCCAAATCTGCCTCCGCCGACATTTCCCAAGCCAGACGCCAAACCTGTAGGAGCCGGCTTGCTGGCGAACCCGGTATCTCAGCCCAAACCCACGGCACAGACACACCGCTTTCGCGGGCAAGCGCGCTCCTACACCGGTTCGGTGTCAGCCGACATTTCCGGGTAAACCCCAAATCTGCGTCCGCCGACATTTCCAAGCCAGACGCAAAACCTGTAGGAGCCGGCTTGCTGGCGAACGCGGTGTCTCAGCCCAATTCCCCGGCACAGACACACCGCCTTCGCGGGCAAGCGCGCTCCTACAACGGTTCGGCGTCAGCCGACATTTCCGGGTGAATCCCAAATTTGCGTCAGCCGACATTTCCCAAGCCAGCCGCCGAACCTGTAGGAGCCGGCTTGCTGGCGAACGCGGTATCTCAGCCGAAATCCCCGGCACAGACCCATCGCCTTCGCGGGCAAGCGCGCTCCTACACCGGTTCGGTGTCAGCCGACATTTCCGGGTGAATCCCAAATTTGCGTCAGCCGACATTTCCAAGCCAACCGCAAAACCTGTAGGAGCCGGCTTGCTGGCGAACCCGGTGTCCCAGCCCAAATCCACGGCACAGACACACCGCCTTCGCAGGCAAGCGCGTTCCTGCAATGGACCTTCATTGAACCGGGGACTTGCCGTCACTCCACCCGCGTTTCGCCGCTGAACACCAGCAGTCCTCGACAGCGTTTGCACAGATAGCGCCGACCTTTGCGCACGAGCTTGTGGCGTTGGGGAGTGAAGGGGAAATCGCTGTCCGGGCATGGGCAGCGGTAGATGTAACGCGTCACGCTGCGGCGCTGGATTTCATAGGTATGGCAGCGGTTCGGCGGCAGTTCGTAAACGCCGCGCATGATCAGCTGCCATTCCTCGCCGTGGGGCTGGATAGTGTCGCCGAACAGTTGATGCGCGACCAGGTGCGCGACTTCATGCGGGACGGTTTGACGCAGAAAATCCTCGCTGTTCTCCAGAAACAACTTCGGATTGAAGCGCAGCATGTTCTCGTGCAAGTGCGCCACGCCGGCTTTTTGGCCGCGCAACTTGACGCTCACGACCGGGCGTTTGAAAGGGCGTTTGAAAAAGTCTTCGGCTTGTTGATAGCAGGATTCGACGCGGGTATTGAGTGTTTCGAGCATGCTTCATCGGTCTCCAGAGACCGCAAGTATGCCGCAAGGCCTGGCATTTCCGAAAACCCGCGCGCCGAATGGTGTACCAAAGTGGCCACCCACAGGCCACCCGCTAATTCACATATTCAGGCCCCATCCCCACACCCCACAACACCACCGTAAAGGCCAGGATCGCCATCAGCACGACCAGTCCCACCGCCAGCACCGAGCTTGAAAACATAAAGCCTTCTTCCGGATGCACGCCCATGTAAACGGGCAGGCCCACGTACAGCAGGTACATGGTGTAGGAAACCGCCGCAAGCCCGACCATCATCCCCAGCCACATGTGCGGATACAGCGCGGCCAGCCCGCCGATGAACAACGGCGTTGCCGTGTAGGTCGCAAAGGCAACGCAGCGCGCCAGGCTGGGAAACGCATCATAGGTGCGCGCCATCCAGTGCACGAACCCGCCCATGACGCCGACCCCGACCAGCATGGCGATGTACGACATCAACGCCATCCACCCGGCGCTTTCTGCGGTGACCACTACCGGAGCCCGGTCGCCGATGACCCAGCCGACCTGCGTGGTGCCAATGTACGCAGACACTGCCGGTATAGCCGCCAGGATCAACGTGTGGGTGAGATACAGGTGGCCGATGCTTTCCTCACCCTCGCCACGTATCTCTTGCCATTCCTGGTCGGGGTGGGTGAAGAGGCCCAGAACGTGATGAATCATGGTCGAAACTCCCGTGATGTGGCGCCGCTCCGTGTGGAGCGTCTGCCCGATCAACTGCCGTCGGTAAGAGGTCATCTCGCGCGAAGGATGATGGCCCTTTAAAGCAGTATAGAAACCACGGCACGGGGCAAACCCTATTGCTTAGAGTGATTGCGCCGTTTAAACCGGCTGCTAATCGCGATTGGCGATCAACAGGGCTTGGCAGAAGGCATATCAAGGGCACGCCGGCTGGACCAACAGCCATTACCCGATTCGGGGTTTATGCGTAAAATGCCGACCCTTTCTTATCGTCTCTTCACCTCACAGCAAGCGGAAAACAGCGCCATGGGCACCCTTTCAGTCAACCAGAACAAACTGCAGAAGCGCCTGCGCCGGCTCGCGGGCGAAGCGGTGGCCGATTACACCATGATTGAAGAGGGCGACAAGGTGATGGTCTGCCTGTCCGGCGGCAAGGACAGCTACACCCTGCTTGATGTGCTGCTGCACATGCAGAAGGTAGCGCCGATCAAGTTCGACATTGTCGCGGTGAACATGGACCAGAAGCAGCCGGGTTTCCCCGAGCACGTACTGCCGGCTTATCTGGAGCAGTTGGGCGTCGAGTACCACATCGTCGAGAAAGACACGTACTCGGTGGTCAAGGAGTTGATTCCCGAAGGCAAGACCACGTGCTCACTGTGCTCTCGCCTGCGTCGCGGCACGCTGTATACCTTTGCCGATGAGATCGGCGCGACCAAGATGGCGTTGGGTCACCACCGTGACGACATCGTCGAGACCTTCTTCCTGAACATGTTTTTCCAGGGCAGCCTCAAGGCCATGCCCCCCAAGCTGCGCGCCGACGATGGCCGCAACGTGGTCATTCGCCCGCTGGCGTACTGCGCCGAAAAAGACATTCAGGCGTATTCGGACCTCAAGCAGTTCCCGATCATCCCGTGCAACCTGTGCGGTTCGCAGGAAAACCTTCAGCGTCAGGTGGTCAAGGACATGCTCCAGGAATGGGACCGCAAAACCCCGGGCCGCTCCGACATGATCTTCCGCAGCCTGCAGAACGTGCATCCCTCGCAACTGGCCGACCGCAACCTGTTCGACTTCAACCGCCTGCGCATCGACGAAACAGCCGCGTCTCGGTTTGTGAATGTGGTGAATGTGTAAGGCGTGATGCAGGCTGAACCCGTGCAACCGCCTTCCCGGCTAAAGCCGGTCCCGCTGAGTGCGCGTCGATCAATGGAATCGGTTAGCAGATCCCACTGAACGCCTGGACAGTGGGACCGGCTTCAGCCGGGAAGAGGCCGGTTCAATCACCCTCGATCTGCATCGGAAAACGCAGACTCGCTCACCCGGAAACCGCGTGCATCACAAACCCACCTCCGGCAACACCGGCTTGTTCGCCAACGCTGTCTTCATCAACTTTTCAACGTATTCCCGATCACTGTCGGGCAGCGGGAGGCGAGGTGGGCGGGTGAGGGCGCTGCCGCGCTCCATGATCGCTTCGCACAGCTTGATGCACTGCACCAGGTCTGGGCGCGCGTCCAGGTGCAGAAGCGGCATGAACCACTCATACAGCGCCATCGCTTCGGCGAAGCGGCCGGCCTTGGCCAGACGAAACAGCGTCTCGCCCTCTTTCGGAAAGGCGTTGGACATCCCCGACACCCAGCCCACCGCGCCGACCGCTACGCTCTCCACCAACACGTCGTCCAGCCCCGCGAACAGCACGAAACGGTCCCCGACCTCGTTGCGCACATCGATGAACCGGTTGGTGTTGCCCGACGAGTCCTTGAAACAGACGATGGTGTCGCAGTCGGCCAGGGAGATGAGAATGTCCGGCGTCACGTCGTTTTTGTAAATCGGCGGGTTGTTGTAGACCATCATCGGCAGGTCGGTGGCGGCGGCCACGGTGCGAAAGTGCGTGGCGGTCTCGAACGGCTTGGCTGAATAGACCAGCGCCGGCATCAGCATGATTCCGTCGGCTCCGGCTTTCTGCACGTCCTTGGCCACGGAGCAGGCGTTGGCGCTGGTGAACTCGGCGATGCCCGAAATCACCGGCACTCGACCACCTGACGCGTCTTTGGCCGCTTCCACCAAACTGATTTTTTCGGCCACGCTCAGCGAAGTGTTTTCACCAACCGTGCCGCAAATCACCAGCCCTGAAACGCCGTCGCGCACCAAGTTGGAAATGACCTTGTGGGTTGCCTCCAGGTTGAGCGAAAAATCATCGTTGAATTGGGTAGTAACGGCAGGGAAGACCCCGCTCCAGGATACGGACTGGCTCATGATTGACTCCTGTTGGGCTAAAGGTATTTCGTATACGTTCTGTTTAGGGCAAACCACGCCCGATGATTTGGCGTTTCACGGGTATTTCACATTGTTCCCCATGCCTGTAGCGGTGCAGTCCCTGTAGGAGTGAGCTTGCTCGCGAAGGCGGCATGTCTGTGATGCACAGGCTGACCGACACGATGCATTCGCGGGCAAGCGCGCTCCTACAATGGTTTTGTATGTCTTCGCGACATCGATGTAGCCGTCACAGCTTCAACCCCACCGGCCAGGTATCACTCAGCTTGTACCCTTCCGGCCATGGGTCGCTGGGGTCGAGCATGTGTTGGTGTGTCCCGGTGATCCATGCGCGGCCCGACAGGCTAGGGATGATCGCCTTGCGTCCGGCGACCTCGGTTTCGCTCTGGATTTTGCAGTGAAATTCCGAGCCGATGATCGATCGCCCGATAAACCGGTCGCCGACGTTCAGCTGGCCTTTGGCATGCAGCACCGCGAGCCGAGCCGAACACCCGGTGCCGCAGGGCGAGCGGTCGATCTTGCCGGGGCGGATCACCACCGCATTGGCCGCATTCGCCACGCCGCCGTCATAGTTAACCGGCGCTGCGATCTGGCAAAACGAAATGTGGTTCCAGTCCTTGTTCAGCGGATGGCTGAAACCCAGTTGTTCGTTCGCGGCTTTGGTGATTTTCAGGCCGGTGTCTACCAGATCCTTCGCCTCATCGGCGGTCAGGGCGAACCCCAGCTTCACCGAATCGACGATGGCAAAGCTGTCCCCGCCATAGGCGGTGTCGACCTGAATCGAACCCAGCCCTGGCACCTCGATCCACACGTCCAGTTGATCGGCAAAGGAGGGGTGGTTGTGCACCTCAACGCTTTGCACCTTGCCGTCGCGGCATTGGGCTATCGCCTCGATCAGGCCGCCGGGCGCTTCCAGAATCAGGCGGGTTTCCGGCTCGGTCATCGGCAAGATGCCGCTGTCCAGCAGCACCGTCGCCACGCACAGGGAATTGGAACCGGACATGGGCGGCACGTCCGCCGGCTCCATGATGATCCAGCCCATCTGCGCCTTCGGGTGCTTGGGCGGCACCAGCAGATTGACGTGACGAAACACGCCGCCGCGCGGCTCGTTCAGCATGAAATTGCGCAGCACGTTGTCCTGCTCGATCCAGCGTGATTGCTCCCAGATCGTCTCCCCGGGCGGCGGCGTAACCCCACCGACAATCACATCGCCCACTTCGCCTTCGGCGTGACAACTGACCACATGAATCACTTTCGATGAGCGCATACCTTAAAGCCCTCCTGTCGGACACGGGTTGAACTGACGAAGAAGATCGACCTGCAGGCGCCGGCTTGCTGGCGAACGCGTGGTGTCATTCACCGCCGCGGTGGCTGAACGGACCGGTTCGCCAGCAAGCCGGCTCCTACGGGTGTGTTGTGTCAAACATCCCGACATTGACTGGCCTGCTGCGGAATCGGTTGGATCCGTTGACTCCGTTGGATTCGATTGAGCCGGTGAGCTCAACCAATCAGGCCGGCCCGACTCGATCCGTAGGCGCCGGCTTGCTGGCGAACGCGTGGTGTCATTCACCGCCGTGGTGGCTGAACGGACCGGTTCGCCAGCAAGCCGGCTCCTACGGGTGTGCTGTGTCAAACGTCCCAACATGGACTGGCCTGCTGCTGGATCAGTTGAGTTCGATTGAGCCGTTGGATCCATTGGATTCGATTGAACCGGTGAGCTCAACCAATCAGGCCGGTTCGACTCGATCCGTAGGAGCCGGCTTGCTG